>OGCQ01000027.1_pt1 | contig 298570 bp, 218 predicted proteins | sample 1570161 | NCBI WGS metagenome assembly OGCQ01 (sample SAMEA4384402, study PRJEB24528) | human gut metagenome
GCGAGAAACAGTAGTCTTTTCATTTTTTGCGTTTTAAGGTGCGTTATTCGATACCCCGGAAGACGAAGTCGGCATAGCGGTAGCCCTCGCGGTCGTACAGCCCGCGCAGGGTTCCGAGCCGGCGCACGAAATCGTCGTAGTCGCGCCTTTCCGTCGCCCACGCCACCTCCGACATGGCAGCCAGACGCGGCAGCAGCATATATTCGGCGTGGTCCATTGTGGCGATGTACTCGGTCCACAGATTGGCCTGGATGCCGAGGATATTGCGGCTTTGCGTCTCGTCGAGCCGGTCGAAGGGATCGTAGCCGTAGAGTTTGCGGATCGGGACGTTGCGGCCGATCGAGAGCGGTTCGCCGTTCTTCTCCGGGTCGGAGGTCTGGTAATAGTCGAGGTAGAAATAGAACCGCGGGGACATGATGGCCCGGTTGCCGAGCTTCGCGGCCTCGATGCCGCCTTCCGCGCCGCGCCACGACATGACGATCGTCGAGGGCGTGACGCCGCCTTCGAGCAGTTCGTCCCAGCCGATCATTTCGCGGCCGTGGGCGTGGAGCCACTTCTCGATGCGGCACACGAAATAGCTTTGAAGGGCGTTCTCGTCCTTCAGCCCCTCCCGGCGCATGCGACGCTGGCAGTCGGGACACGCTTTCCACCGCATTTTGGGACATTCGTCGCCGCCGACGTGGATGTATTTCGACGGAAAGAGTCCGAGCACCTCCGTAAGCACGTTTTCGAGAAATTCGAAGGTCGTTTCGCGGCCTGCGCAGAGCACGTCGCTGCTGTAATACCATGTCGTGCGCACCTCGTAGGGACCTTTCGTGCACCCCAGCCACGGATACGACGCCAGGGCCGCCATCGAATGTCCGGGAAGCTCGATCTCGGGAATGACGTCGATGCAGCGCTCGGCGGCATAGGCCACCACCTCACGGATCTCGTCCTGCGTATAGTAGCCGCCGTGGGGCGTGCCGTCGTATTCCTTCGAGGTCTTGTAATGGCCGATCAGCGTTTCCCGGCGCTGCGACCCGATGCGCGTCAGTTCGGGATAGCGTTTGATCTCGATGCGCCATCCTTGGTCGTCGGTCAGGTGCCAGTGGAAGGTGTTGAGCTTGTGCAGCGCCAGGATGTCGATGAACCGTTTGACATCCTCCACGGGGTAGAAATAGCGCGCCACGTCGAACATCGCTCCGCGGTAGCCGAAATGGGGTTCGTCGCGGATCTCCACGATGGGAACCCGGTCGCCGTCGATGAGCTGGCGCAAGGTCTGCACGCCGTAAAGCACCGCCCGGGGCGATCCGCCGCAGATCGACACGCCTTTCTTCGTTGCGCTCAGCGTGTACTCCTCGCCGGCGAGCGTGCCGTCCAGCTGGAGGTCGATGCCTTTGTGTACGGGTTTGTCCTCTACGACGGGTTTCCGCACACCCTCTTCGGTCAGGTAACCGGCGCACAGCGCAGCGACGGATTGCAGCGAGGGGGCGTCGTAACCGATCCGGCAGCTGCGGTCGAGGCGGAACGCGCCGTCGCCCTGCTCCACCGACAAGGGCCGGGGTATGACGTCGATTTCGGGTTGCGGGACCTCGGCGCACGCGGCGGAGAGGAGTGCGGCGGCAAGGATCAGTGTTTTTCGCATAAGTTCGGGATTTTGGCGTCAGCGGCCGGAACGGATTGCCCGGTCCCGGCCGCTGCGCGGTTATTTCTTGCGGTTATTTCTTGTTGTAACGGATGGCGAAATAGTTCATGCACGACGGCGAGTCGATCGGCTGTGCGGCGTACTCGTCGAGGCTTCCGCCGAGGTTCCGGGCCGCCTGCAGACGGATGTAGACATTCTTCTTGCCGAGCATTTCGAGCGGCAGCTTCACGTCGACGGGTTTCCAGCCCGCATACTGCCAGTAGCGTGTCGCGGGGGTCCAGCGCGCCATGTCGGGCACGGTGTAGGAGGCGATGTAGGTCCAGTCGCCGTCGGCGTTCATGTCGCCCGTCTCGGACCATGCCACGTCGAAATAGCGGGGCGAACCGTATTTGCCGCTGTCGTAACGGTCGTTCAGGACGCTCACCTGCATCGACAGCACGTCGGTCGAGATTCCTTCGGTCGAGAAGTTCACGATCCACGCATGCCCGCGGTCGTTGGCCTTGTCCCACCAGTACCAGTCGACCCATGCCGGGCCTTCGGCGCTGTTCTTGCGCGGAACCTTGCCCTTGCCGGCGCCCGACGTGTCGCCCGACGTGTTGCTGTTCACGTCGGGATTGTCGCGCCACCAGTCGGTTCCGTCTTCGAGGATGATGCCCATGCCGTTGACGTTGCCGGTGTTCGACCCGAAAATGAACGAGGACTTGTTGCCTACGGGGCCGAGGTAGCTGAAATCCTCGTTGGCGAGAATCTTGATCGCGCCGGTGCCGTCCTTGTAGCTGTGCGTCAGGTAGCCGTTCGTGCCGTAGGTGGGGTAGACCTTGTTGTTGTCGTATTGCAGGAAACGGTATTCGGTCAGCAGCGCCGAGAAACTGTCCTCGAAATCTTCGGCCAGTCCGTCGAAATCCGATTTCGAGACGTGGCGCAGCTGGTAGCGGCCGATATACCCGTACGATTCGTCGTCGCCGCTCGCGTTGTCCTCCCACTCGAAGCGCGGGAACAGCTCGTGGACGACGATGCCCGAAAGTTTGCCCGAACCGTAGGGCAGGCGGCTGCCGTCGCGGCGGTAGAGGCACGTCGTGTTGGTGTAGAGGTAGATGTGCTCGCCCTCGATGTCGCGCACGAGCGATGCGCACTTCTCCGTGCGGTTGGCGCCCGTGGCGTTGGCGTAGCCCTCGTTGATCGGCGTCAGCGGGCCCTTGCGGATCGGCAGTTCGCAGTCGGTGAGCGTGACGTAGGTGTAGATGTCGTCGTCGGTCAGCTGGCCGATGCGCTTCTCCTTGCGCGGAATGTCCGCCGCCGTGCCCAGCTCCGAGCTGATGATCATGGCCGACTTCACGCCTTTGAGGGCGAAACGGTCGGGATCGGTGTCGTGCACGAGCCGCACGCCTTTGAGCGAGAGCTGGATGCGGCTGTAACGCATGAAGATGTTGTCGTCGGCCGTTTCGGTCTCGATCAGGAAGCCCAGGCTGCCGTCGATGCTCTCGACGTAGGCGGTCTTCTTGCATACCTCGTAGTTGATCGTCGATTCGGTGGTCATGAGGTTGGCCCCCATGTTGCCGCCCGCGGCGTCGCTGACCACCCATGCTGAAATGTAATAGTCGTTTTCGACGGTTACGACCTGCCCGGGACCGCACAGGGCGCGGATCTCCGCGAAAGTTTTCTCGGTTCCGAAATCGTCGCGGGCGTTGGCCTGCACGATGTAGAGCTTGGCCGCCGTAACTTTGTTCCAGCCGTTGGTGAACGAGAGGGTTATCTCCGCCGAACGCATGTTTTCCGGATCGGGATTGGCCTGCGTGGCGAAGAGCAATTTGCCCGAAGTGTCGTCGATGCGGACATCGGAGAGCCAGTTGGCGGCCTCTTCGTCTGGATAGACTATCTTCGTTGAGAGGCGGTCCGAACCGATGTTGGTGTCGAGCGGAACCGAAACGGACCCTTCGGCGGCGCTGCCCTTCACCGAGATATTCGGCGCGGGAAATACCAGCCGCTCCTCGATCAGCCCCTCCTGACGGATGTAGACCGTGTCGCGGCGGCGTCCGCTGTCGTCCTGCAACAGCAGGCGCGCCACGCGGGAGAAGGAGTCGTTGGCTTCGTAGGTGACGCTGAACGAGCCGTCGCCCGGAATCCGGTCGGCGTGGGCCTCGGCCCAGGGGGTTGCTTCGAGAAACGAGACGTTGCAGCCGCGGTTGCTGTAAACCTCGACCTCGACCGTTCCGCTCTGCGCCGGCACGATGTATTCGCCTTTGACGGCCCCGAGTTCGATGACGGGGACTTCGTCCGGATCATCGGTGCAGGCTGCCGCACAGCCCGCGAGGAGCGTCAGCAGCAGCAGTTTCCAACTGTTTATCGTTTTCATGGTGTCTTTGTTTTGAAGGGGTTTGTCAATCCAGCAGGCGGACTTCGATGTCGTCGACGAAAAAGAGGGTCTTCGTCGCATTCGTGTTCTGCTGTTTCATGAAATTGAATGCACTGATCTTGGTAAATCCGCTGACAACCAACCGTATCTCGGACCAGCCGGAACTCCCGATTTTGGAAATCGGAATATAGGCGAACTGTTTGTTGGTGACGGGGACCGATTCGCCGTTGACGTAGACCTCTTCGCAGATTTCCCCGTTGTTTTTGCCGGTCGGCCCGTCTCCCAGCCAGCAGCCGAGATTGTCGGCCTGATCGGCGCCGGGCGCGCAGCAGGCGCGGAACGAGATCTCGACTTTATGGGCGTTGCCGTCGGTAATGTTTTTCATCGTCGGCGTGTGGATTTTGCCGCGGCCCAATGTGGGCGAACTGATGCGCATACAGCCCTGAAACTCCGAACACCGGTACAGATAGGTCCAGTCGTAGAGATTCCGGTTGCGCAGATAGCTTGCCGTAACATTGCCGCCTGACGCATTTGGGGCCGCATTCCAGACGTTGGTGTAATCCGCCGTGCCTGCCGCGTTTTCCATCACATAGAAGGGGGCCTCCTCGACGCCCGTCGCCGATTTGTCCGCGGTCGTTCCGGCCAGGCTGCCGCTGCTCTGCTGCGATTCGGTCTGCGAGGGGGAATAGCCCTTCGTGTTGCCCGCGTAGTTGCCGCCCCACACGCAGGCGTCGAAATACTCGGCGAAGACCAGGTCGGCGTCGGGGGCGTAGGTGATCGCCGGGGTTTCGGTGACGACGTTGCGTTTGATCGTGCGCGGCGTCGGCGAATCAACGGTCATCGCCCGGTGCGAACGGTCGGTGATGCGGATTTTCAGCCCTGAGGCGTACTCGCGGGCGGGCAACACGATGTGGAAATCGGTTCCGCCTTCGCTCAGCGTCACGCCTTCGCCCGCACCGCCGCAGTTCATCACCAGGTGGTGGGAGCGTGCCGAACTCTTCGTGTCGGTCACGAGGATTTTGGCTCCTCCGTCGTCGGTTCCGAGCGTGGCGTAACCCGAGATCGGAGCGCCCGAACGGTCCTCGACGAGGATCGAATTGATCGTCGCCGAGCCTTTCAGCGTCAGTTTCAGCACGCCGCACATGTTGTGCAGCCGGATGTTCACATAGCCTTTCTCTTCGTCGATGCCCGCCGCCTCGCCGTACATCGGCATCGCGTTGCGGCCGAATGTGCCGGGACCGGCATGGAACTGCGCCAGCGGCAGTTTGAAATTGGCGGTCTCTTTCGTCTGCTGGAGGAAATTGCAGGCCGAGGGGAACACCGCTTCGTAGCGGTCGGCTGCGGGGACTTCGGGCACGGCGGCCGTTCCGTCGTCGAGCAGGAAGACCTCGTAGGCCGTGCCGTTGATGTCGATCATGTCGCCCGGCTGGAACTTCACCCGCAGGGCGTCGTCCAGTCCGGCGCGCGTGCCGGCTCCGGCGTCGAGGCGCAGCGAAACGTATTTCACCGGAGCGGGTCCGGGCAGCCCGTCGGTCTCTTCGGGAGTTTCGGAACATCCCGCGAGCAGCAGGCTGCAGGCGATCAATAGATTCTGTATCTTTTTCATTTTCGCGTCTGTTTAGTCGGTTACCATTCGTTGTCGTCCTTTTCACCCTCCATCTGGTCGCCTTCCACGCCGCCGATGTCGCACTTCTCCTGGGTCAGGGTCACGTAGTCGGTGGTGATACCCCCTCCCTTGCCGTCGTCGTAACGCAGGGCGATGCGCGCCGAACGCGGCGCGGCGGGATTGGCCGGGATCTTCACGCTCAGCAGGCCCGCTTCGCGGTCGATGCGGTAATTCGTCAGCCATCCGTCGGCTCCGGTCAGGTAGTCGCATACGAGCGATATTTCGCCGTAAATCTCCGGAATGTTGCACTCGAAGGCTTGTTCGAATGTCTCGCCGTAGGACGCCGCCGCATGAGTCTCTTCGGCGGGCGTCATCGTCAGGCGCAGCGCCTCGGAATTTTGCGAGACGGTGGCGCGGGTTTCGTAACGCGTGTCGCTGCCGTCTGTAACCCAGAGGGTTATCGTAGCGAAACGCAGGGCTCCGGTCGTGTTGTCCGCCACCGTGAAGCGCAGCGACGCGTCGTCGAGCGTCACGTCGCCGATCCATCCTTCGCCGCTCTCCTCGCCGTAGGAGATTTCGTGTTGCACGCGTTCCAGATCGGGACCGAGGTTGCTGGAAAGGGTCATCGTCACGGGACATCCCTCGCCCAGCAGCGCGACGCTTCCGGGTGTGACGGTCAGTGTCGGGTCGGTGATTCCCGCGGCCTGGGACATCACCACCTCGCAGGTGTGGCCGCCGGACTGAATGCGGATCGTCGCCTTGCGCGACAGGCCGCCGTTGGTGTCGTATTCGAAAACGAAGTCGCCGTTCTCGCGGCCCGAATTCCGGTCGATCCGCGCCCATGCGTCTCCGGACTCCGAATCCACGGAGAGCGACCACTCCCCGGTCGAGTAGACCATCACGCGGGTCATGCCCTCCGTCGCCGGCAGTGCGACCAAATTCTGGTCCACGGCCAGCCGGATCGTCGGTTCGAACGGCTCGTTGCAGCCGCTCAGCGCTCCGCAGAGCGCCGCCAGCCATGCAATGCCTTTATAGCTGAATCTCATAATGTTCCGTTTTTTAGGTTAAAGTCCGTATTTCTCATACTCCTTGTTGTCGAGCGCATAGCCCGAATAGACCACCTGCGTATCGGGGATCGGGTAGTATTCGTGGCAGGGCAGGATGGCGTTGCGCACGGTTTCGTAGTCGGCCGATTCGAGGGTCTTGGTGTACCAGATGCCCCACCGCACGAGGTCGAACTTGCGCTGGAACTCGCCGATCAGTTCGCGGGCGCGCTCGTTCTGAATCTCTTCGAGCGTGCGCTCCCAGCTCTTGAAGGCCGAGAACTCGGCGATGCCCGCACGGCTCTTCACCTGATTGAGATAGTGCTTGGTCTGTTCGAGGTTCTCCTTCATGCACCAGCATTCGGCCATCATCAGCACGGCGTCGGCATAGCGGAACACCTTGTAATTGTTCGAGTCGTAGCTGTCGCGCATGCCGGGACACCAGAATTTGGGGCCCAGCCAGGGCCGTGTGGCGACGCTTTTGAACTCCTGTCCGCCGTACTCCCACGCGAGGTTCATCTCCACGCGGCGGTCGCCGCCCGTGCGGGTCTGCAGGCCGGCGCTGAAAACCAGGTTGGGCCGCATGCCGGGCCATACGTTGGCGTCGTCGCCCAGCTCCTCGATCTTCACGCCGTCGAAAACGTCCGACCCCGACTCGGCGGTGGTCTGGTTGGGCATGCAGATACAAGCGTAGTTCGAGGTGTAGATCAGCCCGCCGGAGGTGTAGGAGTGCTGGATTTCGAGGATAGACTCGGGGGTGTTCTTCATGCGGAACGGAACGTCCGAAAGCGGGTACTGGTCGAGCGTGCCGTAGATCGTTTCCAACTCGCCCAGCGCTTCGAGCGCCGTGTCCCACTGTTTGTTCCACATCGCCATCTTGGCGGCGAGCATCCACCCGACGGCCGCACCCATACGGTTGTCGGCGACCTCCGACGAACGCACCTGGTCGAGGTCAGGAACGACCTTCATCAGCTCTTCGATCAGGTAGCTGCGCGTTTCAACGGCCGACATGCGCGGCAGGCGGGCCGTCTGGTTGAGCAGTTCCTCGGTGTTGACGTCGACCGTGTAGAAGGGCACGTCGCCGAAGACCGACGTGAGCAGGTAGTAATACATCGCCCGCAGGATCACGCCCTCGGCCAGCAGCTTGCTGCGGTCGTCCTCGCTCACCGTGGCGTGGCGGATGCCTTCGATGGCGGCGTTGCAGTACATCACGGCCTTGTAGCACTGGGTCCACACCGTGGCCCCGTAGCCGGGCAGCGCGGGCGAGATTTCGAGACGCGAATCGTATACCGTCGGCGAATTGTGGTACAGCAGGTCGGTGACCCCTTCGGTCATCACGCCGAAATTGAAATTATAGATCGTCTTGAGCGGAATGTAGCAGCTGTTCAGCCCGGCGATGCACTCCGACTTGTTGCGGTAGAAATTGCTCCGGTTGACGAAAAACTCGGGCGATTCCTGAAGCGAGCAGGCGCCTGCAAGCGCTGCCGCGACCGTCAGCAAAACTATTTTCATCGATTTCATAATCGTAGTCGTTTTTGATTAGTAGCGGATTTGAACGCTGAATATCACCGTGCGCGCCCGCGGATAGGCGCCCATGTCGACGCGCCGCAGGGTCGAGCTTTCGCTCGATGTCGAAACGTCGGGGTCGAAGCCATTGTATTTCGACCACAGGTAGAGGTTCTCGCCGCTGACGCTCAGCGTGATGTCCCGCAGCCATTTCACCCGCTTGCGCAGGTCGAACGTGTAGCCCACCGAGACGTTTTTCAGACGCAGGTACGATGCGTCGTGCACCTGCAGGTCGCTCGGCACGTGCACCTGCACGGCGCCGGCGCGGGGCAGGTCGGAATCGGGGTTGCGCACCGGATGCCACGAATTGGCCATGTAGCGGTACTGGTTCGAGGAGTAGGTTCCGGCCATGTAAAGTTCCGAGTAGTTGTAGATCTTGCCGCCGAGCGAATAGGCGAAGTAGACGCCGACTTTCAACTGCCCGATGTTGAACGTATTTTGCAGGCCGCCGTAGATCGTGGGATCGGCGTTGCCCAGATAGACCAGGTCCTTCTGGTCCAGCGAACCGTCGTTGTTGGTGTCGATGTAGCGCGGCAGTCCGGGGCTGAGCGAGGTCGTGGCCGAAACATAAGTGTTGGTCACCTTGTTGCGCTCGATCTCCTCCTGGTTGTGCCACACGCCGCCGTATTTGAAACCCCAGAGGGCGTTGAGCGGACGGCCTTTGACATAGCCGTACATCATGTACTGGCTGTTGCCGGGGCTGTTCATGGCGCTGACGAAATCCTCCGAACCGATGTCTTCGACCATCTGCTTGTTGTGCGAGAGCGTGAGCGACGTGGACCACGAGAACTTGGGTTTGACGATGTTGCGCGTCTCGACGGTCAGCTCCACGCCCTTGTTCGACGTGCGGCCGATGTTCTCGAAGTGGCTCGTGAAACCCGACTGCGAGGCTTTCTGGACCGAGAGCAGCAGGTCGCGGGTCTTCGAGATGTAGGCTTCGAAGGTGATGTTCAGGCGTTTCTTGAACAGCGAGGCGTCGATGGCGGCGTTGTAGAGGTCGGTGGTTTCCCACGTGAGGTTGTCGCTCGCCACGCGCACCGGATAGAACGCCGTCGATTGCGAGCCGCCCAGCAGGTAGCCGCCCGAGGTCGAGGTGTAGGCTTCGATCGAACGGTAGGGTTTGATGGCGTCGTTGCCCGTGCGTCCGGCGCTCACGCGCAGCGACAGCTCCTCGATCCAGCGCACGCGGCGCATGAAATATTCGTTCGAGATGTTCCACTTGACGGCCGCCGAGGGGAAGAAGCCCCACTTGTGGTTGGCTGCGAAGTTCGACGAACCGTCGTAGCGGCCGGTCAGCGTCAGGTAGTAGCGTTTCTTGTAGTTGTAGTTCACGCGGGCCAGCACCGACATCTTCGTGATGTAGTTGGTGTAGGAGGTGCTCGTGTAGTTCTCCTTGTCGTAGATGCCGTTCATGTTGTTCCACTTGTTGTCGTCGACGATCAGTCCCTTGGCGTTGAGGTCGAAGCCGTTGAGGCGTGATTTCGAACCCGTGAAACCGCCCATCACGTCGAAATAGTGTCCCGTCTTGGAGGTGCGGGCATAGGTCACGGTATTCTCGGTCGAGAGCGTGCGCGTGTCGTACTCGGCGCGGTAGCCCTCGCCGCCCTCGCCTTCGTTCTTGACGGGAAGCGTGCTCGGATAGAAGCGGTAGTCGTGGCGCTGGTAGAGGTAGTAGGTGAACTTGCTGCTGATTTTCAGCCCCTCGACGGGTTTGATGTCCACATATAACGTGTTGGTCGAGGCGAAGCGTTCCAGCGTGTTTTCGTTCAGGTCGATCGTGTAGCGCGGGTTGTTGATCGTCTGTCCCGAACCGTAGAAGGGGTTGTAGGTATCCTCGGGACGCAGCACGGGAGCCAGATAGGTCGCGGCGTTCCACACCGACGAACCGCCGATATTGGCCTTGTTGTTGGCCTCGTCGCGGTAGGAGAGCGACGAGTTGACGCCCGCCGTGAACCATTTGGCGAAGTCGTGCGACACGTTGACGCGGGCCGTCGTGCGCTGGAAGCCGCTGTCGTCGACGATGCCCTGAATGTCGCTGTAACCCAGCGATACGAAATAGCTGCTGGTCTTCGAACGGCCCGACACCGAGAGGTTGTAGTTCTGGTAGGGGGCCGTGCGGGTGATCTCGTCGATCCAGTTGGTGCCCTTGCCCAGCGAGTAGGGGTCGTTGTAGGTGTAATCCTGAACCGGACGGTTGCCCATCTGCCAGTTGAAATAGGTCACGTCGTTGCGGTAGAGGGCGAATTCCGTGGCGTTCATCACGTCGAGGTTGCGGGGGAGCTGCGAAAAGCCCATGTCGGCTTTGAGCGTGATCCACGGTTTGCTCACCGTGGGATTGCCCTTCTTCGTGGTGACGATGATGACGCCGTTCGAGCCGCGCGCGCCGTAGATGGCCGTCGACGAAGCGTCCTTGAGCACCGAGATCGACTCGATGTCGGCCGAATTGATGTCGCTCAGGTCTTGCACGGCGTCGATGATGCCGTCGACGACGATCAGCGGTTCGTTCGAGGCGGTGATCGAACGGGTTCCGCGGATGCGGATCGAGGTCGAGGCGGTCGGGTCGCCCGACGTGGACATGATGTCGGCGCCGGCCACGCGGCCCTGCAACGCCTGGTCGACCGACACGACCGGAATGTCCTTGATGTCGCCCATCTTGACGTTGGTCACCGAACCCGTGAGGTCGGTCTTCTTCACTTCGCTGTAACCGATCACGACCACCTCGTCGATGTCCTTGTTGTCGGCCGCCAGCGCGATGTCGATCTGCGAGCGGTTGCCGACGCGGATTTTCTGGGGCACATAGCCCAGGTAGGAGAAGTCGAGAACCGACTCGGCGGAGGGCACGGCGAGGGTCCAGGCGCCTTTGGCGTCGGTCGTGGTTCCCCGGGACGAGCCCGAGAGCACGACGGTGACGCCGGCGAGCGGGCTTCCGTTGTCGCTGTCGGTGACGACGCCCTTCACCACGCCCGCGGTTCGGGCTGCGGGTTTCAGCGCGACGTCGACCTGCGTCCGTCCTTCGGTCGGGACTTTCCGGGCCTGGTAGCCTTCGCGGGAGAATTCGAGCACGGCCGCGGCGGAGGGAACCCGGATGGCATAGGCGCCCTTCGCGTCGGTCGTGGTTGACACTGCCGAGCCGGAGAGCGCTACGCTCACGCCGGCAAGCGGCCTGCCGCTGTCGCCGTCGGTGACGGTTCCCCGGACCTCGGAAGCCGGCTGGGCCGCGAGGGTGTGGAGGGTAACCGATACCAGTACGGTCAGCGTACCGATCATTTTGCAGAATTTTCTCATATTGTCAGATAGTGTTTTAGGGGTGCTTCGTTCAGCGCTCGATCCGCGTGACTACGCGGAAGTCGCGGTTGCGGATATGGTCCGTGCCGACGATTTCGATCTCGGCCCCGGGGTCCTTCGGGGTGTAGAGGTAAAGACGCACGGGTTTCTGTTTGAGCCAGGTGTAGCGTTCGTAGGGGATGATGCCCTCCTCGACCAGCGATCGGGCCAGCGGATCGTAACGCTGGACCAATTGTCCGCGTCCGTAGGTCTGCTCGCCGTTTTCGCGGCAGACGAACGTCCAGTTGGGGGCCACGCCCCAGAAGAAGACCAGCACCGACGGCGCGCCGCCCGCGGGGTCGAGCGCCGAGGAGCTGGCGATGCCCGTGTTCGAGGTGACGCCCTTGTTGTAGACGCGGTACTGCTGTTTGCTGTTGCCGTTGGCCCAGTCGATGAGCGAGCGGCTTTCGAGGCGGTCGCCCCGGAAGACATACTCGGTGAAGGCGGCGGGATAGCCGTTGCAGCAGATGCCCTGCCGGTACCACCAGTTGCCCGTGACGGCTGGATGGACGTATTCCACGATCCGGTCGTTGACGCGCGTCGTGCCTTCGGTGTGCCAGTCGCCCGTCATGATGGTCACGTCGTAATCCTGCAACAATACGAACAGTTCGTCCTTGTTTTTGAGGTTGTACCAGATATCGTCCCAGGCCCCGTTGTTGGCTGCGAGGGGCACGTGGCAGGCCACGACGAGCTGCCGGATTCCGGGATCGAGCGCCCGGAGGTCCTTGTAGAGCCATGCGAGCTGCTCCGGGGCGATGATCTTGTCGTACTTGTTGCGTCCGTGGTAGAGCATGTCGTCGAGCACGACGTAGTGGACCTTGCCGATGTTGAACGAGTAGTAGGTCGGTCCGAAATACTTGCGGTATTCGGCTTCGGCCTCGTAGTCGTTTTCGTATTTGTGGCAGTGGTCGTGATTGCCGATGGCGTGGTACATCAGGAAGGGGGTGTCTTTGGCCAGGTGCAGGTATTCGGCCATGCCCGTCTTGTTGCGGAACCAGTATTCCGAGTGTGTCATGTCGCCCAGGTTCAGCCCGTAGACCGGCGTATGCCGCATCAGGCTGTCGGCATATTCGACCAGCCGGGGCATGAAGTCGTCGCGGAACTGGATCGAGTCGACCGGGGCGATGACGTTGCCGCTGCCGGGCGGAATGTCGATCACGCGGCCCGAGACGTGTTCGTCGGCCACCACGAGCAGCGAATAGTCGTCGTTGGCGGTGCGTGTAAGGTGGAAATCGAACTGCTGGACTTCTTTTTTGCCGACCGTTTTGTCGAGGGCGCAGAAGAATTTGGGCAGGAATCCGGAATAGACCTCCGGGTCGTAGCCGCGCGGTGTGGAGATCATCACGAACTCCGAGCGCGACAGCTTGGTTTTGAGCCAATAGCGACCTTCAGCGTCGGTTTTTACGACGTTGAAGCCGTCGGAGACGACGACTCCTTCGACGCCGCGTCCTTCGCACTCGACATAGCCTTTGACCGTGGCTCCCGGTTTGTCGGGGAGGGGCGGCAGTCCGGCGCTCCGGACCGGCGCAGCAAAGAGCGCGGCAGCAGCCAGCAAGAGCAGGAATTTTCTGTTTCTCATCATGTTAAAAGCAATATGGATTCGGATTATTCGATCTTCGTGTCGATCACGTGCAGCAGCGTTCCCTTATGGTTGGTTACCGTGATCCGGATGGCTGCCGCGGGGTCTGCGGGAGCGTATTGCAGCCAATGGTCGGCCGTACGGACCGTCGCGCACCACGAATACCGCTGCCATCCGATCAATCCCTGGTTGCAGAAATCGCGGTGAATGGGGTCGTAGCGCGCCACGCGGGTCAGCCGGCCCGAGGTCGGCACGCCGTTCTCGTAGCAGTCGAAGGTCCAGTCGGGGCGCATCTCCCAGAGATTGACCAGCACTGCGGGCGAGCCTCCGGCGGGGTCCGAGGCCGTTCCGGGGGCGACGGTCCCGGTGTTGGTCGTCACGCCCTTGTTGTAGACGCGGTAACGTTCCGCGGCGTATTCGTCGCCGATGGGTACGATACGGTGGCTCATGGAGGTTCCGTTGACGGTCCAGGCCGCGAAGGCCGCCGGGGTCCCGTCGATGCAGAGAAGTTTGTACCACCATGTGCCGCATGCCGCCGGGAGGATGTATTCGGCGGCCTTGTCGCCGATGCGGATCGAATGGGCGTGGTGCCAATGCCCGCTCATCACCGTCAGGTTGTAGTCGGCGAAAAGCGCGTAGAACTCGTCGAAATTTTCAAGGGCTTTTTTATAGGAGCCGTCCGTCTGCAAACCGTTGACGGTCGGGACGTGCATCGCCACGACCACGTCGCGTATGGCGGGGTCCGTCGCCGCAAGGTCCTTGCGGAGCCACTCCATCTGGCGGTCGTCGATCCGCGTCGAGTAGGCGTTCGAACCTTTGTAGACCATGTCGTCGAGTACGATGTAGTGGATGCGGCCCAGGTTGAACGAATAGTAGGTGGGGCCGAGCGCCGCCTTGTATTGGGCATCGGCCGTGTCGTCGGCGACCTTGTGGCAGTAGTCGTGGTTGCCGATGGCGTGGAAGATCGGGAAATCGGCGCCTTTCATCGCCTCGATGTATTGCGGGAAGGAATAGTTCTTCGAATACCAATATTCCGAATGGGTCATGTCGCCCAGGTTCAGCCCGTAGACGCGGTAGCCCGCGGCAGCCGAAGCGGCGTGGGCGGTGAGCGCGGGGATGAATCGTTCGCGGCACTGCTTGGCGTCGAGTTCGGCGACGACCGTTCCGCTGTCGTTCGGATAACCCGGTTTGCGTCCCGAGATGTGTACGTCGGCCATGACCAGCAGCAGGTGGCGGGTGTTGTCCACGGCGGTCAGGTCGAAATCGAAGCGCTGAGTGCCCGGTTCGGCGGGATCTATGGCCGCATAGAATGTCGGAAGGATGCCGTCGCGGGCCGTTTCGTAGCCCGAAGGTATGGAGATGCGCACGAAGTCGGCCGTGGCGAGGTCGCTCGTAAAGGAGTAATAGCCCTCGGCGTCGGTTTTCACGACGTTCGCGCCGTCGGAGACGACGACGCCGGCGATGCCCCGGCCGTCGCAGCGGACATATCCGCAGATATTTCCGTCCCCGGCGGGAGGGGGTACGGGACCTTCGGAAGACGAGTCGGACGAACAGCCTGCGAGGAGCGTCGATACGAGTGCCGCCGATAAAAAGCAATTCAGGAGTCGGGTCATAGGAGGTTTGGATTTGCGTGTTGCCGCCTGGCAACGGTTAGTTGGTTGGACAAATGTACCCATAAATAGATATGTCCCGCAGGAGGGCTGCGAAAATCAAACTCCGTGAAAATACAATTTACTGAACAGTAATTTGTTATTGATAAATCGGGCTTGTTTTATCAAACTGCGTAACGGCATTGTAACGCCGGAAAAGCGACCCGGAAGATGGTTTTGATTCCGAATTTTAGTATCTTGTCTGACCGAAACCCGCATTTTGCCATGAACCGAAGCCTCTGCTGTCTGCTGTTTGCCGCCGTATTCCTCACGACGGGCTGCCGGGACGAACTCGATCACGAACTCGACAGGACGATCCACGAACTGAACGATGTCATCCGCAACGAAGCGGTCTATGTGGAACGCCGTCACCGCATCATCCGCAAATACCGGAACATTGCGGACACCACCCGCAGCAAACGGACCCGGACCTGGGCCTATACCACGCTGGCGGGGCATTACAGCCATTTCCAGCTCGATTCGTCGGCCTATTATTGCAGGATGGCCCGTGCTTTGGCCGAAGAGTTGGGCGACGAACGGCTGATTAACGATGCCAAGGTCCGCACGGCCATCGTGCTGATCGGCAATGTCGAACTCGCGGAGGCCAACCGCATTCTGCGGAGCGTCGATACGACGGACAGCCGGAAGGTGGACCTGACGCTCTACTACCGCACGCGGGCTACGGTGTTCCGCGAATCGAAACGCTTCAGCGTCTTTCCCGAGGTGCAGAGCCGCTACGACGATTCGCTCAAATACTACCTTCGGGCCTATCTCAACCGCGCTTCGGGACCGCGCATCGCCTATCAGAAAAAGAATTTCGAAGCCGAACTGCTGCGTCTCGAAGGACGCAACCGCGAGGCGCTGGAAAAGCTCGAAGGGCTGATCCGGGACGACATCGACAGCCTCGACATCTTCCAGAAAGGCAACATCACCTACCAGATCGCACGCAACTACACCGACATGGGCGACAACCGGCGGGGCATGCTGTGGGCGGCCCGGGCTTCGATCTACGAGCTTTCGGCCTCGACGCGCGCCCACATGTCGCTCTACCGGCTGGCGCAGATGCTCTACGAGACCGGAGAGATCCGGCTGGCGAACGCCTACATCAAACGCACGCTGAACGACCTGACGGTCAGCAATTACCGCCTGCGAATGGGGCAATATGCCGAATCGCTGGATATGATTACCCGGTCGTTCGACAAGTCGATGCGCAGCAAACTGCTGCTGACGCTCTTCACGGCCATATCGCTCTCGGTGCTGCTGATCGTCATTCTCTGGCAGGCTATCCACACCCTGCGGCGCAAGCGGGAGATCGAGCGTCTCAAGGACAGCTATCTCGAAATCAACCGCCAGCTGACCGACATCAACCATCGGCTCAACGCCACCAACAGTGCGCTGGTGCGGACCAACGACCAGCTCAACGACGCCAACAAGATCAAATCGGAGTACGTGAGCCAGTATATGCAGCTTTGCAGTTCCTACATCCAGCGTCTCGACACCTACCGCATGGGGATCATCAAACTGCTCAAAACCGAGAGCGCCGAGCAGACGCTCATCACGCTGCGCTCGCAGGAGTTGATCCAGACCGAGCACCGCAATTTCCTGCGGCTTTTCGACGAAACTTTCCTCGGGCTGTTCCCCGACTTTATCGAACAGGTGCGCGGCCTGCTTCTCGATCCGGAGCGTTTCATGCCCAAGCGGAGCCGCCAGCTCTCGACCGAACTGCGCTACCTGGCGCTGATCCGGCTGGGCGTTTCGGACTCGGCGCAGATCGCCATGTTCCTCAACAGCACGCTCTCGACGATCTATACTTACCGGGCGCGGCTGCGCAACGACCGGATCGACAAGACGTTGGACATCGAGGAGCAGATCCGGCATATCTGCATCTCATGGGACGGGGCCGAATGAAAAGAGGCGGGATCTGAATCCCGCCTCTTCCCTTGTTTTCGCCCCGGATCAGCGCTGCCGCTGGGAGTATCCGGCGAGGTTGTAGCTCACGGGCTCCGTGCTGTCGCCCACGCGGTAGATGCCGAATTTGAAGTAGTAGCCGTCCTCGTCGTTGCGGCCTATGAGTATCCGCTCGTTATCTACCAGATGATCGGTCCGGCCGTCGCAGGCCATCCGTACGTCGAGGCGTCCCGGACGCACGACCGTCTCGGCCTCGCCGCCGTACTGCGTCCAGTCGATCTCCACGGTGAAGGTCACCCAGCGGTCTTTGGGGAACTCCCCGAAAGGCATCCGCGCGGCGATCGTCGAGGCTTTGAACTCCGAGGTGACGGGCACCATCACCCCGGCTTTGGCCGGGTTGGCGTTGCAGCGGTCGGTTTTGTCGGTGAACCAGCGGCGGTCGGAATTGGCTTTGATGTAGAAATACCCGTTCGAGAATCCGAATGCCAGCGGGGGATAGCCGCCCTGCTCGACCTTCCAGCCCGTCGGCTTGCCCGCTTTCCAGCCTTTGTTGCCCTTTTTGCCGACGGTTTCCACACGCTCGTAGACAATGTCCTTTTTGATGATGACGGTGTCCTGCATGGCGAGGAACTCCTCCGCCGGGAGCTTCCTGACGCGGCCGTCGGGAGCCGTCACCAACGTCCGGTCGGGCATGCCGTGCCATTGGGCGAAGATCGTCGATACCTCGGGGCTCAGTTCCGAGGGGATGTAAACCGAGAAGGTGTAGCTCCACGACGTGCCCTGCGGACAGATGCCTTTGCCGTGGTGGTAGACGGTTTTCATCCGCTGCGCGTCGGAGTAGGCCTTGTCCGGGAGAGCCGCGAAATCGGCCGCCGTGGCATAGCACCAGGAGAGTTCCGACCGCCCTTTGGTCTCGCCCGGGGCATAGCCCGAGAGGGTGTTGTCGTCGCGTCCGAGCGTGAAGCGGTAGGAGGGCTTTCCGCCGTACATGCGGGTGTAGTCGTGGCCGAGGGCTTCGGGTTTGCGGATGCCCACGGCGACCCATTCGCCGTCGATCACCTGGCTCATCCGGGCCGAGTCGGCCTGAATATTCACCCGTTCGGGCAGCGCAGCAAACTCTTTCGGGGCCTCTTTTTCCTGTGCGGCGTTCGGTGTGCAGGCCAGCAGCAGCAGGACGGGATACATAATTAGCATAAGGGTTTTATTTGAGTTCATATCCCAGGTCGTATGTTTTGGCGCCCACACGCACCGCGAAGCGGAGCGTGTCGCCCACGGGGACCTTTCCCGGAACAATGGCGATCGAGCCCTGAAACGGCGCTTCGTCCGGGGCGATTACGGTGACGAACAGCACCTCGCCGCCGGCCGGTTTCTGCGCTTCGACGGCATAGGCCGGGCGCTCCTCCTTTTTGCGGTAGGCGGTCGAGACCCATCCCTCCTCCTCGCGGATTTGCACGGGAACGGTCGCCGAGGTTTTGATGCGGATGTTGTTGCCGTCGGCGAACAGCGTGCGCACGGTGCCGTCCTTGGCATATTCGATCTTGCCCGGGCAGAGGTTGAAATGTATTCCTGCGGTGCCTTCGGCCGTGCCCGACACCTGATCGGCGATCACCAGCAGCCCCTCTGCGGTGAAGAACATCGCCCGGCGGTGGGTCAGCCCCTCGTAGGAGGGATTCTCGGTCACCAACGTCGTCAGCTCCGGCGTCGCGTCCCACAGCAGGAGCTTCGAATCGGTCTTTTCGAGGTCGCGGTTGTCGAGCGTCAGGGTGTTGTGCACGCGGGTCTGGCGGAACCAGTTGCGCTGGGCCAGCACGGCGCTGTCGCCGCCGTAGACGTAGCTGCCCGAGTCGGGGAAGAAATTGCGGCCCCGGCGCCAGTAGTCGAAGGTGCCGTTGTCGGGCTGGTTGTGCCAGAACGCCGGAGGACCGGCCTTTACGACCGTCACGGCGGCGTCCTTGTCCCACCCCGTGCGCAGGACGTAGAATCCCGATGCCGGGAATTGCTGCGAGGTGTAGTCGGGGAGGGCGCCCTTGCGGCCGTCCGTGGCGAACCATTGCAGCTGCTTGTCGCCGGGGAACACCTTGCTCCAGCTGCGGAACTGCCGCTGGAGGGAGCTTTTGTCGTGGCTCTTGGTGTCGCCGAACATCGGGTTGGAGTAGTCGGGGTAGAGCAGGTTCCAGGTGACGGTGGTCATCTTTCCGACGGTCTCGGTGTAGCTCGCGGGGAACTCGCTCTCATAACCGTTGGCCGAGGCCATGCCGAGAGCTTTGAGGAAGATGTCGATGGCGGCGATGTGGTATCCGAAATCCAGTTCGAACTGCATGCCGTCGGGGTAGACCTGCACGCCGATCTCGCGGTTGAGTATCTCGATGCCGCTGCGGCGCCATTCCGGGGCTTCGCGGAACTCCGGGAAGTAGATGCCCGCGAACAACATCCGCTGGGCTTCGAACAGCAGGTGATTGCCCTGCTTGGAATAGTTGTGCAGGATGTGGTCTGCATGCTGGCGGTAGGTGCGCAGGAAGAGGTTGAGGAACTGGGGCGTGAAACGCGGCGAACGGATCGTCAGCGCGAACTCCGTCAGCAGGTTTTGCAAACGGCGTCCGGCCTCCATCGGACGCCATGCGAAGCGGATGTTTTCCTGTTCGGCGGCGATCTCGGCCGCGGAAGCCCCTGCGGCTTTCAGCCGTTCGACGCCGTCGAGCGGGTTTTTCTTCACCCAGTCGGTGTACTGCTCCATCCACGCGTCGATGTATTTCACATCGCCGGTGGTGTAGTAACACTTGGCCAGCGGGATGAACCAGTAGTGACGGTGGAGCTGCCAGCGCAGTTCGTTGTCCTTCACGGGCCAGTAACGCCAGTCGATGTCGTCGCCGTAAAAGTAGGAGGGCTGGTAGCCTTTGTGGGCGTAGAACTTGTGTTCCAGCGCCTCGTCGGCCTGCTTCTGCTCCAACTTGTTCACTTTGACGTTTTCCAGGTCGAGGCCGAAGAGCTCGACGGGTTTGCGCGTGCGGAAATACTTCAGCAGTTCTTTGTCCGCCGCCGCGGTGTTGCCTTTGGCGACGGCTTTCTTCACCGCCTCCATGCCCGGCCGGTCGAGGTCGAGCAGGTCGTAGAGCGATTTCTCGTCGCCCAGGACGGGGGTGGGGGCTGCGGCGGCCGTGCCGATCGCCAGCGCGGCGCAAAGGGTCATCAGAATTCGTTTCATTTCAGTTATTTTAGGTTGTATTTCTTTCCGTTGATCTTCACGTGTAACCGATCTCCGCGCCAGGCGGCTTCGACGCGCTGCGCCGCGGCATCCCCGGCCGGGAGCAGCACCGTCACCAGCCGCACGGGCTTGTCGTTCCGTTTCTGCACCGTGAATGCGTAGGCCGGACGTTCCGTGCGCTGGCGGTAGGTGCGCGACACCCACCCCTCGCGGCGTTCCATCCGCTCCGCCCCGAAGACTTTCAGCATGAGGTTGTTGCCGTCGCCGAAGCGGGTCGCTGCGGAGCACGCGGCGAAATCCTCCGCCGGGTCGCACTCCACGAGGTTGTAGTGCAGGGCCACTTCGCCCTCGGCCGTTCCGAAAGCCTCGTCGGCGATGACGAAGAACCGCCGGTCGACGAACCACACCGTGCGGCGGTGGGTGAGGCCCTCGTAGGAGGGATTCCCGACGGTCACGATCTCCGTTGCGCCGTCCGTCTCCCAGCGCAGGCATTTCGAATCGGTGTGTGCGAGGTTTTCATCGTCGAGCGTCAGGGTGTTGTGCACCTGCGTCCGGCGGAACCAGTTGCGCTGGTCGGTCACCTCCTTGTCGCCCGCATAGACGTAACTCCCCGAGTCGGGAAAGAAGTTGCGGCCCCGGTGCCAGAGTTCGAACGTGCCGTTGTCGGGCTGGCAGTGCCAGAACCCCTGCGGCCCGGCTTTGAGGACCATCGCCGTGGCGTCCGCCTCCCAGCCGTTGCGCAGGACGTAGAATCCCGAGGTGCGCAGCGCCCGTGAAAGGTGTTCCGGGGCGGCTCCCTCGCGCCCTTCGGTCGCCATCCACCGGATTGCGGCGTTTTCGGGAAAGACCCCGGCCCACGCTCGGTAATAGGGCATCAGCTCCTCCTTCTCCCGGAACCGGTTGTCGCTGAACAGCGGCGTCGTGTAGTCCGGGAACGAGCAGTCGATATAGGCGTCGATCATCCGTTCGACCGTGACGAGGTACTCCGCCGGAAAATCGCCCCGGTAGCCGTTGGCGTCCATCATTTGCAGGGCTTTGAAGAAGATGTCGATCGACTCGTGGTGGTAGTGCAGGTCCAGTTCGTACTGCATGCCGTCGTCGTAGACCTGTTTGCCGATCTCGCGGTTGAGGATCTCGACGCCCGTGGCGCGCCAGCGGGCAGCGTCGCGGAACTCGGGGAAGAATACCCCCGCGAAGACGAGCCGCTGGGCCTGGAATAGCAGGTGGTTGCCCTTGGCCGAGAAATGGCGCGTGATATGCTCTGCGTGGCGGTGGTAGTTTTCGAGAAAATGCAGGAGGAAATCCCCGTCGAACGCCTCGGCGGGCAGGAAATAGAGGAACTGGTGTATCTGGAACTCCAGCCGGTCGCTCACCTCGAGGGGACGCCAGGCGAAATAGACGTTTTCGGCCTGCGTCCAGTTTCCGGCCTTGCGTTCGTCATACGCCGTGAGGGGATTTTTGCGCATCCAGTCGAGGTATTCGGCGCACCACTCCGCGGCGTAACGCTCGTCGCCCGAGAGGCGGTAGGCTTTGCCCATCGGCACCCACCATTTCATGCGGTGGAGCTGCCAGCGCAGTTCGTTGTCCTTCACGGGCCAGTACTCCCAGTCGATGTCGTCGCCGTAGAAATAGGAGGGCTGGTAGCCTTTGTGGACGAAGAAGCGGTGGTGCATCGCCTCGTCGGCCCAGCGCTGTTCGTCGGGGGTGATCGTGATGTCGGTGAGGTCCGCTTCCGGACAGACCACGCCCGTGCGGCGGCGGTAGTAATCGAGCAGGGCTTCGGCGGCGGCCGTGTCGTCGCCCGCGGCGTGCAGTGCGGCGATGCGCTCCAGTCCGGGGCGCGTGAGGTCCAGCAGTGAGAAGACGGAGGTGTCGGCCTGTACCCGCATCAGGGAGGGCAGGACGGCCAGCAGGAGTGCGATAAGTAGTTTTACAGGTTTCATGGTAATGCAAAGGTACGACAAAGCGCGGGTACCTTTTATTAATAATGGCCAATCCTTTCCGGAATTTCTGCAAAGGGGTTTCAGTTTTGTGCAGTCCGATGCCGGATTTGTCGAATGACTCGCCCCGAAGGGCTTTGCGGGGCGGTTTCGAGACAAATTTAAAGTCCGATTCTACAAAATCGAAACTCTTTTGCACACGATTTGCGTTTTTGGGGACAATCTCCGGGGCTTTCGCTGCAGGTTTGTGGTAATTTTGTGTGACCGAAAAACTACACCTATGACCTGTCTCAACCACGCTTCGCTGGCTGCGTCGCTCGCCACCCTGACCGTGGCCGCCGATGCCGCCGCCGCTTCGAAACCCAAATCCCCCGCCGGGAAACGTCCCGCCGTCATCGTCATCATGACCGACCAGCAGACCGCCGGAGCCATGTCGTGCGCCGGCAATCCGTGGGTCGAGACCCCGGCGATGGATGCGCTGGCCGCCGACGGCGTGCGCTTTACGCGCGCCTATTGCCCCTATCCGCTGAGCGGTCCCTGCCGCGCCGCGCTCGTCACGGGCCGCATGCCTTTCGAGGTCGGGGCCTTCGACAACGCAATCCGTCCCAACGACGCCGACATGCGGGCCGGCATCGGCCATCGTCTCGCCGAGGCGGGTTACGAGTGCCTCTACGCCGGGAAATGGCACGTTCCGGAGGTCAACCTTCCCGATTCGGGCACGGGATTCCGCCGCATCTCGAAGATGAACGACCCCGCGCTGGCCGACGCCTGCGACGCGGCGCTGAAGGAGTACGACGGACAGAAGCCGCTTTTTCTGGTGGCTTCGCTGCTCAATCCCCACGAAATCTGCGAATACGGACGCAACGAGACGCTGCACTACGGCGAACTGGCGCCCTTTTCCACCGACGAGTGTCCCAATCTCCCGGCCAACTTCATGCCCTCGACCTATGCGGCCGAAGCGCTGACGCTCGAACACGCCTCCTCGCCCCGCTACCACGACACCTACACCTACACGCAGGACGACTGGCGGCGCTACCTCTATGCCTATTACCGCCTTGTGGAGCGCGTCGACCGTGAGGTGGGCCGCATCGTCGGGGTGCTGAAAGCCCGCGGGCTTTATGACGATGCGGCGATCATCTTCCTTTCGGACCACGGCGACGGCGCGGCCGCCCACGGCTGGAATCAGAAATGGAATTTGCAGGAGGAGGTGATCAATGTGCCGCTGATCGTAAAACCGCCCAAAGGCAGTGGCCCGAGGGGCGTGTGCAATGACGAAGCGCTGTCGAACGTCGGACTCGATCTCTATGTCACGGTCTGCGACTATGCGGGCCTCACGCCCGATCCCGCACGCTACCGCGGGCGGAGCCTGCGCCCGGTGGCCGAAGGGCGTCAGGCGACGCTCCACGACGAGGTATTCGTCGAGACGCTTCTCCCCGGCCCCGGCATGCGCGGCTGGAGCGTCGTCGGCAAGCGTTATAAATACGTCCTCTACCAGTGGGGGCGCAACCGCGAGGCGCTGTACGATCTCGAAGCCGATCCCGGCGAGATGGTCAACCTGGCCGTCGACCGCCGTTACGAAGCCGAGCTGAACCGCCTGCGCCGTGCGATGTACGACCGGGGCGTCGGGATCGGCGACCCGAAGCTCGTGCGCAACCTGAGGCCCTATGCCGAAACCCGAAACTAAAACCGACCTGATATATGAAAAATCTCGATCCCATGCGGTGCGGTGTGCGTTACGCCGCCGTGCCGCTGACGCTGGCAGCCCTTGCGGGATGCAGCGAGGGGCGGACCAAACGCCCCAACATCATTGTTATGATGACCGACGACCACACCACGCAGGCCATGAGCTGTTACGGCAGCCTGCTGGTCGAAACCCCCAACCTCGACCGTCTCGCACGCGAAGGCATGCTCTTCGAGAGCTGCTATGTCCCCAACGCCATTTCGGGCCCCTCGCGGGCCTGCATCCTCACGGGCAAGTACAGCCACGTGAACGGCTTTACGGACAATTCGCGCACTTTCGACGGCGACCAGCAGACGTTCCCCAAGCTGCTGCACGACGCCGGCTACCAGACGGCGATGATCGGCAAGTGGCACCTCAATTCCGATCCGCAGGGTTTCGATTTCTGGAGCATCCTCGTGGGGCAGGGCGAGTATTATTCGCCGCTGTTCGTCGAGAACGGCGAGGAGCGGACCGAGCCGGGCTACGTGACGGACATCATCACCGACAAGGCCATCGGGTTCCTCGAACGGCGCGACAAATCGCGGCCCTTCGCCATGCTCTACTACCACAAGGCCCCGCACCGCAACTGGATGCCGGCGCAGCGTCACCTGGGCGTCAACGATGATAGGGTCTTCCCCGAGCCTTTCAACCTGCTGGACGACTATTCGGGGCGCGGCAGCGCCGCCCGCGGGCAGGCGATGGAGATCGGCCGCGACATGTGGCCCGAATGGGACCTCAAGCTGATGACCCCCGAACAACTGGCGCAGTCTTACGAATTGGAAACTTCGGGCGATGCCAACAAGGACGACGTGTCGCGCGCCAACGACTGGCGCAGCAGCGTCATGCAGTACCAGGCGGCCTATAACCGCATGACTCCCGAGGAGCGGGCCAACTGGGACCGGGCCTACGCCCCGCGCATCGCCGAGTACGAACGCATGAAGGGCCGCGTGTCGCAGGAGGAGCTGACGCGCTGGAAATACCAGCAGTACATGAAGGACTACTGCGCCGTGATAAAGGGCGTCGACGAGAACGTCGGGCGTTTGCTGGATTATCTGGAAGAGATCGGCGAACTGGACAACACGATCATCGTCTACACCTCCGACCAGGGCTTCTTTCTGGGCGAGCACGGGTGGTTCGACAAACGCTTCATGTACGAGGAGTGCCAGCGCACGCCGCTGTTGGTGCGTTACCCGAAAGCCGTCGCGGCGGGTGTCCGCACCCGGGCGTTGGCCATGAACATCGACCTGGCCCCGACGTTCGTCGATATGGCCGGGCTGGAGGTCCCCGCCGACATGCAGGGACGTTCGCTGAAGGACGTGCTCACCTCGGGCGGCAAGACCCCCGAAGCGTGGCGCACGGGGGTCTACTACCACTATTACGAATACCCTTCGTGGCACTCCGTGAAGCGGCACTACGGCATTCGGACCAACGATTACAAGCTCATCCATTTCTATAACGATGTCGACGAGTGGGAGCTTTACGACCTGAAAAAGGACCCCCACGAGATGTGCAACGTCTACAACGATCCCGAATACGCCGCGGTGCGCAGCGACATGCACGCGCGCCTCGAAAAGCTCCAGCAGGAGTGCGGCGACACGGACCCCTGCGAACGGGAGTACGAATTTTTCCGCGGCGCGGACCAACTGTAAAAACAACTTAAAACACACCATACGATGGATAGAAGAGACTTTCTGAAGGCTTCGGGATGGACCCTGCTCGGCCTGGCGGCTGCGGGAACGATTCCCGGATGCGCGAAACTGGGCGACAAGGATTCGCTGCCCGACAAGCTGAAAAAGGGATTTCCCTCGCTCAAAGACCTGAAAGTGTTCTGGGGCGACCTGCACAATCACTGCAACGTGACCTACGGACACGGCGACCTTTCGGACGCCCTGGCCGCCGCCGGGCAGCAGTTGGATTTCGTCTCGGTGACGCCCCACGCCCTGTGGCCCGACATTCCGGGCGAGAACGACCCGCGTCTCGACTGGGTCATCGGCTACCACACCGAGGCTTTCAAACGCCTGCGTGCCGGAGGTTACGACAAATACCTCGCGGCCGTCGAGGCGGCCAACCGCCCCGGCAAGTTCCTGACGTTTCCCTCCTACGAGTGTCACAGCATGGAGCACGGCGATCATGTGGCGCTGTTCCGCGACTTCAATGCCCCGCTGGTGGAGTGCACCTCGGTTCCCGACCTCAAAGAGAAGCTCAAAGATTACGACTGCTACATCACGCCCCACCACATGGGCTACATGACGGGTTTCCGCGGTTACAACTGGGTGGCTTTCCGCGAGGACCGGCAGACGCCGTTCGTCGAGATGTTCTCGCGTCACGGGCTTGCCGAGAGTGACACGGGCGACTACGACTACCTGCACGATATGGGTCCGCGCATCTGGGAGGGTTCGATCCAGTACGGTCTGGAGCAGGGCCACAAGTTCGGCCTGATGTGCTCCACGGATCAGCACGCCGGCTATCCGGGCAGTTACGGCGACGGCCGCATCGGCGTCTACGCCCCGGCTTTGGACCGCGACGCCATCTGGGAGAACATGGGCAAACGCCACGTCTGCGGCGTCACGGGCGACAAGATCAAAATTGACTTCCGGATCAACGGCGGCGTTTCGGGCGACGTGATCCGGGCCGGACGGCGCGAGATATACCTCAATGTCGAGGGGCAGAACGCCATCGACTATGTGGACCTCATCAAAAACGGGCAGTGCATTGCGCGCCTGAACGGTCCGCACCGCGCCGCTGCGCCCGGCGACGAAGTGATCCGCACGAAGATCAAGGTCAATTTCGGCTGGAACCGCGAGGAAGAGTACGTGCATTGGCAGGGGCAGTTGCGCCTTACGGACGGCTCGATCGATGATATGCAGACCTGCTTCCGCGGTGCGGCCTTCACCTCGCCGCAGCCGGGCGAGACGGAGTTCCACACGCGCGTCAACCGTGTCGTGGAGCGCGACGCGCAGCGCGTGACGCTCGACATGTATTCGTCGAAGAATCCCAACGTCATGACCCCCGCCATGCAGGGCGTGGTCCTCGACGTGACGGCTCCCCGCACGGCGAAGCTCGTCGCCGAGTTCAACGGACACCTCTACGAGCATACGATCGGGGAGCTGCTGGAGGGCGCCCGTGCGCATTTCCTGCGCGGATGGCTCTCGGAGGCCGTGCAGTTCGAACGCGCGCAGCCCGAGGCGGCTTTCTGCGCCGGACACTGCATGGTCGACGACAAGGCCCAGCGCGATACCGATTATTATTACGTGCGTGTGCGCCAGCGTGACGGACAGTGGGGCTGGAGTTCGCCGATCTGGGTGGAAAGGGCCTGATGATGGAACGCTATGCGATCGGAATAGACCTCGGCGGCACTTCGGTGAAGTACGCCGTGGTCGCCTCCTCCGGGGAGGTGCTTTTCAACGGTCAGCTCCCTGCCCTGGCGCAGGAGAGCGCCGAAGCGGTGCTCGGACAAGTCCTTAAGGGCGTCGAAGCCTGCCGGGAATATGCCCTGAGCGAAGGCCTGACGCTGGCCGGGGTCGGCATCGGCACGCCGGGAGTCGTGTCGGCCGACGGACGTATGGTGCTGGGCGGTGCGGAGAATATCGCGGGGTGGGAGAACGTCCCCCTTGCCGACCGCATCGAGGAGGCCGGGGGACTGAAGACCCTGGCCGGCAACGACGCCAACATGATGGCGCTGGGCGAAACGCTGTTCGGGGCCGCGAAAGGAGCCACGGATGTGGTTTTCGTCACCGTCGGAACCGGCATCGGCTGCGGCGTGCTGATCGGCGGCCGGCTTTTCCGCGGCTACCGCAACCGCGGTATGGAGATGGGCCACATCACCGTCAAATGCGACGGCGAGGCGTGCGCCTGCGGCGGGCGGGGATGCCTGGAGCATTACGCCTCGACCTCGGCGCTCGTGCGGAGGTTCTGCGAGCTGAACGGCGGCCGGGATGTCGATGTCAACGGCAAGGACGTGGTGCTCTTCTACAAGGAGGGGAATCCGGCAGCCGTGCAGGCCATGGAGGAGCATTGGAACTACCTTGCGCACGGCATCGCCTCGATGATAAACCTCTTTGCTCCGCAGCGCGTGGTCGTCGGGGGCGGCATCTCCGAAGCCGGGGATTTCTACCTCGGGAAACTCCGTGAAGGGGTCCGGCGGCAGATGATGTCGGTCTGCGGCGAAGACACGGAACTCGTGGCCGCCCGGCTGGGCAACCGCGCCGGGTGCATGGGCGCCGCGGGGCTGGTGCTGGATAAAATGCTGTGACGATGAAACGAATCCTGCTCCTGGCCGCGCTTTTCGCGGCTCTCGGCGCCGAAGCGCAGCTTCCGGCCGAAATCCGGCTCGACAAACAGTCGCTCCGGCCCCGCTACCGCGAGTGGGCCCGGCCGACGGGCGGCGTCACGGTGACGCAGAATCCGCCCGCGCTGCTCTGGCCCGCCTCGGGCGACTCGAAACGCGCGCTTTACCGCGTGCGGCTGTCTCAGGACAGCACCTTCGCCGGGGCGGTGGTCTCGGAACCCTTCGAATGGGCGGCTTACGCCTGCCACGAACCGCTGGCCGAGGGCCGCTGGTACTGGCAGTGGTCCGTCTCGGAGCCCGGCTGCCCGGAACGCTGGTCGGAGGTCAACGCCTTCACGGTCGACGCTTCGTGCAGGCGGTTCGCCACCCCGACGGGTGCCGAGCTGGTGCGTAAGGTCGCCGCGATGCCGCATCACAGGCTCTATGTTTCGCGCGACGGGGTCGATGCCTTTCGCACGCGGACGCAGCGGAATCCCGAAGCGCGGGAGTTGCTCCGCAAGGCCCGCAGGAACCTGAATATGGACCTCGTGCCCGTCGCCCCGACGCGTCCGCGCGACACGACGGGGATGACGCCCTTCCAGAAAAAGTCGCTCGTCAATTTCATGTATCACAAGTTCGGCGAGGTGGTCACACAGCCCGTCGTGGATTTCTCGACGGCCTACCTGCTCACGGGCGAGGAGCCGTTCCGCGACGCTGCGGTGCGTCACGCCCTGCACGCCGCGTCGCTGCCCGTCGACAGCGATGCCACGTCGGAGGATTTCAACCGTTCGGCCATCATGTACGGACTGGCCGTGGGTTATGACACGGCCTGCGACCGCATGACCCCGGAGGAGCGGGCCGCGGTGCTGGAAGCCATCCGCGTCCGGGGCGAACATTTCTATCGGCACTATGTCAAAGATTTCGAGGTTCACTCGATGGACAACCACGTCTGGCAGCACACGTTCCGCAACTTCTTCTTTTCGTCGATCGCCACGCTGGGCGACCTGCCCGAAGCCGAAAAGTGGTTCCGCTACTGCTACGAGGTGTGGTGCGCGCGCTTCCCGATCCTGGGCGGTGACGACGGCGGCTGGCACGACGGCAGCAGCTACATGCAGGCCAACCTCGTGACGTTCATTTACGTGCCGTTCGTCCTTACGCGCCTGACGGGTACGGATTTCTTCGACCTGCCGTGGTACCGCAACCTGCCGTCATTTCTCGTCTACTCCTTTCCGAAAGGCTCCTACGCCACGGGTTTCGGCGACGACTACGAGAAGATGACCTCTCCGTCGCAGCTCTACATGGGCTTCGCCGACGCGCTGGCCCGCGAGCTTCCGAGCCCCGAGGCGCGGTGGTATGCCGACCGGCTCATCGGCGACGACCCGACGAACCTCTACCGCTCGAAGGGGTTCGCGCTCTACCGCATCCTGACCGACAAGCCTGCCGACCGGGTGGCTCCGAAAGCCCCCGCCCGCAACACTTCGCGGTTCTATCCCGACGCGGGGTTCTCGCTGATGCACACCGATCCGGCCGACGCTTCGGACGACCTGATGGCGGCCTTCTTCGCCCTGCCGTTCGGCTCGACGGGACACGCCCACGCCGCGCACAACGGCTTCACGATCAATTACGGCGGCCGTCAGTTGTTCGGCGGCACGGGCTACTATTCGAATTTCAACGACAAGCATACGCTGATGCACTACCGTTCGCGGGGACACAACACGATCCTCGCCGACGGGTTGGCGCAGGTCATCGGCGAGAACGGCTACGGCTGGCTGGCGCGCTTTGCCGACAACGAGGCGCTGACCTACACGCTGGGCGACGCCTCGCACGCCTACGATTCGATCCGCACGCCGTTCTGGATCGACCGCATGGCGAAATCGGAGGTGGCCTACACCCCCGAGAACGGACTTGGCGATCCGGGCGTCACGCGCTTCCGCCGTCATTTCCTCTTCCTGAAACCCGACGTGATCGTCGTTTACGACGAGCTGGCGGCCCGCGAACCCGTCGCGTGGACGTGGCTGCTGCACAGCCACAACCGCATGGCGCCGGCCGGAGCGAACGCCGTCGCGGTCTCCAACGGGCCGGCCGAGGGGCGGATGGACCTCTTCACCTCGGGGGAATTGGCGCTGAACCTCACCGACCGGTTCTTCTCCCCGGCGATCAACTGGAAAAAGCGCACGGGACCCGACGGCAAAGTGCAGGAGTATGTGAACCAGTGGCATGCGGAGTTCACGACCGCGGCGAAGAGCCGTGCGCAGCGTTTCCTGGCCGTCTTTCGCATTACCCCCGAAGGACGCAGGCCGCTGGCGCTGAAACGCGATTCGAAAGGCCGTGTGACGGTTGGCGGATGGACCGTCGCCGCGGAGCTCGACGCCTCGAAGCCCGCGTCGCTCTCCGTCACAGACCGCCGCGGCAACGCCGTGCTCTACAACACCCCGGCGTCGAAGACCGGGGGCAGCACCGTCGTACGCCGCAGGGGCGAGCCTGTCCGCGAGCTGGTCGATGTCGTGCCCGCCTCGGTGCGCTGACGCCGCATCCAGAGCTGCCGCCGGACGTGTTTTACGCCCGGCGGCGCTTTTTCCGGGGCCGAAAAAAAAGCCCGGGGGCTCGGATTTTCCGAAAAAAAACGTATATTTATCCTCCCAAGTCGCTACGATATGCTGAAACTCAAACCTACGCTTCTACTGCTCGCCGCTTGTTTCGCCTTTGTCCGAACGGCCTCCGCAGCGATCGAATTTCGCACGCTGTCGGTCAACGAAGGCTTGTCGCAAAGTACCGTGCTGGCCATCGCGCAGGACGGGATGGGGCGTATCTGGATGGGAACGCAGGACGGGCTGAACTGCTATGACGGCTACTCGTTCACCGTGTTTCGCCGCATGGAGGGCGATCCGCAGAGCTTGGGCGACAACTCGGTCAATGCGCTGTTCGCCGACGGGGGACTGCTCTGGATCGGCACGGCGTCGGGATTGTCGTGCTATGACGCCTCGACGCAGCGTTTCGAGAATTTCCGCCTCGAGGGGCGCAACATGCAGGTTGCCGACATCGCCGCCACGGCCGACGGCGACCTGATCCTCGCCACCGACCTCGGCATCGTGCTCTTCGACCGCGAGAGCCGCGAACTCGAAATCCGGACCTACCTCACGGGGATCAGCGTGCATGCCGTCTGCCCTTCGCGCGACGGATTCCTGGTCGGGACCTCCAACGGCATTTACACCTACTCTTCGACTTACGGCAACGCCGTGCGCATCCTGCCGCAGATGGCTCGTTACGACATCGCCAGCATCGTCGCCGACGCCGACGGATACTGGGTCGCCACCCACGGCAACGGCCTCTACCGTCTCGACGGCGCGTTGCAGGTCACCGGCCGCTATGACGCCGCGTCGAATCCCGGGCTGGTCTCGGACTATATCCGGGTGCTGAAAACCGACTCCGAAGGGCGACTCTGGATCGGGACCTTCGACGGCCTTTCGATCCGCGACCCGCGGAGCGGACGCTTCGAACGCTATGTCCATACCTCCGAGCAGGGGTCGCTGAGCCACAACTCCATCCGTTCCATCTTCATCGACGCCCAGCGGGGCGTCTGGCTCGGGACTTATTACGGCGGGGTGAGCTATTACCATCCGCTGGCCCGGCGTTTCGGCATCCTGCGCCATGACCCGACGCGCAATTCGCTGGGTGACAACACGGTGAGCTGTATCGTCGAGGACCCCTCGTCGCAAAGCCTCTGGATCGGCACCAACGACGACGGCGTGAACCTCTACGACCGCCGCTCGGGGCGTTTCTCGGAGTTCAACACCGCCAACGGCTCCCTGCTGTCGAACAACGTCAAATGCGTGCTTCCCGACAACCGGGGCCGCGTGTGGATCGGCACCCATGCCGGGGGACTGAGCTCGATGGATGCCGCGACGCGGCGCGTCCGGCACTTCCCGGTCAACGCTTCGATCCCGATCAACAACAGTTGTTATTCGCTGCTCGACGGCGGCGACGGTTCGCTGTGGGTCGGCACGCTCAACGGCCTGCTGTCGTTCGACACCGCCGCAGGGCGGTTCTCGCGCCACCTCTGCGCCGATTACGAGCCCAAACTGGGGTCGTTGCAGATCACGACGCTTTTCCGCGATTCGAAACGCCGCGTGTGGATCGGCACCGGGGCCGGGCTGTACCTCTGGCAGCCCGACGTGCGGCAGGTGATGACCTGCGAACTCAATCCGGCGAAGGAGGGGATTTCCCCCCCCCGGCGGGATATCGCCGTGATGTGCGTCACGGAGGATTCACACCGTAATATCTGGGTCGGCACCCGTCACGGGTTGTACCGCTACAACGCCTCGGACAATTCGTTCACGCGCTTCACGGTGGCCGACGGACTGCCCAACGATTTCGTCTACGGCATCCTCGAGGACGAGCTGGCGCGGCTGTGGATTTCGACCAACAGCGGTCTGGCATGCTTCGATACGCAGAAGAACACCTTCCGCCGCTACTCCCTGCTCGACGGCATCGCCAACAACCAGTTCAACATCTACTCCTACTGCCGGAGCCGCGACGGGATATTCTGGTTCGGCGGCATCGGCGGCATCACGTGGTTCCGGCCCCACGATCTGGTGGACAACCCCTTTGCGCCCGAGCCGCAGATCACGGGCGTCGACGTGGCCGATTCGGACGGCGACCGCCGCGTGCGCATCGAGCGCGACTCGGCGGGGCGGGTCACGGCGGCGGCATTCCCGTCGGTGCGCAACATCTTCACGGTGCGTTTCGTGGCGGTCAATCCGCTCTCCGGGGGCCGCAACACCTTTGCCTACAAACTCGAAGGCTTCAATACCCGCTGGTACGAGACCTCGCACCTCGAAGCCAACTATTCGAACCTCAAACCCGGGCACTACGTCTTCAAAGTCCGCGCGGCGAACAACGACGGACGCTGGAACGAACAGCCCGCGACGGTCGAGATACGCGTGCTGCCGATGTGGTGGCAGACCCTTGCGGCAAAGATTCTGTGGGCGCTCCTGGCGCTGGGATTCGTCGGGGGCGTCGTGGCGGCGCTGCTGGGCCGTATGAAGATGAAGATGCAGCTGCGCGTGGAGCGTCTGGAAAAGGAGTCCATCGGCCAGCTCAGCCAGGAGAAGATCCGCTTCTACGTCAATCTCTCGCACGAACTGCGCACGCCGCTGACGCTGATACTCTCGCCCCTGCAGGAGATCCGCGAACATGGCACGGTTGACAAATACGTCTCCTCGCGTCTCAACTACATCTACCGCAACAGTCTCAAACTGCTGCATATCATCAACCAACTGCTCGACTACCGCAAAGCCGAATTGGAGATGTTCAAAATGAAGGTCGCCGTGCAGGATGTCGACGCCATCGTCGCCGAGGTTTTCTCGATGTTCGAGGAGGTGGCCCAGAACCGCGATATGGATTACATCCTCAGTTCCGAGCTGAAAGGCGAGGCGCTGCCCGTCGACCGGATGTTCCTCGAGATGATGCTCACCAACCTGCTTTCGAACGCCTTCAAATTCACGCCCGACGGCGGTATCATCCGCGTCGCCCTGCAGCGCGGCGAGGGGTGCTTCCGCCTTACGGTCCGCGACTCCGGCATCGGCATTCCGCAGGACCAGCAGGAGCGCATTTTCGAGCGTTTCTATCAGGTCAACGAATCCCACGCCGGTTCGGGCATCGGGCTTTCGATCGTCCGCCGCATCGTCGAACTGCACCAGGGGACGATTACGCTGCGCAGCGAGCCGGGGCGTTTCTCGGAGTTCACCATCACGCTGCCCGACAATATCGAAGTCTATCCGGCCGGGAAACGCGCCGGAGAGCACGACGTGCGGGCCTCGATCATCTGCGATGCCGAGAAGTTCCTGCCCGAAGAGTGGTCGGGCGAGGGCGGCGATTTCGCTCCCGACAAGGAGGTTCCGGAACAGACGCGCGGCACCATTCTGCTGGCCGAGTCCAACGCCGAGGTCGCGCGTTACATCGCCGACCATTTCAAAGCCCGTTACGGCGTCGAGGTGGCTGCCGACGGCAACGACGCGCTCGAACGGCTCAAAACATTGGAGCCCGACATCATCATCGCCGACCGTGTCCTGCCGGGACTGGACGGGCTGAAACTCTGTCAGGCGGTGAAGCAGAACATCCGTACCTGCCATATTCCGGTGGTGATCCTCGCCACTGAAGGCAGTATCGAGGAGCAGATCACGGGCATCGAGGCCGGGGCCGACAGCTACCTGCCGATGCCGCTGTCGATCTCGCTGCTTGCGGCCAACGTCCAGAACTTGCTGAAAGCCCGTTACCGGATGCGCCACTACTATTCGGACGACGCGGAGATCGATCCCGACAAGATCACCTCCAATTCGATGGACGGGGAGTTTCTGAAGAAGGCGATCCGCATCGTCGAGGAGAACATGGACAACGAGGAGTTCTCGTCGAACGATTTCAGCAAGGCGCTCTGCATGAGCCGTTCGAACCTCCACCTGAAGATGAAGTCCATCACGGGCGAGTCGGCCACGAAATTCATCCGCAAGATACGCTTCAACCATGCCTGCAAACTGCTGCTGGACCGTAAATATTCGATTTCGGAAATCAGTTCGATGGTGGGCTTCAACTCCCCGTCGTATTTCGCCACGAGTTTCAAGAAACACGTCGGATGCTTGCCCACGGAGTATGTCCGCAGTCGCACCAAGGGCGAGCGCGAAAAGGCGGGGTAGAAGCCTCTCCCGCATAATGAAACCCCCGGGACCTGCGAAAAGGTCCCGGGGGCTTCTTATGGCGGTCGGGTCTTCTATTTGGAGAAGATCGACGAGATTTCCTTGTAGTTGTGCACGCGCTCGATGACGTCGGCGAAGAGGTCGGCGACCGACAGGACGGTGAATTTGTGCAGGTCCTTGTCGGGGTTGAGCGGAATGGTGTCCGTGACGATCACCTCCTCGAGGGCGCTGTCGTTGATGCGCTCGTAGGCCGGGCCCGAAAGCACGGGGTGGGTGATGGCGGCGCGGACGCTCTTCGCTCCGCGGGCCATGAGCATGTCGGCAGCCATGCAGATCGTGCCGGCGGTGTCGATCATGTCGTCGACGATCAGCACGTTACGGCCTTCCACATCGCCGATGGCGGTCATCTTGCCTACGACGTTGGCCTTGGCGCGTTCCTTGTGCGAAATGATGATCGGCGTTCCCAGCAGTTTGGAGTAGGTGTTGGCGCGTTTGGCGCCGCCCATGTCGGGGGCTGCGATCGAGAGGTCTTCGATGTTGAGGCTTTTGATATAGGGGACGAAGATGCCGCTGGCGTAGAGGGCATCGACCGGAACGTCGAAAAATCCCTGGATCTGGTCGGCATGCAGGTCCATCGTCATCACGCGGTCGACACCTGCGGCCATCAGCATGTTGGCCACCAGCTTGGCGCCGATCGGTACACGGGGACGGTCCTTGCGGTCCTGGCGCGCCCAGCCGAAGTAGGGCACCACGGCCACGACCTGATGCGCCGATGCACGGCGAGCGGCGTCGATCATCATCAGCAGCTCCATGAGATTGTCCGAAGGCGGAAAGGTCGACTGGATGATGAAGACCGTACAACCGCGTATCGACTCATTGTAGCAGGGCTGAAATTCGCCGTCGCTGAAACGCAGGACCTCCGACTGCCCGAGCGTCGTGCCGAAGCTTGCGGCGATCTTGGTGGCCAGGTATTCCGAACCGCGTCCGGTGAAGATTTTGATTTTGTGGATAGCCATAGGTTACGAGGATTTTTTTTGACGTTGCAAATATAGGACAATACGGCGAAAAATCGCCCCCTTACGGGCGCGATTTTTCAACAATCGGTTAAACTTTTCAGGAACAGGCCGGTTTCCGCTCCCGGGATCGGGCGTTTTGTTCCCGCTTCCGGAGCGGCCTGAATCAGTTTTGTTGCAGGCATTCGTCGATGAAGGCAAGGATTTCCTCACGTCCGGTGCCCTTCTCCGACGAGGAGACGAACATCGGCGGCAACTCCTCCCATTGCTCGGCGAGAGCCGCCCGGAACCGCTCCACACTCTTCTGCTGCTGGGTTTTCGAGAGCTTGTCGGCCTTGGTAAAGATGATGGCGAACGGAATGCCGTTCTCGCCCAGCATCTCGATAAAGCGCAGGTCGATCTTCTGGGGTTCGAGGCGGATGTCCGCCAACACGAACAGGAAGTGCATCTTCTCGCATTTGAGGATGTAGTCGGTGATGAGCTTCGAAAACTCTCCGCGCTGCGCCTTCGACGTGCGGGCATAGCCGTAGCCGGGCAGGTCGACGAGGTACCACGTGTCGTTGATGCGGAAATGGTTCACCAACCGGGTTTTGCCGGGCGTTCCCGACACTTTGGCCAAGCCTCCGCGGGCGGTGAGCATGTTGATGAGCGACGACTTGCCGACGTTGCTGCGCCCGATGAAGGCGATGTCTTTCAGGTCGTCTTTCGGGACCTGCGAAATGCGCTCCGACGAGCATTTGAATTCGGCTTTGGTAATCTGCATCGTTTCTGGATTTTCTACAAAGATACGAAAAAGTTTTTACCTTCCTCCCGTCCGCTCCATCTTCAGCGAGTAGCGCATCACGGCAGGCGGCGGACCTTTGCCGCGGTCGGTTGGAGATGTCGGTTATTTTTTGTATATTGTGCTGTCGAAAAGACAGATTTCCGCCCTGTTTTGCACCCGTTTTGCAGCGAAACACCCGGATTAAAAACACCCGCTTATGAAAATTCCCGCTCTGACGATGCTGTGCGCTGCTGCGCTGGCCGTCCAATCACCCCAGGCCGAGGCCTGCACCCGCGCCGTTTACCTCGGCCCCGACGGCATGACCGTGACGGGCCGCACGATGGACTGGCGCGAGGACCCGCTCACCAATCTCTACATCTTCCCGCGCGGCATCGAGCGCCGCGGTGCGAACAGCGACAATACGGTCTTCTGGACCTCGAAATACGGCTCGCTCTCGGCCGCAGGCTACGACATCGGCGTTGCCGACGGCATGAACGAGGCCGGACTGGTCGCCAGCCTGCTGTTCCTGCCCGAATCGGTCTACGAACGTCCCGGCGACACGCGCCCCGTCATGGGCCTGAGTATCTGGACGCAGTATGTGCTGGACAATTTCGCCACCGTGGACGAGGCCGTGACCGAGCTTGCGAAAGAAAAGTTCCGCCTCGACGCCCCCGACCTGCCGAACGGCGTGAAGTCGCGGCTCCACCTGGCGATTTCCGACGCTTCGGGCGACAGCGCGATCTTCGAATACCGCGACGGCAAACTGGAAATCCACCACGGACGCCAGTATCAGGTGATGACCAATTCGCCTTTTTACGCCGACCAGCTGGCGATCCTCGACTACTGGCAGCAGATCGGAGGCCTTACGATGCTGCCGGGAACCAACCGCGCCCCGGACCGTTTCGTGCGTGCTTCGTTCTACGTCAACGCCGTCGTGCAGACCTCCGATCCGAAGATCGCCGTGCCGGCCGTGATGTCGGTTATGCGCAACGTTTCGGTGCCTTACGGCATCTCGACGCCTGACAAACCGCACATCTCCTCGACGCGCTGGCGTTCGGTCTGCGACCAGAAGAACCGGGTCTACTATTTCGAGCCGACGCTGGCGATGGAAACCTTCTGGGTGAACCTTGCGGCAATCGACTTTTCGAAGGGCAGCGGCGAGCGGATCCTCACGCTCGTCGGCGGAAAGAACTACGCGGGCGATGCCACGGCGAAATTCCGCAAGAGCGCCAAGCCTTTCGTGTTCCTGTTCGGTGCGTGACGCGTACCGCCTGAAAAGAAAATCCCCGGCTGTGAAGCCGGGGATTTTTCGTGTCAGCGGTGCCGGGGATATTTGTTGTTGAAGCGGTAGCCGACGCCCAGCATCAGGAAGTTGGGCATGTGGAAATCGCGCAGACTGTATCCGATGTGGACGTATGAACTGTGCGTCACGGCGACTTTCAGGGTCAGCATTTGGTAGAATGATTTCAGGTCGCCGCCCTTGTGCAGGACGTTGACACCCAGTCCGATGCCGATGTTGAAATAGGGCATCACGAACTCTCCGCGGGCCGAAACTCCCAGGGCGACCTGCTTGTCGAATCCGGGTTTTTCCACTATGAGGGCCGGTCGATAGCCATCCGACACGATCTGGTCGGCGACGTAGACGTTGGCGCTGCCGTCGTAGACGCCGTCGAGCGATACGCCTGCGCGGAACTTGTAGCCGAAATTGTACATCGAGGCGAAGTTGAATCCCACGACCGTATAGGCGTCCGGTGCGGCTGCCTGTTTGTCGCCATTCTCGACGCCTTTGCGGCGCCACGAGCCGAACAGCGTGAGGTCGTAGCTGAAATGGCGCGGGAAGGCGGGGTAGACGGTTTTTGTGGGGGCTTCGGAGGGATTGCGGCCGAAATTATAGGTCAGTCCGGCGCGCAGGCCCACGGAGTTGAGACCCGCGTTGGGGAACTTGGTGTTGCCGTTGGAAAAGTGCGAGAGCGAGATGCCCGCCGAAAAATCGACCTCGCGTGTGACCATCCAGTTGAGGAAGAAATCGACGTTGAGAAAGGCGTTCATCTTCGATCCCATCATCATGTTGAGTCGGTTGGTCTCCTCGTCGTAGGGCTTCCAGCCGAACGAAAGTCCGAAATTCCACTCGTAGTCGAACGATACCCGGGGACTGATGCGGGCGATGCGGGCTCCCTGGAAGAGGTAGGCCGCGATGGGGTTGCCCAGCTCGTCGGGGTTTCCGAAATCGTAGTAGGCGACTCCGATACCCTGATAGGCGCCGCCGTAAATCCGGTCGGGAAGCGATCCCGGACGGAACTGGAACGAGTAGCGGAGGTGACCCGAGAGCGAGAGGTCGATGGGCTGCCCGGCCATGTTGTTGCCCTGCACGAAAGGGTTGGTCGGGAAGATGTATTCGGGACGGAACTCGCCGCCGAGGCGGTGCATGAAGCGGCGTTGGGAGGGTGCCTTGCCGCTGCGGGCCGTATTCCCGGCGTCGGGGACCCGGCTGGCGTCGAATCCGGAGCGGTTCCGCAGTCCGGCCTCATAGCCGGCACGGTATCCTGCCCGATAGCCGGCCCGGTAGGCGTTGCTGTCCGGGGTGTCGGCCGTTGTTTCGTCGGCCGGGGGAGCTCCGCCCGGAGACGTTTGTGCCGCGACCGTTCCGGACAGGAGAACCAGGATTCCCGCAAGAACTGCAGTTTTCCAAGTCCGTATTATATTTTTCATCGTGAGGCTGAAATTCATGTTTTGACGCCGAAGTTACGAATTTTTTCTCGAATCGTAGCTGCTTCGGTTCGAATTGTCGCAAAATCAAGCCGGGCGACGGATCGTTCGATGCGGGTTGTTTGATATTTCTTCTTATCTATTCGTTTTGAATATTGTGCGGTTTTATATTTTGTTTATTGTATTTTAAAATATTAAATTGCAATTGATGGTTGAAATATGAGCATCGGAACTCACGACAGTTGAAAATGGGATGAAAATGTCGTCGCTTTTGATAGATTCTGCTTTTCAGGCAGTGGGTATCGCTCATAATGTTTTATTTTTATAGCGAAGAGGCTCACAAGTAGTGGCTTCGGAAGATTACAGGGCGAACTATTCTTTACATGTTAGCAAACGTTTGAATTCGCAATTATCAGATGAAGATAAATATGCAGTATGTATAGGCATGGCTGTTGCCTCATACAGTGCAAAATGTTGGGAAACAAAATAGCGAGATGGATACATTCGACATTAATCGATATTTGCAGGCTGTTTTTTCGGACAGATGGATCGACTGGGGCGTGAGCGTCGTTTTTCTGTCGCTCATAGCGAGTTGGTTTCTGATGCCGAATGCGGCGGATTTCGTGATCGACGTTCTCGCTACAGGGGTTATGCTGGCCGTAGCGGTTCGAATCGGCTATGTGATCGCCTGCGTTCGCTTGGGCCGCAAATTGCACGCGGAATCCTCCCGGGCAGTCCGGTTTCGGGAAACGGTAAGCCTTGTCGTTGCCATATCGTTTGTCGTCATTGCCGTACTGCTGATCAGTTGGCGTTATCTGAGGTAGCGACTATAATCGAAAAGCCTCCGTACGAAACGGAGGCTTTTTTATATCAGGGGCTACACGTGTTGTATTACACGCCCCTTCGGGAAGGTCGGATCAGTATCCGAGTATGCGGAGCATCGAGCGGTAGGACTGCTCCTTGGCGAACAGGCGCGTGTAATACTCGTTGTCGGACTTGTCGCGGTCGATGATGATGTGCTTGGGCGCGGGGATCAGGCAGTGCTGTATGCCTCCGAAGCCGCCCAGCGACTCCTGATAGGCTCCCGTGTGGAAGAACCCGATGTACTGTGTGTTGCCCGCTTCGAGCTTCGGGAGGAAGATGGCGCTGGTGTGGCACTCCGAGTTGTAGAAATCCTCGCTGTCGCACGTGAGCCCTCCCAGCAGTACGCGCTGGTACTCTTTGTCCCAGTTGTTCACGGCCAGCATGATGTAGCGCTGGTTGATGCCCCACGTGTCGGGCAGGGTAGTGATGAACGACGAGTCGATCATATACCAGTTCTCACGGTCGTTCTGCTGCTTCTGGTTGACGATCGAGTAGAGCGCCGCGCCGCTTTCGCCCACGGTGAACGAACCGAACTCGGTGAAGATGTTGGGTTCTTCGACGCCGTTGCGCTCGCAGATGTTCTTGATCTGGCTGATGATCTCCTCGGTGAGGTATTCGTAGTCGTATTCGAAGTTGAGCGTGTTCTTGATCGGGAAACCGCCGCCGATGTTGAGGCTGTCCAGCTCGGGGCAGATGGCCTTCAGCTCGCAGTAGACGTTCATGCACTTCGACAGCTCGTTCCAGTAGTAGGCCGTGTCTTTGATGCCGGTGTTGATGAAGAAATGCAGCATTTTGAGCTGGAACTTCTTGCTGTTTTTGAGCTTGGCCTTGTAGAAATCGACGATGTCGTTGTAGCGTATGCCCAGCCGGGAGGTGTAGAAATCGAACTTGGGTTCCTCTTCGCAGGCGATGCGGATGCCGACCTTGCACTTCTTGGTGAAGGAGTCCTCGAACAACTCGAGCTCCTCCTTGTTGTCCAGCACGGGGATCGTGTTCGAGAAGCCGTCGTTCACCAGCTGGGCGATGTTCTCGACGTACTGCGGGCGTTTGAAGCCGTTGCAGATGATATAACGGTCCTTGTCGATGATGCCGCCGTCGTAGAGGGCGTTGATGATGTGGATGTCGTAGGCCGACGAGGTTTCGAGGTGGATGTCGTTCTTCATGGCCTCCTCCAGCACGAACGAGAAATGGCTCGACTTGGTGCAGTAGCAATAGTTGTACGAACCCTTGTAGTCGACCTTCGCCATCGCTACGTTGAACATGCGCTTGGCACGGTTGATCTGCTGGGAGATCTTCGGCAGGTAGGTGATTTTGAGCGGAGTTCCGTATTGTTTGATCAGTTCCATCAACGGAATGTCGTGGAAATTCAGCTCGTTGTCCTCGACGGAGAACTCATCCTGCGGGAAATCGAACGATTGTTCGATCAGGTCGATGTACTTGTCTTTCATGGCTCGTTCGGTAAGGTTTTTTCAATCCGGCTCGGCTACATTGCAAATTTTCGGCCAAAGTAGCTCGCCTGGATTTTCCGAAAAATCGGGATGCAAAGTATGTGAATATTTTCCGGATAACCAACACTTTGTCCGATTATTTTGAAAAAGGGCATTATATTTTGCTTTTTTCTATGAAAAAAGGTAATTTTGAACCCGGATTTAAACGTGATTCGACAGTGCTGATTCCCATTATAAAACAATATCTGGCTGCGCACAAGCGGCTGGTCGTGCCCCAGCTCGGCGCGTTCATCGTCAAAGAGCCGGAGCGGAGCGTCGTCTTTTCCGAACTGCTCAAACGTGACGACGGGGTCCTGCGGGGGCTCCTGCGCGACGGCGGTACGAGTGATCTGGAGGCCGCCGGCGAGATCGACCGCTTCGTTTTCGAGGTGCGTCACGCCGTGGAGCGCGGGCAGGAGTATCCGCTCGAGGGTTTCGGCGTGATGAAACCCGGTCCCAACGGCACCATCGCCTTTACCCATGAACCCGGGGCCGCCGCACCGCTTTCCGGGGATGAGAAACCCGCCCGCCAGTCGCAGCTGGAACCCGGAAAACTGGCCGAGGCGGTCCGCACGGCCTTCGCTGAGCCGCACGTGTCGCCCTCCGCGAAGATGAATCCCGATCCTTCGGTGCGGGGGCTGCGTTACGGCAAGCCGCCCAGGAATACCGATGCCTGCCGCTATGTCGATCGCGTCCCGCGGCGGCGCGGGGCCGACTGGTTCATCTGGATAGCGATTGCCGCCGCCGTGATCGCCGCGGGCGCCATTGCCTTCGGCTACTGGCGCGCTGCGAAGGAGAAGCAGGCCGAGGCGGAATATATCGAGGTCCCGGCGGCGCAGACGGCTGCTGCGACGGCTTCCGAGGGAGCCTTACAACCCGAACAAAACGAATAAATGACAGATATCACGACCGTAAAACAGCGCTTCGGCATCATCGGCACCTCCCCGCTCCTCGACCGGGCGCTGGAGGTTGCCCTGCGTGTGGCCCCGACGGACCTGACGGTGCTCGTCACGGGCGAGAGCGGTGTGGGCAAGGAGTTTTTCCCGCAGGTCATTCACGCCTATTCGGCGCGCAAACACAATAAATATATAGCCGTCAACTGTGCGGCGATTCCCGAGGGAACGATCGACTCGGAGCTTTTCGGCCACGAGAAGGGCGCCTTTACCGGAGCCCTCGAAGCCCGCAAGGGCTATTTCGAGGAGGCCGACGGCGGTACGATCTTTCTGGACGAGGTGGCTGAGCTGCCCCATTCGACGCAGGCGCGCCTGCTGCGCGTATTGCAGACCGGCGAATTTATCCGTGTGGGTTCGTCGAAGGTGCAGAAGACCAACGTGAGAGTCGTGGCCGCCACGAATGTCAACCTGCAGGAAGCCATTGCCAAGGGGCGTTTCCGCGAGGACCTTTACTACCGGCTGGGTACGGTGCCGATTCTCGTGCCGTCGCTGCGCGAGCGTCCCGAGGATATTCCGCTGCTGTTCCGTCGTTTCGCCGCCGATGTGGCCGTGCAGTATCGCATGCCCGCCGTGACGCTCGACGACAGCGCCCGCGAGATGCTGATGCACTACTACTGGCGGGGCAATATCCGCCAGCTGAAGAACGTCGCCGAGCAGATCTCGGCCATCGAGCAGACCCGCGTCATCTCCGCCGAGGTGCTGGCCAAATACCTGCCCCCGCAGGGCGGCGGTGCGCCGATGGCCGCCGGGGCGCCGCATCCGGACGACATGACCACCGAGCGCGAACTGCTCTACAAGGTGCTGTTCGACATGCGTGCCGACATCAACGACCTCAAACGGATGATGGCCGAGTTGATTCAGGGCACGGGCCGCTGTCCGGAACCTGCCCGCGACATCAAAGCCCTGCTGCCGACCTCGACGCAGAGCAGTTTCGTCCCGGCCGTCGTTCCGGTGGCTTCCGCCTATCCGCACGCCTCCGCCCCGGTCTATGCCGAGAGCGAGGTGGTGACCGACGAGCCGCCCCGCGAGATGACCAAGGCCGACATGCAGCGCGAACAGATCGTCCGTGCGCTGAGGCGTAACAACGGCCGCCGCCGCGAGGCCGCCGCCGAATTGTTTATGTCGGAGCGTACACTATACCGCAAGATAAAGGAGTTAGGTATAGAGGAAATTTAGCTTATGAAGATCAAACTTACGATAGCGGCGCTTTGCGCCGCATTGCTCACAGGCTGCGGCGTGGCTATCAAATACTCGCTGTCGGGCGCTTCGATCCCGCCCGATGCCAGGACTTTCTCGGTGGCCTATTTCCCGAACAACGCGACGATGGTGTCGCCGATCCTGAGTTCGACGCTCACCGAGGCGCTGGTCGACATGTTCTCGCGCCGCACGCGGCTGATGCAGGTCGACGAAGGCGGCGATTTCGCTTTCGAGGGCGAGATCGTCAACTACACGTCGACGACGGCTTCGGTGTCGAGCGACGACTACGCTCTGCTCAACCGGCTGACGATCACCGTCAAAGTGCGCTTCACGAACGCTCTCGACGAGAAGGCTTCGTGGAACAAGACCTTTACCGCCTACGAAGACTACGAATCGACGCAACTGCTGACGGAGGTCGAGGGAACGCTGATCCCGCAGATCGTCGATAAACTCGTGACCGACATTTTCCAGGCTTCGGCCTCCAATTGGTAATCCGGATATGGCTGATCTGAAAGCATACTTTGCCGCACCCCGCACCGCCGGGCTGCCCTCCGCCGACGAGGCCGAGGCGCTGGTCGGAGCCTGTCCGTGGTTTATCCCGGGGCGCATCCTGCTCGGGATGGTCACGGGTGAAGAGGACCCGCGGGCGGCGCTGATGGCTCCGTGGCGGGCCGAGAGTTCGCTGCGCATGCCTGCCGTCGACGTTTCGGCGCTGGACCGGCTCTCGTCCGACGAGATCATCGACCGTTTTTTGCAGGAGGACAACCTGCGCATCGTCGCCCGGGAGGGGGAACCCGAAGAGGAGGTGCAGATTAGTCCCGAACTGGAAGATGACGACGAGGTGGTTTCCGAGGAACTGGCCGAAATCTATCTCGCCCAGGGGCTTCGGGACCGGGCCGCGGCGATTTATCGCAAATTAAGTTTGCTAAATCCCGAAAAAAGTGTTTACTTTGCCGAGCTAATTGGCAAAATAGATAACAATAATTAAAATTTATAGGATATGTTATACACGATTTGCATTGCCCTGATACTCGTTGCGAGCGTATTGGTAATCCTCGCGGTGTTGGTGCAGAACCCCAAGAGCGGCATGGCCGCCAATTTCGGCGCGTCGAACCAGGTCATGGGTGTGCGCGAGACGTCGAATTTCCTCGAAAAGTTCACCTGGGCGATGGCTATCGCCATCGTCGTGCTGAGCCTTGCGGCTACGCTGACTATGGACCGGGGCCGTGTGATCGAGAGCAATACGAAGATTTCGAACGACGCCAAGGCACTGCAGGAGCGTGTGCTCGAGTCGGAGATTCCCGCCCCGATGCCGCAGGCCGAGATTCCGGCCGCCGAGCAGCCCGCCGCCGACCAGTCGGCCGAGTAGCGCCGGGAGGGGCCGGAACAGGACAGGTCGGAGAACCGGCCCGGACAATAAAAAGAGACCGCGGATTTTTCCGCGGTCTCTTTTTGTGCTTTCGCCGATCCGGTCAGAGATGCTGCGGACTGAATGCCCCGATGGTTTTGATGCGCTCTTCGAAATTGTCGCGCGAAACGAGCGTGTGCCCTTTGATCTTCGAACGGTAGTTGTAGATCGTGCTCACGGAGTAGCGCAGCAGGGCGGCGATCTTCGACGAGTCGTTGATGCCCAGCCGGATCAGTGCGAAGATGCGCAGCTCGGTGTTCAGCAGTTCGCCCTTCTTGGGCTCGATGCGCGCCTCCTTGTTCAGCAGCGAGTTGAAATCCTCGATGAAGGTGGGGTAGAGTTGCAGGAACGTCGTGTCGAAATTGTGATAGAACTCCTCCAGTTCGCGGCTGTCGCCGTCGCTCGGGGAGTACTCCTTTTTTAGTTCGTCGATACGTCCGTCGCGCAGCAGGCGGCGCACTTGACGCCGCGAGGCGATGATCTTGTCGATATACTCCGAACACATTGTCAGGAAGATGCCTATGTACTCCTCCTTCACTTCGTTGGCCTCGGAAATCTGGCTGTTGAGTTCGGCCAGTTGTTTGTTGATCCGCTGGAGGTCGTTGTTCGAGATGTTGAGCCGGTTGTTGGCCTGCTGCAGTTCGAGCCGTGCGAAGCTGAGCTTGCGGTTCTGGCGCAGGACGAAGATCACGCCCCCGAGGGCCAGCAGCATGAAGCAGGCGATCGACGCCACGAAGATATTGTACATGGAGTCCATCCGCTTCCGCCGGGCCATGTAGGCCTCTTCGATGACGTGCAGCGCCAGTGCATCCTGCCAGGGCCGGAGCCGGGAGTTGAAGAACCGGGCGTCGTCCATGACGATCCGCATGTAGCGCATCGCCCGCTGGATATTGTCGTCGTCGAGCAGCGTGTTGGCAAGGCTTTTCAGCGCCGCATTGTCGCGGATCGCCAGTTGAATGTCGGTCATCGCCGAGCGGGCGAACCACACCTGCGCCGTGAAGGTGTCTTTCATCAGGTCGGCCACCAACGCCCGCATGTACGATGCTTCGGCATAGTCGCGGGAGATGGGCGGCAAGGTGCTGCACAGTCGCTCGGAGATCTCCACCGCCTGCTCGTAGTTGCGGTCGTTGATCGCCTGCCAGAGCAGGAAATTGAGGTGCGTGGTCGATTCCGGTTCGGTGTTGTCCACTATCAGCTGGGCGTAGAGCACCGTGAGGTGCCACGACTGCGTGCCCTGCACCGAGTCGTGGGAATAGAGCTGAAGTTCGTCGTTGAGCTTGTGGCGGGCGACGTAGTAATCGACCAGTTGTTTCCGGTCGAGCTTCGTGGTGTCGACCTGTTGCAGAAGGGTTGCGGCTTCGAGGTAGATGCCTGCCGAACTGTAAAGGTAGGCCAGTTGGATGCGGCTTTCGTCGAGACGCCGCGTGTCGCGCATTTTTTTGGCCAGGTTGATATTGCGGTAGAGATAGTCGATCGTCGAGTCGGCCTGATAAGGGGTGTATTCGTCGATCAGCTGTTGGTTCAGGATGTAACGCTGGGCGTCCGAAAAGTCCGATTTGCCGAGGATGCTTTTCAGTGATTCGATCCGTTGTTCGCGGCCGGCGATATAGGAGTCGCGGTGCGAAAGAGTTGCGTCGAGTTGCGAGAGCACGCTTTTCAGATCGTTCTGCGCCAGGACGGAGGGTGCTATGGCGAGCAGCAGTGCGGTAAACAGCAGGTTTCTCATGGGTGGACGTATATAAGGTACAAAAAAGTCGAAAGTCGGTCGGGGCCAAAAACGAATTGCCGTACGGTAAAACCTTCCGACCCCTTGAAAGTGCCGTTGCGGCACCGACACCAAAGATAGGAATAATCTCCGAAAAACCAACACCGGGCTTCCGGGACTGCCCGTTTCTTTCTCGGAAGAGCCGGTGGGGATGATACGGGCGGAACGGGTGGTTTTGCCGGCGTACGGGGGGCTCCGGATTTATTTAAAATATTTTATTTATATCCTGTCCGGTGGATTCTTTCCCGTTGGAAGATTCCGGTCCGTCTACTTTTTTTTGAGAATGTCAAAATATTAATATATTGATAATCAGTAAATTATATTTTGATAAAGGGGTTTTTGGTTTACAATTTTCAGTTTAATTTTTTTTCATGTCACAGACGTTGTTTACTTTTATTTAGAAGAAACGAAGGCGGTTTTATGTCGAATTTTTAAAAAACGACTTTACCTATTTATAATAATAATCAAAACCTAAAATCTAATTTCCTATGGCACATTTATGCAACAAGCTGCAATCGGGTTGCCGGACAGGATGGATGCTGCTGCTTGCGGTGGCTATGCTGATCGTTTCTGCTCCGGTCCTGGCCCAGCAGCGGGCGACTGTGACCGGAACGGTCACCGACCAGTCGGGACAGCCCGTTATCGGGGCTACGGTCATCGAGCAGGGCACCACCAACGGGGCCACGACGGGCGTAGACGGCACTTATACCCTTAAACTCAGAGGGGGGGGGAATTCTGTTAACCTGATTTTCCAATCGCTGGGATTCGTCTCGCAGACGGTTGCCGTCAACGGCCGCACAAAGGTCGACGTGAAGCTCAGCGAAGATGCCGTAGCCCTCGACGCCGTGGTGGCGATCGGTTACGGTACGGTCAAACAGAAGGACCTCACGACGGCCGTGTCGATCGTCAAAACCGACGACCTCGCGCGCCGTCCGATCACCTCGGCTTCCGGAGCCTTGCAGGGCAAGGCCGCCGGTGTGCAGGTCATCCAGCCCAACGGCTCGCCCGGTCAGGGCATGGTAGTCCGCGTGCGCGGCGCTTCATCCATTTCGTCGAGCAACGACCCGCTCTATGTGGTCGACGGCGTTCCCGTAGGCGAGGGCAACTACGCCATCGCTTACCTCTCTCCCAACGAGATCGAGTCGATGCAGGTGTTGAAAGACGCCTCGTCGGCCGCCATCTACGGTTCGCGCGCCGCTAACGGCGTGGTGCTCATCACCACCAAGCAGGGCAGCAAGAAGATGGGACCCGAGATTTCGTTTTCGACCTTCGTCGGCGTTTCGAAGGTGACCAAAAGTTTCGATGTGCTCAATGCCCGGCAGTACCGCGAACTGATGGAGGAGAACGGAGCCGTTTCGGGACTTCCCGAGACGCTTACCGATGTCACCGACTGGTTCGACGAAACCTATTCGACGGGCGTCAACCAGAACTACCAGTTCTCGATCTCCAACGGCGACGAGAATTCGTCGTATTACCTCGGCGGCGGTTACACAGACGAGACAGGCATCATCAACACCACCTCTTCGGAGCGTTACAACGTGAAGGCCAGCTTCGACAAGAAGATTTTCAAATGGGTTTCGGCCAACGCCTCGACCACCTTCTCGCACTATACCACCAAGGGGTCCATCATCTCGGGACAGGGCGCCAACCGCGCCGGCGTGGTCGTTTCGGCCGTCACGACCCCGACCTATGCACCGATTTGGGACCCGGAGAACCCTCAGCAGTACTACAATAACTTCTACGGCGCCAACCTCACCTCGCCCCTCGAGAACATGGCTCGCACGGACTATGACCGCAACGTCACCGACCGTCTGCTGCTCTCCGGCGGCCTGACGTTCTACCTGGCCAAAGGGCTGACTTTCCGGTCGACGGTCTCGATGGACCGCCGCTGGGTCCACTCGTCGTCGTTCCTCGACCCGATTCGCACCTCCTACGGCCGGACGCAGCACGGAACCGCTTCGGACACCCGTTCCGACGATATGCGCATGGTCTACGACAACATCCTGACCTGGAACAAGTCCTTTAACCTCCACAACCTCGAAGTGATGGCCGGCACGTCGGCCACGACCTCCGTGTGGGAGCAGCTGTCGGGATCGCGTTCCTATTTCTCGTCGACCAACAACAACGCCATCCCCAATCTGGAGGGCGGTAACAACGGCGGCGTCCGCGGCCAAAGCTACGGCAAGTCGGAGTGGTCGATCATGTCCTATCTGGCACGCGTGTCGTACAACTACGACAGCCGCTATCTCGTGACGGCCAATTTCCGAGCCGACGGTTCCTCGAAACTGGCTCCCGGCCACCGCTGGGGTTATTTCCCGTCGTTCTCGGCGGCATGGCGCATCTCGGGCGAGAAGTTCCTGAGCGACGTACGCTGGATCAACGACCTGAAACTGCGCGCCGGCTGGGGACAGACCGGTAACCAGGCCGGCCTCACCGAGTACGGCTGGATGCAGCAGTACAGTACGAACTACTACGACTGGACGCTGACCGAGAATGCCCACGCCGTGCCGACCGTCGGCGGACGCAAAAACATCAAAAATCAGGATTTGACCTGGGAGACCACCTCGCAGACCAACGTCGGTCTGGATTTCGCGCTGCTGAACAACCGCCTGAGCCTGTCGCTCGATTACTACTACAAGTACACCAAGGATATGCTGATGGACGTACCCCTGCCGTCTCCTTATCCGAGCATCTACCGCAACGACGGCGAGATGTCGAACCAGGGCTTCGAAATCACCCTGTCGTCGGTCAACATCGCCCGGAAGGATTTCAACTGGTCGACCGACCTGAACGTTTCGCTCAATCGCAACAAGCTCGAGAAACTCGACCTGAAACAGGTTTACTATTACGCCAAGACCTCCGACGCCACCAACGACAACGTTATCCGCATGACGCCGGGCCATCCGCTCTCGATGTTCTGGGGATATGTCTCCAAGGGGGTCGATCCCGAGACGGGCGACCTGATCTACGAGGACCGCAACGGCGACGGCGAGATCACGCCGCTGGACAAAACCTGGATCGGTAACGCCAATCCCAAGTTCACGTTCGGCATGACCAACAACTTCTCGTGGCGGGGGCTCAACCTGAACATCCTCATCACGGGTTCCTACGGCAACGACATCTTCAATGCCTCGCGCATCGAGACCGAGGGCATGACCACGGCCAACAACCAGACCACCGCGGTACTGCGCCGCTGGCGCATTCCGGGGCAGCAGACCGACGTGTTCCGCTCGGACAATCCGTCGTGGAACGTGAAGAACTCGACCTACTGGGTGGAGGACGGATCGTACCTCAAAGTGAAGAACATCACCCTGTCCTACGACATCACCTCGCCCAAGCTCAAACGCATCAACATCACGCGCATCCAGCCTTACATCTCGCTTCAGAACTTCATCACCTGGACCAACTATTCGGGTTATGACCCGGAGGTGAGCCAGTCGGAGAGCGCTACGCAAATGGGCATCGACTGGGGAACCTATCCCAACGTCCGCACGGTGGTCGTGGGGCTGAACCTTACTTTCTAATCCCGGAAAACAAGAACCGATCATGAAAAAGATATTATCATACGTTGCGGTATTTTCGCTGGTTGTCGCGGCTTCGTCGTGCAGCCTCGAGAAATTCCCCGAGACCATGTATGCCGAGAACAACACCTCCGGCACGGGTGACGCCGAGACGGCCATCAACACCCGCGAACTGCTCGAAGGCCAGCTTACGGCCATGTACAACTACATGAAGGGCGACTTCCAGAACTACTGGTACCAGCTCATCGTCCTGGCCGAAAGCCGCGCCGACAACGCCTACGGCTGCCCGGGCGAAACGAAGACCATGGCCGTCGAACAGAACCAGCTCGACAGCGACAACGAGTTTGCGGCCACCATGTGGAACTATTCGATGAACGCCGTGGACTATGCCAACCAGGTCATCTGCAACATCGACCTCGTGAAGGAGAACGATCCGTCGCTCACCGAGAAGGAGTATCAGGAGTGGCTCTCCGAGGCGCTCTGCTGGCGTGCCTACATCTGGATCAACATGATGCAGATGTTCGGCGAGATTCCGATGCTGACCGAGATTCCGCCCGCCATCAATGCCGACAACATCGAGGAGGTCTATCCGCTTTATTTCCCGTCCCGCGTTTCGAAGGAGACCGTCGGCGAGCAGATCGTTAAGGATATCGAGGAGTACGCCTGCAAGTACGCTCCCGATATGGACGCTTCGAATAAGTTCAAAATCACCAAGGGCTTCGCCTACGGCCTGATGGCGCGTTTCTACTCCATGCGCGAGTTCCGCGATTGGTCGAAGGTGGTTTCGGCCTGTGAGGCGGTCGAGGGCATGGGTTACAGCCTTTGCGACAGCTACGGCGACCTCTGGGCCTACACCACGGGCGATACGGGCATGGCCGCGATGAATACGCGCGAGTCGATCTTCGAGGTGCAGTGGTCCAGCCAGACTTCGGGTTCATGGCTGTGGATGATGTTCCACCGCAACGCCTACGTTCCCAACGACAGCTTCTCGTGGGCCAAGTGGAGCACGCCGTCGCGCAACCTTACGAGGGCCTATAATGCCGAGGGCGACACCGAGCGCCTGAACGCATCGGTCGTTTACGACGAGTGCGGCTGGTCGTACCAGTATCCCAGCGACGAATATGCCTTCATGCACAAGTTCCCGACCAACGTGACGCCGGTCTATGTGATGCGCCTGGCCGACATCCGGCTGCTGCATGCCGAGGCGCTGGCCAACTCGGGCGATCCGGGCGGTGCCGCCGACATCGTGGACGCGATCCGCGACCGCGCGGGCCTCGGCAAGCTGACCGACGCGCAGCGCGCCTCCGAGACGCAGATGCGCGAAGCCGTGCTGAACGAACGCCGCCTCGAACTGGCCATGGAGGGTTTCCGCTGGTTCGACCTGATGCGTTACGGCAACGATTATTCGAAACTGATCGAGGTCTGCGATGGCGTCAACGTCAAAGGCTCGTCCTCCTACGACGCTTATTTCAAAGACCGCCGTGCGATGAACGACAACCGCGTGCTGCTGCCGATTCCGACCAGCGTGCTGGACGACAACACCAATATCGAACAGAACTTGGGCTACTAAATTTAAAACTGCAATTCGACCATGAAATTCACGATCAATAACAACCTGCGTCTGCTGACCGGCTCGCTGCTGCTCGCCGGAGCGGTCTGCTGCTCCAGCGGAAGCGATGAACCCAATCCCAATCCCGGTCCGGGGACCGATCCCGTCGCGGGAGATGTCCGCGCCTGGGTCACCTCGGCCAACGGCAACCGCCTGTTTGCGGAGGAGGGGCTCTCCTATTCGAAGGTTTCGATGTCGCCCTACCGGGTGGAGCTCGATCCCGCGACGACCTACCAGACCGTCGACGGATTCGGCCCGGCCATGACGGGGGCCACGTGCTACAACCTGCTGAAGATGTCGCAGGCCGACCGCACGGCGATTCTCAAAAAGTGCTTCGACCCGGAGACCGGCGCCGGATTCAGCTTTATCCGCGTGCATATCGGCGGTTCGGATTTCTCGATGGACGAATACACCTGCTGCGACCAGAAGGGTATCGAGTTCTTCGGCATTCCGGCCGTGGAGAAGGAGGGCATTTTCCCCGTCCTGAAAGAGGTGCTGGAGATCAATCCCGAGATCAAAATCATGGGTTCGCCGTGGTCGTGCCCCAAGTGGATGAAAGGCACGGTCGCCGATCCGTCGAAACCCTATGACTCGTGGACCAGCGGGCGTCTGAATCCCGCCTATTACGACGACTATGCCGAGTATTTCGTGCAGTGGGTGAGCGAGATGGAGGAGAACGGCTTCCCGATCTACGCGATCACGATGCAGAACGAGCCGTTGAACAAGGGCAATTCGATGTCGCTCTACATGCCGTGGGAGGACCAGCTGGCCTTTGTTAAGAAGCTCGGCCCGGCGTTCAAAAAGGCGGGCATCACGACCAAGATCCTCTGCTACGACCACAATTACAACTACGACAATGTCGCCGGACAGCAGAGCTATCCGCTCAACATCTACGCCGACGGCGATGCCTCGCAGTGGGTCGACGGTTCGGCCTGGCACAACTACGGCGGTTCGGTGACCGAGCTGGACAACATCCTCGCGGCGGCCCCCGGCAAGTCGATCTATTTTACGGAGGCTTCGATCGGTACGTGGAACTACAACTTCGAAAGCTGCGTCATCGACGATTTCGAATCGATCTTCCTCGGCACGCTGAGCCGCATGGGCAAGGGTGTCCTGCTGTGGAACCTGATGCTCGACGACAAGGGTGCGCCGAACCGTCCGGGCGGCTGTACGACCTGCTACGGAGCCATCGAGATCAGCTCGTCGGACTACAAGACGCTCAAATACAACAGTCACTACTACGATCTGGCGCAGTGCGCCAAGGTCATCCGTCCGGGAGCCGTGCGCATCGGCACGTCGGGCTATACGACCCCGGGCCTCACCTACCTGGCGTTCGCCAATCCCGACGGCTCGAAAGCCTTCGTGGCGTTGAACAGGAACAGCAGCGAGCAGACCGTCGCCGTGTATGAAAGCGCCGACCGTTCGTTCAAATACACCATCCCGGCCAAGTCGATCGCCTCGTTCCGCTGGGGCGCCGCGGCTGAAAAATAACCTTTAAAATTCGCAGAACATGAAAACGCTGAAATATATCGCATTGTCGCTGCTCGCCGCGGCCTGCACGACGGCGTGCCAGGACGATCCGGAACTGCTCACTACCGATATCGGTCCCGAGATGACGGCTGTTTCGTCCGACGCTTCGGGGGTCTTCGGCGGCAAGGTCGGCTTCGAAGCGACGATGACCGATCGCTATGCGCTCTCGACGCTTAAAGCGCAGGTCTTCTTCGACGACGAGATGGTTGCCGAGGAGGTGATCCGCACCAAGGAGAACGGAACCTATTCGGGCACCGTGACGCTTCCTTTCTACAAGAACATTCCCGATGGAGAGGCCACGCTGCGCCTCGTGGGGCAGAACGTCCGCTTCGGAGTGACCACCCTCGAACGGCCCCTGAACGTCACGCGGCCCAAGCCCGACCACCTGACCTTCGTGCTCGGAGGGCAGGAGTACCGCATGGAGCCCACGGGCGTCGATTACGAATACGCCGTGACGGCCGATTTTCCGCAGAAGCCGCAGGGTTACATCACGACGCCCGACCTCGACGGGCAGGGCTCGGTGGTGACGTTCGGTTACAGCGCCGAGCAGGGCGGGATCGTCTCCGACTCGACCGAACCGATTCCCTTCGCCAATTCGAATGCCGGAGAGTTCGCGGTCACCTTCAATTTGAAAACCTTCGAGGGTTCGCCCTTCATCAAACTGCTCTTCGACAATACGGAGATGACGATGGTCGACAACGACAATTACAGCATCGTTACCACGCTGACGCAGAACCAGACCTATACGCTGACGGGCGTTTCGGACTTCGCCGGATGGGACATCGACCGCGACTTCTTCGAGCGGGCCGACGAATCGAATCCCGAGGCGCTGACTTTCCTGCCGATGTCGGGCATGTATAAGGTGACGGCCAATTTCAAACACAGTTACCTGCGTATCGAGGCCATGAAATCGGCCACGGAGTATGCGTCGCTCAACGCCGACGGCTCGGGCAATGCGATCTGGACGGTCGGAGCCGGTATCGGCAAACCCGTTATAAAGAACGGCGACGGTTGGGATATGGCCTCCACGGGTCTGTGTCTGGCCCGCGTTGCGGACAAGAAGTTCCAGATTACGCTGGTGGCCGGCATTTCGATCAACGCTTCGAGCTTCAACTTCAAATTCTTCTGGCCGAAAGACTGGGACAAGGGTGAATTCCTGGGTAAGGAGGACGCCTCGTTCGCCAATCCTTACGGGGTTCTGACCACCGCCAGCGATCTGATCGAGATTTCCGACGGCGGCAACCTGGGACTTGCCGAGGGCAAGACGCTCGAACTGGGCGGCATCTACCGCTTCACGATCGACGTTTCGGGCGGCACGATGGCCGCGGTGCTGACGGTCGAGCACGACGGCAATCAGCCGCTTCCGGCCGCCGACCTGCAGATCAACGGTACGAAGATGGCGCAGCTCGATGCGGACAACTACCAGCTCGACCTCGACCTGACGCAGGGACAGACGTTGACCTTCGGCGGTGCGGACATGTTCACCCCGGCGTGGATCAATCCCGACTTCTTCGAGGCAGTTTCCGCGGCGAGCGCCAAAGTGATTCCCGTGTCGGGCAAGTATCGCATTTCGGCCAACCTTGCGACCAAGGTGATCGACGCGCTGGTACTCAACGCCGACGGTTCGGGGTTGGCGACGCTGAGCGACGACGGTCACGGGGCGGTCTATTTCATCGGCTACGGCATCGGGTCGCCTGCGGCTGCCGACGAGCCGGGCTGGACGACCGAGAAGGGCGTCTGCGTGCCCGAAGCCGCTCCCGGCATCTACAAGATGACGGCGCAGGCCGGCAAGGAGGGCAGCACGGTCCTCGGCCAGCGGTTCCGCGTAAGCGGCTGGGACGGTAAGTTCTTCGGCGCACGAGGCTGGGCCGATCTGGGCGCACTCACCTCCACGCCCGGAACGGAGGCGCTGCTGGATGTCTCGAAAGGCAATATCAACATGGCTGCGGACGTAACGCTCGAAGAGGGCGCTGACTACGAACTGACGCTCGATTGCACGGGCGGTAAAAATGCGCCGGTCCTGACGTTCGTCAAAAAATAATCATTACCTTTGTATGCGAAGTGCGCAGCCCTCGGACTGCGCACTCCGCGTGCAAACCAAACAAATTTTTTTATTCCAATGCCAAACAATATCCTGATAAAGACCCTCGCCGGGCTGTGCACCTTTGCGGCAGTTGCCTGCGGCGGCGGGCAGCAGCCCCGGAGCGACGTTGCGGTCTACCTCGACGAGTCGCAGCCGATTGAAAAACGCGTCGAGGACGCACTTTCGCGGATGACCCTCGAAGAGAAGGTCGCCATCCTGCATGCGCAGTCGAAATTCTCCTCGGCGGGCGTTCCCCGTCTGGGCATCCCCGAGGTGTGGTGCACCGACGGCCCTCACGGCATTCGTCCCGAGGTTCTGTGGGACGAGTGGGAGCAGGCCGGCTGGACGAACGATTCCTGCACGGCTTTCCCGGCCCTGACGTGCCTCGCCGCGACGTGGAATCCCGAGATGTCGGCCCTCTACGGCAAATCCATCGGCGAGGAGGCCCGCTACCGCGAGAAGGACATCCTGCTGGGCCCGGGCGTGAACATCTACCGCACGCCGCTGAACGGCCGTAATTTCGAGTATATGGGCGAAGACCCCTTCCTTTCCGCGCGGATGGTGGTTCCCTATGTTCAGGAGGTGCAGAAGAACGGCGTGGCCGCCTGCGTGAAGCACTATGCGCTGAACAACCAGGAGGAGCACCGCCACGGCATCGACGTCGAGGTCGACGACCGGGCCCTGTACGAGATTTACCTGCCGGCCTTCAAAGCGGCCGTCCGCGAGGGCGGGGCCTGGGCGATCATGGGCTCCTATAATAAATATAAGGGCCAGCATTGCTGCCACAACCAATACCTGCTGAACGACATTCTCAAACGCGACTGGGCGTTCGACGGGGTGGTCGTTTCCGATTGGGGCGGCGTTCACGACACGAAGCAGGCCGCAGAGAACGGTCTCGACATGGAGTTCGGTTCGTGGACCGACGGCCTGAGCTGGGGAGCCAGCAACGCCTATGACAATTACTATCTGGCCGCTCCCTATCTCGACATGCTGCGCAAAGGCGAGGCATCGACGGCGACGCTCGACGACAAGGCGCGCCGGGTGCTGCGCCTGATTTTCCGCACGGCGATGAATACGCAGAAGCCTTTCGGATCGCTCAACTCTCCCGAGCATCTTGCCGCTGCGCGCCGCATTGCGGGCGAGGGCATGGTGTTGCTGAAAAACGACGGCGGGGTACTGCCGATCGACCTGGGGAAAACGAAGACGATTGCCGTCGTGGGGGAGAACGCCGTGAAGATGATGACCGTGGGCGGCGGTTCCTCGTCGCTCAAAGTCCGGCATGAATATACGCCGCTGGAGGGCATCCGTGCCGCCGTGGGTGACAGGGCCGAGGTGATCTACGAACGCGGTTATGTCGGCGACGTGACGGGCAATTACAACGGCGTGAAGACCGGGCAGGACCTCTCTGAAAAACGTTCCGAGGCCCAGCTCATCGCTGATGCCGTTGCCGCGGCGCGCAAGGCCGATGCCGTGATCTTCGTCGGCGGACTCAACAAGAGCGACCATCAGGACTGCGAGGGCGCCGACCGCCTGCAATACGGTCTGCCCTATGCGCAGGACCGGGTGATCGAAGCGCTGGCCGAAGCCAATCCCAACCTGGCCGTGGTGATGGTCTCGGGCAACGCCGTGGCGATGCCGTGGATCGACCGCGTTCCGGCCGTTCTGGAGGCGTGGTTCTCGGGTTCCGAGGCCGGCAATGCGCTGGCCGACGTGGTGTTCGGGGCTGTGAATCCCTCGGGCAAACTGCCCTTTACGTTCCCCGTGCGGCTGGAGGACAACAGTGCGCATGCACTGGGCGAATACCCCGGTACGGACAAGGTTGCCTACAACGAGGGTATCTTCGTGGGCTACCGCTGGCACGACAAGGAGCAGCTCAAACCGCTGTTCGCTTTCGGTCACGGCCTGAGCTACACGACGTTCGACATTGCCGGTGTGAAAGCCGACCGCACGACGCTTGCGGCGAACGGCCGCATCCGGGTTTCGGCCGATGTGACCAACACGGGGACGCGTCCGGGCGCCGAGGTGGTGCAGTTGTATATCGGCGATGAAGAGTCGTCGTTGCCGCGTCCGGTGAAGGAGCTGAAAGGATTTCAGAAAGTTTCGCTGAACCCCGGAGAAACGCAGACGGTTACTTTCGAAATCACGCCCGATATGCTGCAATACTATGATGACGCTAAAGGGGCGTGGATTGCCGAACCGGGCGCGTTCACGGCCTATGTGGGCGCCGCGTCGGACGATATCCGCGGCACGGCGGCCTTCGAGTTGAAGTGATCCCGTAATCGTTATGTTTTTTGAGATACCGCTCCGCAATCCGGGGCGGTATTCTCTTTTCGGGACGGAAAAATCGTATTTGACATATCCGCTTTTTGGATATACTTATTCGTCCGTATTGTGTGAAATTGGAAAAAAGTTCGTAAAATTGTCTCCGAATTTGGTAAATATGTACTAAATCGCCTTTTCCCCCCCCCCTTAGCGGTATGACCGTAATTCGTACGGCTTTCGGGGGCGGTCAATATTATGTGCATGCTTTTTCACAAAGAAAGCTATGTGGGTTGTATATAGTTTGATAGGGATATTAGCGATAGCTGTCCAAACGGTTTCTGCGCAGGAGATGCGCAGGGATACTTTGTGCATGTCGGTCTATTTTGCTCCCGGTTTTTCGTCCGTCACTTCCGAATCCGAACTGTGCAGGCTCGACAGCCTTGCGGATCGGCTGCAATCCTTGTGTGCCGCGGCCGACGGCCGAATCTCCGGCATTTTGGTAAAAGGGTGGACCTCACCCGAAGGTGCAGACCGGCTGAACGAACGTCTTTCCGAGAGCCGTGCCCGCGGGGTGGTGCGCTATCTGGCCGATCGTGCGGCTCTTCCCGACTCGTTGCTCGAGGCCGGGGGCGGCGGGGTGGATTGGCAGCATCTTGCAGAGGAGGCTTCCGCATGCCCGGATCTTCCGGACCGCGGGGAGGTGCTCCGCATTCTCGAAAATACGCCCGTTTGGGTGGTCCGCAACGGTCGGGTAGTGGATGGCCGCAAACGCCGCCTGGGGATGCTTCATGGCGGAATCCCGTATAACCATCTGTATAAGGAGGCTTTTCCCGCTCTGCGGCGCGCCGACATCCGTGCGGTCGTAAGCGGCGGCCCGCAATTTCCCCCCCCCTCTCACGAGCGTTCCTCTGAAACCTATTCCGACAATGTGCGTCAGCCTGCTGCCGCTCCTGCGGATTCGTGCCGTCGGTCGGAGCGGTCTGCGGCAGCGGAGGATGCCGTAACGGAGGACGTGGATGCCGATGCGTCGGCATCGCTTCCGGCGGAAGATGCGCCGGAAGGGAATTCTGTGCTGGCGTCCGAATCCGGAAACGCCCCTGAATCCGCGTTTGTCGCCGAATCTGCTGCCGAACCGGCCGTACGTGCAATGCGGGAGCCGTGGGTGGCCCTCAAAACCAATCTGCTGTATGATGCACTTCTCGTTCCGAATGTCGGAATCGAATTCCGTTTTGCCGACCGCTGGTCGGTGGGAGCGGACTATATGCACGCATGGTGGAGCAACGACCGGAAACACCGCTACTGGCGTTGCTACGGCGGTGAGGTGACGCTGCGCCGCTATTTCGGCGCGACGCCTTTCACCGGGCACCATGTCGGCATCTACGGAACGATGCTCACCTACGATTTCGAGTTTTCGGGAAAAGGCTGGCAGAGCGACGGATTCAGCTACGGCGGCGGCCTGGAATACGGCTATTCGCTTCCGGTGGCGCGTCGTCTCAATCTCGACTTTTCGATCGGCGTCGGTTATTTCGGCGGCCGTTACAAGGAATATGTCCCGATGGACGGCTGCTATGTATGGCAGTCTACCCGGCGCCGGCATTGGTTCGGACCTACCCGGGCGCAGATCTCTCTGGTGTGGATTCTGGGCGGCGAACGCCGCAGCGGGAAAGGAGGCGCGCGATGAGAAAGACGATTTACAAACTCTGCCGCGCCGGGCTCGTTTGGCTCGTTCCGGCGGCATTGATCTCCTGCCAGCACAAGGAGTTGTGCTATGACCACAGCCATGTCGTGGAGGTGAAGGTGAATTTCGATTGGTCGGAGTGTCCCGACGCCGCGCCGCGGACGATGGTGCTGCAATTGTTCACTCCCGACGGCAGCCATTGCAACCGTTATGAGTTCGGCTCGCCGAAAGGCGGCGTCATCCGCGTCCAGGCCGGTTCCTATCGGATGCTGTTCCACAACGGCGACATGGAGAACGTCGTCGAGCGGGGAACCTGTTACGACGATTACGAGGTGACTACGGCCGCCCGTGCGCTGCTCGCTCCCATCGGACGCGGCGGGGAACAGGCTCCTCCCCGTCCCGGCGACGCGCAGGAACAGCCCGTGCGTCATGCTCCCGAACCGGTTTGGTGCGGGCAGTACGGCCCCGTGGACTGGTCGGCCGTTCCCGAGGGAGAGGAGCTGTCGGTGACGCTCGTTCCCGGGCGGGCCACGGCCGTCTATACGGTGGATTTCCTTCATATTGAGAACCTCGGTTCCACGTCCAATATCGGCGCCGCCATCACCGGCCTTGCCGGTTCCTACCGCCCGTGCCACGGGAAGATGGGTGAGGAGGCCGTGACGATACCGCTCGACCTGACCCGGGTCGACGACCGGACACTTTCGGCCCGCTTCGCGACGTTCGGTCACTGTCCCGTCGGTACGGAGAAACACACCTTGTCGATTTACACGGCCGAGAAGTGGTTCAGCCATTTCGACGTGACGGATCAGGTGCACGGAGCCGCCGATCCGGACAACGTGCATGTCGTGATCGACGGCCTGAGGCTGCCCGATTCGGCGGGCGGCATGGATACGTCGGTTTCGGACTGGGACGACAGCGTGATCGAGACCGATATCAACATGAACTGATCGGTCGGAACGATTCTGAAACGAATGACAATCATATAAAATTATCCAATCATGAATTCAAAAGTGAAATTGTTGGGACTGACTGGCATGATGTCACTCATGTTGGTTTCCTGTTCGAAAGATGAAATGGTGGCGAGTAATCCGGGCGATGAGATCGTCTTCAATACCCGCGTGACGCGGGCCACCGAGACGACGACCTCGACGCTGAAAGAGATCCGGGTCTACGCCGATGCGAAGGATTATTCGCAAATGTTTATCGACGGCGACGTGGCCAAGAAAGAGGAAGGCAACGAGTATTTCAAATTCGCCAAGAACTACTATTGGCCGAACGATGTGGAGACCATTCGTTTCTGGTCCTACGGTCCTGCCGACATCTTCCCCGAGGATAAGATGAAGGACCATGTGCAGATCAATGCGCAGACGCAGCAGTTCCTCGGCTGTACGCCGAAATCGGGCGTCAACAATCCCGGCAAGGAGCACAAGGACCTTGTCGTGGCCTATACTTCGGCCAGCCGCCACGATGACAGCAACGTCAGCGGTTCGAATGTCAAACTCGCTTTTCACCATGCCTTTACGCAGGTTGTCGTTAAAGCCAGAAACGGGAGTGTAGCCGCCGGCGACGATTCGAGAACGGTTAAGATCAAAGGTGCGTGGATCGTCAACGTGAAGCCGACGGGCAACCTCGTTTTTAAGGAGAATGCTACGTCCGACAACCATATGTCGTGGGTGGCGACGGGCGACAAGACGTTCTACGGTCTGTCGTACGCCGATAAGGAAGAGGCTACGCTTTCGCACGAATACGTTTCGCTGATCGGTGCTGAGAATGACAATTCCAGCCTTATGCTCGTTCCTCAGGAGTTGGAGAAGTGGGATTTGAAAACGGACAAGGCGAACAGCAAGAACGGAGCCTACATCCTGCTTCTGTGCCGTATCGAGGTTAAACACGCCGGAGCGCTGCATCCCGAAACCTCTGGCGATACCAACGATGATCCCGTGACTTCCGAAGGTGAATACCACTATCACCAGCTCTTCCCCGTCAGTGAAACGTACAATGAAAATGCCTACGGCTATACGTGCGTGCCCATCGACACCAAATGGCTGCCGGGCAAGAAATACGTCTATAACCTCGAATTCTGCGGCGCCGAGAGCGGTGCGGGTATCTATCCTCCGACTCTTCCCGACGAGTTCCCCTCCGGGGATAATATCATCACCGACAGACCGGACGATAAGGAAACCGGCGATACGGTGCTGGACGATCCGATTTCGTTCAAAGTAACCTTGGAAGAGTGGACTGATGCCGGTGTGGATAAGGAGGAGACTCCTAATGTGCCGTAAATCTGCTGAAATTTGCCGTTCCCGGACCCCGGGAACGACGCTCCGGGCCGGACGCTCCTTCGGGGGTGTCCGGACGGCGTTGTAATCAGTTCGTAACGAATAATTTACCGATCATGCAAATACGACATTCACACGGTCGCCGTTTTGTTTCCCGCATGGTGTGCGGGGTCCTCGTGTCCTGCGCGGCATGGGCGGCGACGTCGTGTACGCAAGATGCGCTCGACGGGCAGCTTCCCGATCCGAACGCACCCATGACGTTCGGCGTCGGCGTTCCCGACACCTGGGTCGACGGTACGCCCGTCCGCCCGGCCCGTGCGGAGACGATCGTCGTCGATGAACTGGCGTGTCCCGACGGCATGCAGCCGCTCTACCTCGTGACGGAGGTGTCGGAGCCTGTCGTCTCCGAAGAGACGCAGGGCGGGAGCGACGCCGCGACCCGCGGGGTGCAGATCGGTTCGGAGGGCGAGTTTCACGATTCGTTCGGCCTCTCGGGCATCTGTTATACGGGGAGTTTTCCCGCGGACGGGGCGACCGATGGCCTGACCACCAATTTCGCCCACGACATCGAGATGGTCCGCACCGCTTCGGGCACGTGGGACGGGAAGAAACTCTACCGTCCCGGTTCGGGACGCCTGCGGTTCTTCGCCTATGCGCCCCATTCGTCCGACGAGCGGCTCAAAGGAGCTCTCCGGCAGGTGCAGCAGGCCGACGGCGGCCTGCCCCGCATCACCTATACCGTTCCCTTAAAGACGGAGGACCAGCTCGACATCATGGCCGCAACGGCCGATTGTGCAGGCAGCGGGAGCGCTCCCGTGGAGTTGAAGTTCGGCCATGTGCTGACCTCCGTCACGGTCAAAACCGGCGATGCGATGCTCGGCGGCACGGTGACGAAAGTCGAGTTCTCGGGCGTCTGGCGCACCGGAACGCACGTTATCGGCAGCGGCAGTTGGTCCGGACACAGCGATAAGGGCACGTTCACCGTGGTAAACACGGTCGAACTGCCGGATCAGTCGGACGAGAACGCTGATAATGCCTATGCCAAGCCCGGAACCCCTCTCGTGGACGGGAAACTGACCCTGCTGATGCTTCCGCAGACGTTGCCCGACGAAGCGGAGCTGAAAGTCTTTTTCACCGACGACCTGACCGGCAAGGAGCGCACGCTGACCGCTTCGCTCGGGGGTAAGAAGTGGCCCGCGGGACGTCAGGTTTCCTATTCGGTTTCATCGACGGGAATCGTCATCGAACCCACCGTTAAAATCGAAACCTCCGAACCTGAGGTGCATATCAACGGCTATCTCTCCGGCGTGCAGCTTGCGGCCTATGCCCGCGTGGTGCAAAAAGACCATCCGGAGGCCACCGTCGCGCTGCCTTACGTCGTGCAGTATTCCACCGACGACGGCAAGACCTGGACCCAGGGTGGGTGGGTGCCCGACAAGGCGCCGTCGGAAGGGGCCGATCCCGCAGCGAAGGTCGCGGGACGGCTGAAGCTGGACCCGCAGTCCTCCTTTACGGCGCAGCGGGCCTATTTCTCGAAAGAGCAGCTTGCGGAACATCTCGGATCGGAATCCGATCCCTACGATCTGACGAAAGGCGGCGAGACCGCGAACTGCTACCTCGTGCACAGCCCCGGCTACTATAGCCTGCCGACGGTCTACGGCAACGCCCGCACGGCAGGGGAGAAATCCTATAAGTATACGGGTTCTGAGGAGGACATTCCCGAAAAAGTAAAGGCTTTTATCCTGACCCATTTCGTCGATCATAACGACCAGCCGATTTCGGGTCCCGATATTCCGGGCGTGGCCGATGCCGTGCTCGTATGGCAGGACGCTCCCGGACTGGTGACCGACGTGAAATACGAGGGCGGTGAGGTCCGCTTCCGGGTTGCCGAGGAGCGGCTGACGCAGGGAAATGCCGTTATCGCCGTGCGCGACGCCTCGGGAACCATCCTTTGGAGTTGGCATATCTGGGCCACCCATTACATCTGGGACGGGACGAAGGACCTGACGGCGACGACATCCAAAGAAGGAGTCGACGGACCGACGAGCGTCGCCTTTGCGCCCTGCAACCTGGGCTTCTGCGAGCCGCGCAAGGGCAACGACGCCCGCAAGTTCCGCGTCCGCTTCGTCTTTACGCTTCCCGACGGGAAGAATACGACGAAAAACGTCGATGTCGAAGGGGAATTCACCCAGCCGGAGATCGTTGCGTCGATGGCGGGCGACAACACTTACTACCAGTGGGGCCGCAAGGAGCCCATGCTTCCGGGCATCTATAACAAGGAGGTTCGGGACGTGGCGGACGGGAGCAGCGACACGCAGTTCAATATGATCGACAAGCCTTATTACGTCGATTACGAGGAGTATAAGTTCCGGCAGCAGGATAACATGAATGCCCTCGGAGAACCGATCGGAGCGACGATCGGCGAAGCGATTAAGGGGCCTTATATCTTCTTTAAACACAATATGAAGTCAGAGGAAGGGGAGGAATCTTATTTCCGACGTCACTGGCACAGCGGCGAGGGGAGGACGCCCAACGGTCTTAAAACGATTATGAACTATTGGAATTCGCAGCTCGATCAGATTTCTACGGCGGGGACGGCTGCGGCTCCGAATGGATTTACGGTTACGAAAACCATTTACGATCCGTGCCCTGCCGGCTATCATATTCCTGCACCCAATGCTTTTGCGGCATTCGGGCCCAAGGCCGGATCGACTAAGTTCTCTGAGATTAATTCGCCCTATAAAATCGAAAATGTTTTCGATCCGGAAACCAACAAGTATCGGATCGGTTGGAAGCTTTTCCTGAACGAGACCGACGGCGGTCCCGAGATTTTCTTTCCGGCGACCGGTCTGCGCGACATGGGACTTAATACTGAGTCAAAACAGAATCCGCCCTTTCCCGAGGGTCGGGATAAAGATACGACATGGCCCGCATTCGCTGACGTGACGTTCGTGGCGACAACCGGTTTTGCGCATTCGGATGGAACGGAATCCTATCAGTCCTTGTTGTTTTATCTGGATAATCGAAATAGCGGCAGTATTAACATAAGTGTCAGTACGAACAACGCATACGGGTTCACCGTGCGTCCGGTACACGATTGATAAGGAGTTGTATCGAAGCCTTTAAATGCAAAGTCCGCGGCCCGAGGGGTCGCGGACTTTTGCGTTATTCGGTCCGGATGTAGTAGAGGGCGTGTCTCCGCAGGGGATGGCCCTCCGGCAGGCCGGGGTGGTCGAACTCCCCGACGCACTCCATGCCGAGTTTCTTCATCACGTTCAGCGAACGTTGGTTCCCGACGTAGGCGAAGGCGATAAGCTCCGGGATGCCGAGTTTTGCGGCGTGCGCGATGCAGGCCCGGGCGGCTTCGGTGGCGTAACCCTGTCCCCAGGCGTCGTGACGCAGGCGCCAGAGTATCTCCACCTGCCCCTCCATGCCGCCGGAGTAGGTCACGCGGTGCAGTCCGGCGAAGCCCAGCAATTCACCGTCGGAAAGGCGTTCCACGGCGTAGGCGCCGAATCCCTCGGTCGAGAACTCGTCGCGGATGCGGTCCATCAGGGCTTGCGACTCCGCATCCGTCAGCGGTGCGGGGAAAAACTCCATGACTCGCGCGTCGGCGTTCATGGCGGCAAAAGCCGGCTGGTCTTCCTCCCGCCATGCGCGCAGTGCGAGGCGGGCCGTTTGGGATGGATAAAGCATAATTTATGTTTTGGGTATTTTGGGCTGTTGCGGGAGCGCGGAACGGGAAATCCGCATTTTTTGATGTATTGCCCTCAAAATTAGGGGCGTGGGCCGGGTGGTTAGCTCTTTGTCGTACCGTTGCCTTTGAGAACAGGCTTTTAAGCCTGCGTTTATTCTGCGACCTCTTTTTTCGAGCGTTTGCGTGAATTGATCGTCAGGTAGCGCTGCAGGGTTTGCTGCAGCCGGACGGGGTCGATGTCGAGGCGGATTTCGCCGCCCTGTGCGATCGAGATGTCGCCCGTCTCCTCGGAGACGACCACGATGATGGCGTCCGAGATTTCGCTCATGCCGATCGCTGCGCGGTGGCGCGTGCCGAACGACTTGGGAACGTCGCTCTGCGTCACCGGAAGGATGCACTTGGCCGCCACGATCCGGTCGCCCTCGATCAGTACGGCGCCGTCGTGCAGCGGGGCGTTTTTGAAGAAAATGTTCTTCAGGAGCGCCGTCGAGACTTTGGCGTCGAGGGCGATGCCGCCCTCGGCGATCAGCCGCAGGTCGCTCTGCTGGCCGATGACTATGAGGGCCCCGGTCTTGGTCTCCGACATTTCGCGGCAGGCCGTGACGATGGGCGCCACGTTGGTCTGCACGGTGTCCTCACCCGTCGAGAAGATGCGCGAGATGAAGTTGAAATGCTTCTGCCGCATGCCGATCATCTGCAGGAAGCGCCGCAGTTCGGGCTGGAAAACGATGATCAGCGCGATGGCCCCCACCGAGATCAGCTGCCCGAGGATGGTCGACAACAACTCCATGTTCAATGCCCGCACGACCACCCACAGCAGGTAGATGGCGATGATTCCCGAGAGGATGTACGGTGCATTGGTGCCTTTCGTCATGCGGTATATCCAGTACATGATGACGGCAACCAGGATGATGTCGATAAAATCGACGAATGTGAACGGAACGAATCCCATTGTTTGTCGGCGTTATTTAGTTTACAAAGGTACAAAAAAATCGGCCGGAGCCAAAACCGAACCGCATCCGGTCCGGCAAAACCTTCCGACCCTAAGAAGTGCCGTTACGGCACCAAAGGTACAAAAAAATCGGCCGAAGCCAAAACCGAACCGCATCCGGTCCGGCAAAACCTTCCGACCCCCAAAAAGTGCCGTTGCGGCACTAAAGGTACAAAAAAATACCGACTTCCGTTTAGCGGGGAAGCCGGTATATCGATTTTTGCGGCGGCTATTTCTTCTCGGCTTTCTTGTCCGCAGCGTAGAGCTCGTTGACCTTCGCCAGCACGGCGGGGGTGATGTTGAGCGTCGTGTCGGCGTCGATGAGCGCCGTGGCGTTGATAATCAGTTTGTATTTCTTGTCGGCGTTGATCTCCTGCACGGCACGCTGCAACAGGTCTTGGGCCCGGTTGGTGAACACGTAGTTCTCCTCGTCGAGCGTCTGGGCCTCTTTCTGGGCGTTGGCCTGGTAGGACTCGGCCTTCTTCTGGATGTTCTCCTGCTGGGTCTGCGCGTCGCGCGAGGTGATAAGTCCCTTCTGGTACTTCTCCTGCAGCTGTGCGGCCTCGGCCTGAAGTCCCTTTTCACGCTGCGCCCAGCTCTTCTGCGCCTTCTCGGTCTTCTCCTGGAGCGCTACGCCTTCGGTCTTGTAGAGGTCGCACTGCGCCAGCACGGCTTCGACCTGGACGTATGCGATGTCGCTCGAAATGACCTGCTGTGCAACCGCTTCGGCCGCATCCCCGGTCTGCTCTGCGGTTTTCGTGCCGCAGGCCGCGAGGACGAGAGCCGCAGCCAGCGCCGGAAAGAGAGTTTTTTTCATGTCGTTTTTCTATTTGAAAAGTTAATTATTCTGCGTTTGAGTCACAAAGGTAAAAAAAAATCTTTACTTTTGTCCAACCCGCATTAAAATTTGATTTTCATGTACGAATACATCAAAGGCGCCGTCGCCGAAGTCGCTCCCGCTTATGCCGTTATCGATGCCGGCGGGGTAGGCTACTACCTCCATATTTCGCTCGAAACCTATGCCGCCGTCGAGCACGCCGCCGAGGCAAAACTCTATGTGCACTACGTCGTGCGCGAGGACGCCCAGTTGCTCTACGGCTTCTCGACGAAGGTCGAGCGCGAGGTGTTCCGCCTGCTGATAAGCGTCTCGGGCGTGGGCGGCAACACGGCCCGCATGATCCTTTCGACCTACTCGCCGCACGAGTTGCAGGGCATCATCACCTCGGGCAACGCCGTGCTGCTGAAGAACGTCAAAGGGCTGGGCCTCAAAACGGCGCAGAAGATCATCGTCGAGCTGAGCGGCAAACTGGCCGTGCTGGGCACCGATGCGGCGGGTGACGCTCCCCTGGCCGGAGCCGACGGAGGCTGTTTCGACGAGGCCCTCGCCGCGTTGGTCATGCTGGGATTCGCCCGCGCCGCCGCCGAGAAGGTCCTGCGCGCCGTGATGCGCGAACTTCCCCGGGCTTCGGTCGAAGAGCTGATTCGTGCGGCTCTCAAACGCTTGTAGGATCAAAAAGTCCGGCCTTTAACACGAAAAAGTCCTTTTGCGGGAAAGTGTGCCGGAATTTGCTCCTCCTTTTGTTTGGGCGAATTATTTGTGCTATATTTGCACCGCCTAATCAAAATGTTTTGCCTCACCTATTTTTTGTGTTTATGGAAGGAATTCCCGTTGGATTTATTTTTATCCTCCTTGGTGTCGTCGCCGCAGGTATCGTGTTCACGATGCTCGTTTACGCGTGGAAACAGCGTAAACTGCAGCGACTCAAAGACCCGCACAAGGATTATTACAGACGGAAGTGACGGCCGGGATCCCGGTTCTCCTTCTTTTTTTGTCCGCCGGCATGCCAGGCGGACGTTTTTTTTCGTTTCTTGTTCATAAATCGGATTGTTTTATGTAAATTTGCACGATTATATGCCGATGAAACGACTTATCACCCTGTTGAGCCTGGCCCTGCCCGTGCTGTTGAGCGGTTGCTCCGACGAGAAGGACATCCTTCCCGAGCAGCGCCAGAAGATCGTCTCGTACCTCGAGAAGACTCACGCCCCGGCGCTCATCCCCGAGGCGTCGGTCGGTGAGGACGGGCAGCTGCCGTTCTACACCACGGCGGGCAGCACGGTCTACCGGTATATCGTCAATTATTACCGTCCCGACCGGGAGTCCGATCCGGAGGTTACGGCCGATTCGAAAGTCACCATTACTTTCCGGGCCTACGTCTTCAGCTATTCGAACATTACGGACTCCACGTTTCCGTTCTACTCGAACGATCCGCTGTTGCTGAAGGCTTATGAGGACCTGGGGCTGACGCCCGGGGCTTGGTCGTTCGAGCCGCTGACGCTCGATATGCGCGGCGACATACTAAAAGGGCTCCGGCATGCGTTACTTGGTTGTCGCGCGAAGGACGAGGTTGAGGCATACATGACTTACAACGAGGCTTTCGGCGACAAATATTTCACGACGATCCCGCGGGAAAGCCCGGTCGCGTGGTATTTCACGGTCGAATCCGTCGAATAAACAAACCCGAAAAAGAACCGTTTAACAAAATATGAAATTGATCACCCGTTTTCTGTACCTCCCGGCAGCCTGCATCGTGCTGCTGGCCTCCTGTGCCAAAGAGCAGACCGAGTCGTACGATAAGTTCGAGGACCAGGCCCTCGAGGCGTATATGACGCAGAAGCATCCCGAATTGTTGGAAAATTTGCAGACCGAGGGCGGCTATTACGTCGATGTGCTCGAGCCCGGCAAGGCCGATGCCAAGCCGGTGAACGATACGATCTGCTGGGTGAAGTTCGATTTCTCGGGCCGCGACCTGAGCGGCAACATCGCCCTCACGCGCCGCGCTTCGGAAGCCTACCAACTCGGGACCTTCACCAAATACACCCACTACGTGCCTTATTACCGCTACTGCGGCACTGCGAACGCCGGTCTGATCGAGGGCACATACCTGGCCATGCGCAATACGCTGTATCTGGGCGAGAAGTATGCAAAAGACAATAATCTCGACCGGGAATTCCTGCTGCGCGAGGGTGCCAAGGTGCGTCTCTATATGCCTTCGCGTGTCGTCGGTTCGGGCGGTCTGGGCGGCGACGGCGGTTACGAGGGTCAGTATTCGCTCAGCGCCAAGCGTCCCCTTATCATGGAGATGGAGGTTGTCGGCATCGACAAAAATCCGCTGGAAGCCGAAGGTTCGCTGGTCGACGCTTTTGCTAAGGGGAATGGCGGGATGGTGATGTTCACCAAGGACGGCGAAGACGGTACCGAAAAGCGACCGACCGACCCCAAGGACGGGAAGCATCCGTACAACCGCAGCGAGCGGTGGGTTTCCGCCTGCGACACCGTGGCGCAGCTCTATGTCAATGTCAAATACGATCCGGCCAAGACGCTGGCAGGGGACAAGTTCACGTTTACGTTCTCCGACCCGGAGAATAACGTCAGCAACAAGCCCTATAATGTCGGTTACGAGCCTTATAATGGTTCCGATTTGGAGAAAGATATTGCTGATGCCTTGGTAAAGCGTTTCCACGGCGAAGGCGACGACTACAAGGCCTATGAGGGCGTCGACAAACTCGAATCGGATTCGGTCGGGCTCGACGGTACGGCCAAGATCTGGTATATCGGCCGTTTCCTCGACGGTTTCATCTTCGATACGAATATCGACGAAGTGAAAGAGATCATCTACGGTGAAGTCACGTCCGAAGGCGAAGCGCTCTCCTATAAGCCGGAGGACGGCGGGCTGATTACGGCTTTCTACTACACGGTGCCCAACCTGCGTTACGGCCAGTGGGCGGCGTTCGTCACCACTTCGACCAACGCCTACGGGACGAGCGGCAAGAGCGGAAGTTCGACCACCTCGTCGTCGGGCAACGGCTATTCGTCGAGCTATTACGACTACCTGAACTATCTGAACTATTCGCAGATGTATTACGGTAACAGCGGCCTTTACGGCGGTTATTACGGCGATTACTACGGTTACGGCGGTTTGGGCGGCTACGGTTACGGCGGCGGTTATTACGGCGGTTACGGTTATGATTACGGATCGACGGGCGAAACCTCGACCACGACGACCGTGACGACGGAAATCCCTTCTTTCGCGCCGCTGATCTTCCAGTTCTACATCGAGCCTGCGGAGGATTGATCCGCGTGTCGCACAACGGTTTCAGACTACGGAAAACCCTGCTTCGGCGGGGTTTTTCTTTTGCCCCGGAATGCCTTTCGTTCTTTTTCGCGCGTGTTTCATTTTAATTCCACTTTTTCAGGCAGAAATTTTGCAAATACGCAAAATTGTACTAACTTAGTTGTGCAGAACCATCAACCAAAAATTCAAGGGATATGATTATCACATTTAACGAGTTGCGCCGTATCAAGGACAGGCTGCCCAGCGGCAGCTCGCAACGCATTGCAGATGAGTTGGGAATCGATGTGGACACGGTCCGGAACTATTTCGGAGGCAAGCACGAGTCGAAAGAATGTGTCGGTGTGCATTTCGAACCGGGTCCGGACGGGGGCGTCGTCACGTTGGACGACACGACGATTCTCGACGTTGCAATGCGTATCCTGAGCGAGTAAAGTTATAGCGATTAAGTCCGGCATCCGCCGGGGAAAGCCTGCATTTCGCAGGCTTTTTTTTCGATTCTCACGGGCGCCTTTCGCCCTGCCTTGTCCGCCCCGGACGGGAAATACTTCTGTATGTCCCGTCCGGGACGAACTGCGTTATGACGAAATCTGTTCCGCGATAATCAAAAACACCCCGTCTCTTAGGCAGGTACGTCTTGCGTGGGTAGGGGGGGCATTCCGAGCGAACGGAAGTGAGCGTGGGAATCCGTTGGAAGCGTTGTGAGGTCGCGGCATTCAATCGGATTGCCACGGCACCTGCGCTGCCTCGCAATGACGGGGAGGCGTAGAACCGGAAGAGAGCGTCCCGGCAGACCTTCGCCCCTAAACCGGCGTCTTACGCGGGCGGGAGCGCAGAATTTGGATGGAAAGCATTTCGGCAGGCTGTCGCATCCTAAATCCCGGCTCTTAGCCGGGTGACAAAATGCCGTGCGGCGACCCGGCGTATGGCATTTTTCTGCCATCGGGCTGACAATTTGGCAGGGATTGCCGTTTGGTACAACCTTTGTTCAAATCTTGGGCATAACCCGCGACCGGGGCTGGAAAGCAGGCCCGGAGTGCGAAAAAGGAAAATAGATAACAATTAAAACATATTTACGATTATGGCAAAGATTATTGGTATTGACTTAGGAACTACGAACTCCTGCGTAGCAGTGATGGAGGGCAGCGAGCCCGTTGTAATACCCAACTCCGAGGGACACCGCACGACCCCTTCCGTCGTGGCGTTCACGGCCGAGGGCGAGCGTAAGGTGGGTGATCCCGCCAAGCGTCAGGCGATCACCAACCCCAAGCGCACGGTCTTCTCGATCAAGCGTTTCATGGGTGAGGCCTACGACAAGGTTTCGGCCGACATCGCGCGCGCTCCCTATGCGATCGTCAAAGGCGACAACAACACCCCGCGTGTGGACATCGACGGACGGCAGTATACGCCGCAGGAAATTTCGGCCATCATCCTGCAGAAGATGAAGAAGACGGCCGAGGATTATCTGGGCCAGGAGGTTTCGGAGGCCGTCATCACGGTTCCGGCCTACTTCTCCGACTCGCAGCGTCAGGCTACGAAGGAGGCGGGCGAGATCGCGGGCCTGAAGGTGCGCCGTATCATCAACGAGCCTACGGCCGCAGCGCTGGCTTACGGTATGGATAAGAAGTCGAGCGACATGAAGATCGCCGTGTATGACCTGGGCGGCGGTACGTTCGATATCTCGATCCTCGAGCTGGGCGACGGCGTCTTCGAGGTGAAATCCACGAACGGCGATACGCACCTGGGCGGCGACGACTTCGACCACGTGCTGATCGACTACATGGCCGAGGCGTTCAAAGCCGAGCATCAGATCGACCTGCGTCAGGACCCGATGGCCCTGCAACGTCTGAAGGAGGCCGCCGAGAAGGCGAAGATCGAACTTTCGTCCTCGACCACCACGGAGATCAACCTTCCGTATATCATGCCCGTCAACGGCATTCCGCAGCACCTCGTGATGACGCTCACCCGCGCCAAGTTCGAGCAGTTGTGCGACCACCTGATCCGCAAGACCATCGAGCCTTGCAAACTGGCCCTGCGCGATGCGGGTCTGGATGCTTCGCAGATCAACGAGGTGATCCTCGTGGGCGGTTCGACGCGTATCCCCGCGATCCAGAAGATCGTCGAGGAGTTCTTCGGCAAGACCCCGAACCGTTCGGTCAACCCCGACGAGGTCGTGGCTATCGGCGCCGCCATTCAGGGCGGTGTGCTCACGGGTGAGGTGAAGGACGTGCTGCTGCTGGACGTTACGCCGCTGTCGCTGGGTATCGAGACCTTGGGCGGTGTGATGACGAAGCTCATCGACGCCAACACGACGATCCCGACGCGCAAGTCGGAGACCTTCTCGACGGCTGCCGACAACCAGCCTTCGGTGGAGATCAACGTCTGCCAGGGCGAGCGTCCGCTGGCCCGCGACAACAAGTCGATCGGCCGCTTCCACCTCGACGGCATTCCCGCCGCACCGCGCGGTGTTCCGCAGATCGAGGTTACGTTCGACATCGACGCCAACGGTATCCTGAATGTTTCGGCCAAGGACAAGGGCACGGGCAAGGAGCAGAAGATCCGCATCGAGGCGTCGTCGGGCCTTACCGAGCAGGAGATCCAGCGGATGCGCGACGAGGCCAAGGCCAACGAGGAGAAGGACAAGGCCGAGAAGGAGCGTATCGACAAGATCAATGCTGCCGACTCGAACATCTTCTCGACCGAGAAGCAGCTCAGCGAGTACGGTGACAAACTGCCCGCTGACAAGAAGGCCGCCATCGAGACGGCGCTCGGCAAACTGAAGGAGGCGCACAAGAACGCCGACGTGGCTGCCATCGACACCGCGATGGCCGAACTCAACGCCGCATGGCAGGCCGCTTCGCAGGATATCTACGCTGCTCAGCAGCAGGCCCAGGGTGCACAGCCCGGAGCCGATGCCGGCCAGCAGTCGCAGTCGAACGCCGGCGGCCAGCAGGGCGGCGGCGACGGGCAGCCGGAGGATGTGGAGTTCGAAGAGGTTAAGTAAAACCTCCGGGGAGAACCCCCGTCAAATATAACGCGAAGGGCGCGGTTCCGGAAACGGGGCCGCGCCCTTTTTTTGTCAGGGACGTAAAATTTGTTATCTTGCCAACAAAAAACCGTTTCCGATGGCTTGGTTGTATCTGATTTTGGCAGGACTTTTCGAGATGGGGTGGCCGCTGGGGTTTAAACTGGCGAACCTCAATCCGCGCTATCATCTTCTTTTTCTGGCTGTGGCCGTCGTTTCGATGGGCGTGAGCGGCTGGCTGCTCTATATTGCGCAGAAAACAATCCCGATGGGCACGGCCTACATGATCTGGACGGGTATCGGGGGCATGGGTACCGTGATTCTGGGCATCGTCTTTTTCCACGACGCCGTGACCTTCTGGCGGATGTTCTTTCTCTCGCTGGTTTTCATCGGCATCGTCGGCCTGAAGATGGTGCATTAGGCCCGCTCCGCCCGCCACATTCCGTAGAGGATCAGCGCCGCCCCGGCCAGCGCCGCAAGGGTGATGCGTTCGCCGATGCAGAGCGCCGCCACGAGGATCGTCACCAGCGGGTTGAAGTAGATGTAGTTGGTCGTGCGCACGGTTCCCAGCCTGTGCATCACGGCGTTCCAGAGCACGTAGCAGAGCATCGAGGCGATGACCCCGAGGAACAGCAGGTTGCCCCAGACCACCGGGCGCGCGAGCACCTCCCATTCCACCGCAAAGGGCCGGAAGGCAAAGAACGGAAGAATGGTCAGCAATCCGTAGAAAAAGACTTTCCGGGTGATGAAGATGGCGGGGTAGCGGCCTCCGATGCGTTTGATGACCAGCGAATAGACCATCCACAGCAACGCCGCCGACAGCGCCAGCATATCGCCCCGCGGCGATAGGTTCAGCACGAAATGGCCGTTGAGGACCACGAGCACCATCCCCGCGAAAGCCAGCGCCGACCCTGCGAGCTGTCGCCGTGACATCCGTTCGCCGCGGTAGAAGAGGCTCATCGCCACGGCCGTCCATACGGGCGCCGTGCAGACGATCAGCGACACGTTCGAAGCTGGGGCGTACTCCAGGGCGATGTTCTCGGTGAGAAAATAGAGCGATCCGCCGCTCAGTCCCGCCGTTGCCAGCAGCAACTCGTCGCGCAGGTTCGCAGCCCACATGCGCCGGGCCGCGAAAGGCCAGATGCAGACGTAGGCCGTCGCGAACCGCAGCAGGAATATCTCCGCCGGGGTCAGCGAGTTGGCGATCAGCACTTTGGTCGAGACGAACGTCGCGCCCCACACCGTGACGGTGAACAGCGCCGCGAGGTGGTATTTGTATTCCGGGTATTTTGTCATGCGGCTCCAAAAATACGGATTTTTTGGCTTCTGACGCTAATTTCCACCTGCCGAACCCGCGTTATTTAATTCTTTTTTCCTATCTTTGCGTGCTATTATGCGTAATGACAAGAATTACAACAAATAATAACAACTATTTTTCATTCAAATGCAAAGCAAAGGTTTTATTAAACTCATCGCGGTCCTGCTGGGCCTCGCATGCGTTTACCAGCTCTCGTTTACGTTCAAAACGCGTGGCGTAGAGAAAAAGGCGGCTGCGTATGCCGCGCAGTTCCCCCTCGACCAGCAGGCCGAGGCCGAACAGCACTACCTCGATTCGGTGCAAAACCTGTCGGTTTATAACCTGGGCTTCCGTAAGTTCACTTACAAGGAGTGCAAGGAGAAGGAACTGAACCTGGGTCTCGACCTCAAGGGCGGTATGAATGTCATGCTGGAGGTGCAGGTAGAGGACGTCATCAAGGCGCTCGCCGGCGACAGCCAGAACGACCCCGCTTTCGTCCAGGCCATTGCCGAGGCGACCGAGGCTATGAAGCAGGGCACGTCGAGCGACTATATCGGCGACTTTGTGAAGGCTTATTCGCGTCTGTCGAACGGTCGTTCCATCGCCGAGATCTTCGTAAGCCCCGACCGTAAGGACATTACGCTCGAGAGCTCGGACGGCGACGTCGAGAAAATCCTGAAGAAGGAGACCGAGGCTGCCATCAACGCGTCGTTCAACGTGTTGCGCAGCCGTATCGACCACTTCGGCGTTACGCAGCCCAACATCATGCGCCTGCCCAACTCGCACCGCATTCTGGTCGAGCTTCCGGGCGTGAAGGAGCCGCAGCGCGTCCGCGACCTGTTGCAGGGCACCGCTTCGCTGGAGTTCTGGACCACCTACGATGCCAACGAGGTGCTGCCGGCGCTGGTTGCAGCCGACAAGCTCATCAAGACCGAACTGGAGCAGGCTCCCGTGGTTACGGAACCCGAGACCGTTTCCGCCGAGGCTGAGGCCGCTGCCGAGACTGCCGCTGCCGGCGACCTGATCGCCGAGGTCGGCGCCGCCGATTCGACCGCCACGGCTCAGGTTGAAGGCGACGAGCTGCGCTATGACCGCGCGCAGAACCCGCTCTTTGCCGTTCTCAATCCCCGCTTTGCGGGCGGAGCCGCCATCGGCGCCGCCTACAAGGCCGACATGGCCGCCGTGAACGAGTACCTCGCCCAGCCCGCCGTGCGCGAGCTGTTCCCCGCCGACATCCTGTTCAAATGGGGCGTCAAGGGCGACGACAAGATCGACGGCCGCTTCTACCTCTATGCCATCCGGGTTTCGACTCCCGACGGCAAGGCTCCGCTCGACGGTTCGGTCGTTACCGAAGCTACCGAGCAGTATGCCCAGCGCGGCGCTACGGCCGAGGTTTCGATGACCATGAACGCCGAGGGTACCTCGGAGTGGTCGCGCATGACGGGCGAGAACATCGGCAAATGCATCGCCATCGTCCTCGACGGTTATGTCTACTCGGCTCCCCGCGTCAATTCGAAGATCGACAAGGGCCAGTCGCAGATCACCGGCGATTTCACCATCCAGGAGGCCAAGGACCTTGCCAACGTGCTCAACTCGGGTAAGGTTCCCGCTCCCGCCAAGATCATCCAGGATACGGTCGTAGGTCCTTCGCTGGGCCAGGAGTCGATCAACGCCGGTATGATGTCGTTCGTGATCGCCTTTATCCTCGTCTTGCTCTACATGGGCCTGTTCTACAAGACCGCAGGTTGGATGTCCGACATCGCGCTGCTGACCAACGTCTTCCTGCTGATGGGCGTGCTCGTGTCGTTCGGCGCCGTGCTGACCCTGCCGGGTATCGCGGGTATCGTGCTGACGATGGGTATGGCTGTCGATGCCAACGTCATCATCTACGAGCGTATCAAAGAGGAGCTCCGCGGCGGCAAGGGCCTTTCGCTGGCCATCAAGGACGGTTTCTCGAAAGCCTACTCGGCCATCATCGACGGTAACCTGACGACGATCATCACGGGTATCGTGCTGTTCATCTTCGGTAACGGTCCCGTCCAGGGCTTCGCAACGACCCTTATCATCGGTATCATCACCTCGTTCTTCAGCGCCATCTTCATCACGCGCCTGCTGATCGAGTGGATCGTCGGCAAGTGGGGGCACATCTCCTTCTCGCGCAAGTGGTCGGAGAATTTCCTCAATAACACGCATGTCGATTTCATCGCCAAGCGCAAGGTGGCTTACTACATCTCCGCAGCCCTGATCGTCTTGTCGTGCGTATCGTTCTTCGCCCGCGGTCTGAACCTCGGCGCCGAGTTCACCGGCGGCCGTGCCTATGTGATCCGTTTCGACCAGCCCGTTTCGGCCGAAGAGGTTCGCCAGAATATCGAGCAGGCTTTCTCGCAGTTCGCCGATGCCGACGCTTCGTCGATCAGCTCCGAGGTGAAGCAGTACGGCAAGGAGAACCAGATGCGCATCGTGACTCAGTACCGTTACGACGATACGTCGGACGAGGCTACGGCCGAGGTCGAGAAGATCATCTACGACGCCCTGAAACCGCTCTACTCGTATGACATTACCTTCGAGCAGTTCCGCAATACGCAGACCGACGCCAACGGTATCCTGACGGCCGACAAGATCGGCCCCTCGATCGCCAAGGACATGACCTGGAACGCCATCTATTCGGTGCTCTTCTCGCTCATCGCCATCGGTCTTTACATCACCTTCCGCTTCAAGCGCTGGCAGTGGGCTTCGGGTGCTACGGCGGCCCTGGCTTTCAACGCGCTGTTCATCATCGGTATCTTCTCGATGTTCTACGGACTGCTGCCCTTCAACCTCGAAGTGAACCAGGCGTTCATCGCGGCGATCCTGACGATCATCGGTTACGCCATCAACGATACCGTGGTGGTCTTCGACCGTATCCGCGAGTTCCTGGGGCTCTATCCCAAGCGCAACCTCAAGGAGAATGTGAACAACGCCATCAACTCGACGCTGTCGCGTACGATCAACACCTCGGGTACGACGCTCGTGACGCTGCTGGCCATCTTCTTCTTCGGCGGCGAGACGATCCGCGGCTTCATCTTCGCGCTGATCATCGGCGTGGTCGTAGGTACGGCCGCCACGATCTTCCTCGCAACGCCGATCGCTTACGACCTGATGGCCAAGCGTGCCAAGGTCGACGGGGAGAAATAATCCGCAAAGGTAATTTCTTTGAATAAGGACCGCTCTTGCAAAGGGCGGTCCTTTTTTTGCAGGGTGCCGGCAGTGTTCCGCAATGGCCAAATAAATTTGGCATTGCGCGCGGCTTGTATTATCTTTGCGTAGAGAATCTATCCGCACTATGGAAAATTTGCTGAAATGGATGCACCGCTACGTGTCGCCGGTTTTTCTGGCACTTCTGGTCGCGTCGTTCATCCTGTGGTATATCGCCAAACTGAGCTATACGTATACCGCCGAACAGACCGTGAAGGTGAGCGTCGACGGACAGCCTTTTGAGGTTACGTGCGTGGTCGAGGGCGTCGGCACGAACCTCTTCGGCTACCGGGTCTACATGAACAAGACGCTGCGCATCCCGCTCACGGACCTCAAGACGAAGCGCTCGCACGAGGAGGGGCACGAGGGCAAACTCATCATCGATCCGCAGTCGTTGCAGAATGCCCTTGCACCGCGTTTCAGCGATATTAAGATTATCTCCGTCGGGGACATTCCCGAAATTAACGTCCCTGAGAACCCATGATGAAGGTCGGAATCACAGGGGGCATCGGCAGCGGCAAAAGTACGGTTTGCCGCCTTTTCGCACAGCGGGGCGTCGCGGTCTACGACTCCGATGCCGAAGCCAAGCGGCTGATGGCGGAGAGCCCGGAATTGCGGGCCGCTGTTTCGGCCCGTTTCGGTGCCGAAGCCTATGCCGGCGGCGCGCTGAACCGCCCGTACCTCGCCGGAAAGGTCTTTTCCGACCCGGCGGCTCTGGCCGACCTGAACGCGCTGGTCCACCCGGCTGTTCTCGCGGATTTCGCCGCATGGGCCGAACGGCAGGAGGGCAGTTATGTGATCCTCGAAAGCGCCATCCTTTTTGACGCGGGACTGGAGGACTCGGTCGACCGGACCGTTGCCGTCCTCGCTCCGCTGGAGCTGCGCCTCGAACGCACCTGCCGCCGCGACAAGTGCGATCCCGAAGCGGTCCGCCGCCGCATTGCCGCCCAGTCGGACGACGATGTGCTGAGCGAAAAGGCCGATTATACCCTTGTCAATATTTTCGAACCCGATCTCGAACCCACCGTTGCGGAGTTGGACCGCATTTTTACCCATGAAGCAGCTGAATATTGATTTTTCCACACCGCAGGTGATGGCGATCCTGAACGTCACGCCCGATTCGTTTTACGCCGGCAGCCGCATGCCCGATGCCGACGCCGTCGAACGGCATGTCCGGGAGGCTGTGGCCGAAGGGGCGCAGTGGATCGACGTAGGAGGCTACTCCTCGCGTCCCGGAGCCGACGAGGTCCCCGCCGACGAGGAGTGGCGGCGCGTGGCGCTGGGGGTCGGAGCCGTGCGGCGGCTGGCTCCCGGCATGACGGTTTCGGTCGACACGTTCCGCAGCGAGGTGGCTGCAAAGGCTATAGAGGCGTTCGGGCCGCTGGTCATCAACGACATCTCCGCCGGGGAACTCGACCCCGCGATGCTCTCTGTCGCCGCGAAATACGACGTTCCCTATATCGCCATGCACATGAAGGGCGATCCCCGTACGATGCAGTCGCAGACCGACTACCGGCGCGACATCACCACCGAGGTCGTGGACTATTTCCGCATGCGCTCCGAGGCGATGCTTGCGGCGGGTATCCGGCCTGAAAATATCATCCTCGACCCCGGCTTCGGCTTCGCCAAGACCACGGAGCAGAACTACGAACTCCTGGCGGGCCTGCACCGCCTCTGCGCACTGGGCTATCCCGTGCTGGCGGGTCTTTCGCGCAAGTCGATGATCTATAAGGTGCTCGATGTGACGCCCGCCGAATCCCTCGCCGGAACCATCGCATTGGGTTGGGAGTGTCTGCGGCAGGGGGCGAAGATTCTGCGCGTCCACGATGTGCGGGAGGCCGCCGATACGGTCAGACTGTTCAACATGTTCCGCCGATGATACGAGTTACCGACATACATAAGAGTTTCGGCACGCTCGAAGTGCTGAAAGGCGTTTCGCTCGACGTGGCGCAGGGCGAGGTGGTTTCTATCGTGGGGGCCAGCGGCGCCGGGAAGACCACGCTCCTGCAGATCATGGGAACCCTTTCGCGGCCCGACAGCGGGCGTGTGGAGATCGGCGGGGAGGATGTTTCGTCGCTGGGCGACAAGGCCCTTTCGAAGTTCCGCAACGAGCGCATCGGCTTCGTCTTCCAGTTCCACCACCTGCTTGCGGAGTTCTCGGCTTTCGAGAATGTCTGCATCCCGGGGCTGATCGGCCGGCGTCCCCGCGCCGAGGTCGAGCGCCGCGCTGCCGAACTGCTCGACATGATGGGGCTCGCATCGCGCCGCGACCACAAGCCCGGACAGCTCTCGGGCGGCGAGCAGCAGCGCGTGGCCATCGCCCGTGCGCTGGTCAATTCGCCTGCGGTGTTGTTGGCCGACGAACCCTCGGGCAACCTCGATTCGCACAACCGCGACGAGATCCACCGCCTGTTTTTCGAATTGCGTGAGAAGTTGGGCCAGACCATCGTCATCGTGACCCACGACGAAAACCTCGCCGCGATGGCCGACCGGAAGATCACCATGTCCGATGGAACGATTCTCTGACGACGACCTGCGGGAGCTGCTGGAAGCCCTGCACGACAAATACAACCGTCCCGAATTTATCCCCGACGACCCGATTGCGGTGCCGCACCGTTACACCGGGCGCGCCGACCGTGAGATCGCGGGTTTCTTCTCCGCCACCATCGCGTGGGGCAACCGCAAAGCCATCGTCCGTAGCGGCCACCGCATGATGCACTTCATGGACGATGCTCCGGCGGATTTCGTCCGCAATGCTTCGGAGCGCGAACTGGCGCTGCTCTCCTCCTATGTACACCGCACTTTCAACGGGCAGGACTTGCGCGATTTCGTGCTGGCCCTGCGGCGCATGGAGGAGTGCCACGGAGGCATCGGGAATTTCTTCGAAGAGCGTTACGAGGCGACGCATGATATGCCTGCCGTATTGGCCGACTTCCGGCGTGCGTTTTTCGCCGGGGACCATGCTCCGCGGTGCGAAAAGCACCTCTCGGCGATTGAAAAGGGCGCGGCCTGCAAACGGCTCTGCATGTACCTGCGGTGGATGGTGCGCCGCGACGACCGGGGTGTGGATTTCGGCATGTGGCGGCGTATTCCGATGTCGGCCCTCTACCTGCCGTTGGACCTCCATGTCGGCAATATGGGGCGTGCGCTGGGACTGCTGGCCCGCCGCCAGAACGACTGGCGCGCTGTGGAGGAGATCACCGCTGCGCTCCGCAGATTCGATGCGGCAGACCCCGTGCGGTATGATTTTTCGTTGTTCGGCGCCGGGATTGACAACTATCTGAAAGTGTAGTATGTTCAGATTCAAACAGTTTTCTATTCGCCAGGACCGCTGCCCGATGAAGGTCGGCACCGACGGCGTTCTGCTGGGGGCCTGGGCCGGGGTGCGGCCCTGCGACCGGTGGATGCTCGACATCGGCACCGGCACGGGGCTGATCGCCCTGATGCTGGCCCAGCGGGCCCCGGAGGCATATATTACAGGTGTCGACATCGACGACGTTTCGCAGGCCCGCGAGAATGCCGACGCTTCGCCGTGGGGCGGCAGGGTAGCCTTCGAGCGGTGTCCCGTGCAGGAGTTCGCAGCGCCGGAAACGTTCGACCTGATTGTCTCGAATCCGCCTTTTTTCGTCGATTCGCTCACGTGTCCCGACGAAGGCCGCACGGCGGTGCGCCATGCCGTGCACCTGCCTTTCGATGACCTGCGCGACGCCGTCCTCCGCCTGCTGGCCCCTGCGGGCCGTTTTGCCGTGATCCTCCCCACGCCCGAGGCTGCGCGTTTCCTCGCGGTCTGTGCCGGGCGACTGGCCCTCACGCGGCGTACTGACGTGCGTACCACGCCCCGCCGTCCGGCCAAACGGGCGCTGATGGAGTTCGCCCGTGCGGATGGGGGCACGGAAGAGCCCGAAACCTCGGAACTGGTTGTCGGCACGGGCGAACACGAGTGCTATACCCCCGAATACCGCGCCCTGACCCGCGATTTTTACCTGAAATTTTGACGGCTCACGAAAAAAAGTTACATTTGTCGTATTGCAATAAAAAGACCCGGACCATGAAACTCAGACTTTTGGCATTTGCCCTGCTGCTCACGGGCGGCGTTTCGGCACAGAACCCATACATCGCCCTGCAGGGCGTGAACGAGACCGCTTCGGGCGTGGCCATCGCCCAGCCCCGCACGATTCTCGCCGTGGACGTTACGGTCGAGCGCGACCTGACCCTTACGGGGCCTTATGCGCGTTATGCGCAGAAATACCTCGGCGTGCGCGCTCCGCTGGCCGACAAGACGACATGGAGCATCACCGGGGCGCAGATCGCCCTGTTGGACCGCGATACCTACCTCAATGCCGGGGTTCCTGCACCCGCTTCGACGCGCACCTTCAACCATGCCGCCTCCGACGAGGAGTTTGCGCGCCTGCAGCCCGACAAGACCGACATGACGACCCCTGCGCTGGAAGACGCCGCACGTGCCGCCGCCAATCAGATCTTCTCGCTGCGCCGTCACCGCATCGAACTCATTACGGGCGAAGCCGGCGAGAACGTCTTCGGCGAGGGCCTCAAAGCCGCTCTGGCCGAGATCGACCGCATGGAGCAGAGCTATCTGGAACTGTTTCTCGGCAAGCGTACCGTTTCGACCGAGACCCGCCGCTATGTGGTCTATCCGCAGGCCGACAAGAAGCAATACATCGTTTGCCGCTTCAGTCCGGCCGCCGGACTGCTGCCCGACAGCGACCTTTCGGGCGACATCGTGCTGTTGCAGATCGAACCTTCGGGCAATACGAAATGCGACCTCGAGGCCGGTCCGAAGGAGACTTCGGTCGTGGCGTGCCGCGTCGCCGATCCTTCGGCATGCACTGTCCTTTCGGGCGGCCGTGAATATGCCCGTGCCGTGCTTCCGGTCTTCGAATTCGGCCGCACGATCAACGTCGCACTGCCGCGTCGCAAATAATCCCGTACCGATATGGATTTCACCTCCCGGATGGCCGCGCTGCTCGGGGCCTTCCGCCGTGAGCGCAACGGGGCCGTGGCCGACTCGATGCGTTTCTACGGCAAGTCTTACGGCCTGAACTACGGCGTGAGCCTCCCGACGCTCCGCTCGCTGGCGCGTGCCGGGGGCACCGACCACGAATTTGCCAAATACCTGTATTTGCAGGATGTCCGCTGCCTGCGGCTCGCGGCGTTCCATATCGCTGATCCGGCGCGCCTCATACCCGCCGAATTCGCTTTCTGGGGCGGCGGACTGCTCAACTCCGAACTGGCCGAAGAGGCCGCTTTCGCTCTGCTGAGCCGCTCGGAAGCCCTTCCCGCGCTCTTCGAAGCGTGGACCGCCCCGGGAGCTCCCTGCCTCGAACAATATGCCGCTCTGATGGCCGCCGCCCGTGCGCCGCATCCGTCGCCGGTGTGGATCGTCCCGGCAGTCGAAACCGTGCGCCGCGCCGCTTCGGATGATGCCTCGGCCGCACGGCTGTTGGCGCAGGGCGCTGTGGCGCTGCTAACTGCCATAGGCTCCCTGAATGACGAAAACCGGCTGGCGGTGCTCCGTGCAGCCGGTTCGCTGGAGGCGTCACCTGCCGCGGAGTATCTCCGCGGAGAGCTGGCCTGGCGCCTGGAGGCTTAGGGCAGCACGTAATCGTGCTTTTCGAGCTCGTCGAGCACATTCACCAGATGCTCGTAATCCACCCGTCCGCTCTCGCGCCACAGCACTTCGCCGCGTTGGAAAAACATCAGCGTGGGGACCGACATGATGTTGTAGCGACGCACGATCTCCGCCAGGTCGGGGTCGTCGATGTCCATGCGGTAGACATCCGCGCGGCCGTTCATCTGCTTCTGGAACTGGTCGATCACGGGATGCATCGCCCGGCACGGCCCGCACCAGACGGCGAAGAAGTCCACCAGCGTCAGCGCATCCCGCCAGATAATCTTGTCGAAATCTTTCATAGTCCCTGCTTCATTCGGTTCAACTTATCTCCACCCACGTAATTCCCGCGCGGGCCTTTTCGGCGAGTTCCTTCTCGACATAGCTGATCGTGCGGCGCAGTCCCTCGACGAGCGGCGTGCGGGGCGCCCATCCCAGCTCGCGGCGCGCCGCCGAAATGTCGGGCGTGCGGCGCCGGGCGTCGTCGATGCGGGCGTCGGTGTGCACGATCTGCGAGCGGCTGCCCGTCAGGGCGATGATCTTCTCGGCCAGCGCGCGGATCGAGACCTCGTGGTTGCTGCCGAAATTGATTGTCCGCGTGGTCTCGGTCGGCGGGGCGTCCATCAGCCGCACCAGCCCGTCCACGATGTCCTCCACCCAGCAGAACGTCCGCAGCTGCTCGCCGCTGCCGTTGATGGCGATGTCGCGGTTCTGGAGCGCCGCGACGATCATCTTCATCACCACGCGCTGGTCCATCAGGTCGGCGCCGCTGCCGTAGGTGTTGAAAATGCGGGCTATGCGGGCATCCACCCCGAATTCGGTCTGATAGGCGCGGTGTATTGCCTCGGCGGCGCGTTTGCCTTCGGTGAGGATGCGGTGCGTGGAGCAGGAGCCGGCCTCCTCGGAGGTGTCGCGGCAGTTTACGGAGTAGACGGTGCCTGCCGAGGCGAAGAGGATGCGGGCATGCTCCGTGCGGGCGGTGTCGAGGGCGTTTATCGAACCCAGCATGTTGACTTTGAGCGTTTCGACAGGCAGGGCCTTGTTGTAACGCACGCGCGACGGCGACGTGAGGTTGTAGATCTCGTCGCAGCGAATCCCGAATTGGTGGACGATGTTGTGGTGGACATACCGGAATCCCGGATGCGGGGGCATGTCGCGCAGCAGCGGCGAATTGGCGATGTCGCGTATGTCCACGCAGAAGACTTCGTGCCCTTCGTCCAGCAGACGCAGGCACAGGTGGGTGCCGATGAGTCCCACGCCGCCCAGTATGACTATTCTCTTTTGCATTTCGTTCCGTTTTTTACCGGAACAAAAGCAAAATCCATTCCATGCGGGTGTGATTCGCCGCCTGTTTTTACCGGATTTGCGTTCGGCGCAGATTTTTTAAAGGGCTTCCAGGAAGAGCGCCCGCGGGAGCTGGTCGATGCTGTTGATCGGCACGACCTCGATCCCTTTGGGGCGCTTGCCGCCCTTGGCCAGGTAGCCCGAGACGATGATACGTTTGAATCCCAGCCTCGCCGCCTCGCTGATGCGCTGTTCGGTGCGGGGTGCGGGGCGCACTTCGCCCGAAAGGCCGATCTCGCCCGCACAGCAGACCCCCTCGGCCACGGGCCGGTCGTAGTAGGAGGAGATGACCGCCGCCACGACCGCGAGGTCCAACCCCGGATCGGCGACTTTGAACCCGCCTGCGAAATTCAGGAAAACGTCTTTCTGGAACATCTTCATTCCCACGCGCTTCTCCAGTACGGCCAGCAGCATGTTCATGCGCCGTCCGTCGTAGCCCGTCGTCGAACGCTGGGGAGTGCCGTATGCCGCGCCGCTCACCAGCGCTTGCACCTCGATCAGATAGGGCCTCACGCCGTCGGCCGAGGCTCCTACGGCGATGCCCGAAAGGGGCTCTTCGTAGTGGGTCAGCAGAATCTCCGACGGATTGTCGACTCCCCGCAGCCCGGCGTCGAGCATTTCGAACACCCCGATCTCGAACGTGGCGCCGAAGCGGTTTTTGATGCCCCGCAGGATGCGGTATATGTTGTTGCTGTCGCCCTCGAACTGCAGGACCACGTCGACGATGTGTTCCAGTATCTTGGGGCCGGCTATCGCGCCGTCCTTGGTGATGTGCCCGATGATGAAGATCGACGTTCCGGTCGATTTGGCGTATTTCAGCAGCGTCGCCGCGCACTCGCGGATCTGCGACACGCTTCCCGCCGACGAGTCCAGCAGGTCGGTGTAGATGGTCTGTATCGAGTCGATCACCACCAGGTCGGGACGGTGCTCGGCGATCTGCGCCACGATGTTCTCCAACAGTGTTTCGGGATAGATCAGGCACTCGTCGTTGCCGATCCCGATCCGTGCCGCGCGCATTTTGATCTGCTCGGCCGACTCCTCGCCCGAGACGTAGAGGGTTTTCAGTCCGTTGGCCGCCAGTGCGATCTGCAGCGAGAGCGTCGATTTGCCGATGCCCGGCTCGCCGCCCACCAGCACCAGCGATCCGGGAACCATGCCGCCGCCCAGCACCCGGTTGACCTCGGCATTCCCGAGGTCGATGCGCACGTGTTCGCTTTCGCGGATATCCTTCACCCGTTGGGGCTTGGCCGTGGGCAGAGGCCCCGCCACGGTCGCGGCGACCGAGCCGCTTTCACGGGCGATGATCTCCTCGGTGAAGGTGTTCCATTCGCCGCACGAGGGGCATCGTCCCAGCCATTTGGGGGCTTCGAACCCGCAGTTCTTGCAGAAATATGCCTTTTTGACTTTTGCCATCTCAGTTCGCGTTTGTCGAGGTGTACGACCGGCGTTCGGCCTTCGTGATTCCCGCGTCGGGGTAGAGTGCCTTGTATGCTTCGGTCAGGTCGGTGACGAGCACCGTTTTGGTCCGTCCGTCCGTGTCCTGATAGGTCGAGAGCGTGAACGTGTATTCCGTTTCGGGTTCCGGACAGTAGATCAGCACCTCGTTCGTGCCCGGGGTTTTGAAGAAAGCCGCCGTCACCGTGCCGGCATCCGTTGCGGTCTCGATCTGTGCGCGTCCGCCGTTGTATTTCGAGAAATTGAGCGTGTAACGCCCGCCCGCCTGCACGTGCGCCGATGCGACGATCCCGGCTTTGATCGCTTCGACCACCGGGTCCGTCGTTTCGCCCTCGTCCGCCCGGCTTTCCGGCGTCGGTTCCGGCGTCGGTTCCGGTTCGGGGCTCGGGACGGTCACTACGGCCTCGACGCGCACGACGGGGTAGACGGCCGTGTAGAACACCTCCGATTCGCTGCAGGCCGCCAGCAGCAGCGCCGCCAGCATGACGGCGCCGTATTTCATTCCTTTCATCATAGTCCCAAATCTTCGTCGATCAGTACCACCAGCACCCGATTGTCGGGCCAGCAGCGCAGCATCTCCATCCGGGTATTGCAGACCCGGTCCTGTGAGTTGCAGTCCGAGCAGACGCCCGTTTTGGCGCAGGGCGTTCGGAATCCCGGGTGACGGGCGATGTTCTGCGGCGCGGCGATGCGGCGGATGCGCTCTTCGGCTGCGTCGCGGTCGGCCACCACCTTGTTGCGGCCCGCCACGATAATCACTTTGCGGGGCCCGAACGCCACCGGGGCGATGCGGTTGCCCACTTTGTCGAGCCAGTGGAGCGTTCCCGCTTCGGTCACGGCGTTCACGCCCGTCACGAAGAGGTCCGACATCAGGGCTTGCCGGCGTATTTCGAGCCGTTCCGCGTAGGGCTTCGAGGCGTCGAATCCGTCGAGCAGCGTCACTTCGTCGTTGCCGGCCAACCATTCGAGGATGCCCGTTGCGCGCATCGTCATCGAATCGCCGAACGACGCCAGCCGCGGGCGACAAGCCTCGGCGGCGGCTTTCATCACGTCGAAAGCCTCGGCCGTACTGCCGACGGCCACGGCGTCGAAATGATGCCGCCGCAGCGCCGCGGCGCAGGCTTCCAGTTTTTCCATACTCTCTTTTGCCATCACACAAAGGTAACTTATTTTCCGGTTTCTGCAAAATGCCCGCTCCCGCTTAAGAGCGGGTTTTACCGGGCGGAAAGCCGCGGCGCGCTCTTGCGCCCGTATACGAAAAAAGGCGCGGAACATTCCGCGCCTCTTGTGTTTCAATGGCTTTCCGTCGTTACTCCGTTTTCAGCGAGTTCTCGATCCTGCGGAGCATGTAGCGGCAGAAGTCGCGCGACGGGGCGTCCGACGCCGCGGCGACTCCCCGGCGGTAGATGTCGCGGAGTTGCAGCAGCATGCCGTAGTAAACGTGCTCCGAGAAATCCTTGGCGTAGTACGTCATGCGGTATTTGCCGTATGCGCTGATCGGAGCCAGCGTCGCCGTGGCTTCGTAGGGGAATACGGGCTGCATGGCCTCTTCGTCCGCCGCCGCGAATGCCGCGGCCCGGCCCCGTGCGGACTTGGGTTCCGCAAGGACCTTCGAGCCGCCGATGACCACGCCCGTAAACGCCTGCTGTAGCAGCCGGTTGTAGTCGGACAGTTTGCGTCCCGCCCTTACGTCGCGGAAGATGTAGTCGGCCATGTCCGCCGCCATCTCTCCCGGCGTGTAGGCTCCCGCCAGTCCGTTCTGGTAGCGGGGCAGGGTCTCCATGCGTTTCATCAGCGTCCCCAGGCAATCCGTCTGCACCGACTGCGGGAGGTTGGCCAACTGGCCTTCGGTGAGCTTCGTGTCGAGCCACGAGAGGTCCTCGATGGCTTTCAGCGTCTCCTTCACATAACGCCGCTGCTCCTCCTTGGGCACGACGCGGAGCATCGTCTGCCCGTCGCCCTCCGTGACCTCGGTGTAGTAGACGCCGCCGATGTAGGCCGCCATGTAGGAAACCACCTCCCGGACGCCCCTCGAGAGCGCCGCAATGGTCTCCGCACGGTAGCTTCCGTCCGCATCGCGTCCTTCGAGCCACTCCGCCGCATGTTGTGCGACGGTGCGCAGGTTCTCGAACCGGTAACGGGTGCGCTTCACGGGATCGTCGCCCAGGTTGTAATAGGCCAGCCGCACGTCGCCGAAGTAGTAGTCGTACCAGTAGTTGCCGTAGTAGTAGGCCGGGTCGCCGGCTTTTTCGCGCAGCATCTCCGAAAGGGCTTTCTGCTCTTCGGCCGGGGTCTTGGCTCCCGGGATGTCGCCGTAGAGCCAGCGGACGGCGAAGTAGTCGTATTTGCCCAGACAGTCGTTCACCAGCCGCACGCCCTTGTCCCCGGGCTGTGCCAGGTAGTTGTAGTCGTTGAGCGCCGTGATCGACGAGCAGATGCCGTTTTCGCGGGTGAACGCCGCCGAGCGCAGCGAGTCGGTCGGGTAGGCCGCTGCCGCCGCATAGTTGGTCGCAAGGCCGAGCACCTGAGCCACGCCGCGCGCCGTGTGGACGGCCAGCGACGAGGCGAGTTCCTCGTCGTCGAGCACCATGTCGCGCGCCGCGGGGTCTGTGGCCGCGAGGTCGATGAAGCGGCGCAGGCGAATCTCGTCGAGCAGGCTTTCGGGCAGGTGGATGCGTCCGCCCGTGATCTCGCCGCTGCGGGGGTCGGTCGAGAGGTTGACCGTCATCTTCGGATTGGTCGACGCGACGTATTTCACATAGAATCCCCCGGGATTGTTGCTGTCGAATCCGTCGGCGGGGTAGGCTTCGGCTTTCAGCACGTCGCCCATGCCGATCCGGCGGAAGGCTTCGTTCCACAGCCCGATGCCGCGGCGGATGCCCTGCTGCCACGCCGGGGTGAACAGGGTGTCGATGTAGAAGGTCACGGGACGAATCTCACCCTCGGGGCGGAAGTTGATCCGCGAGGCGAAATAGGCCGGACGCGTGCCCTGTTCCGCGGTGAAACGGGTGAAGGGCACGGGCAGCACGCCGATCCGCGGGTCGGCGATGCGCGCCGGGGCGCAATCCTCGGGGAGCATCGTGACCGTGCGTCGTGCGCGGGCCGTGAAAGGCTTGTCTTTGCAGATGATGAAGATGAAATACTGCGTCGTCACGCCGTAGGTCATGTCGCTGATGACCGAGGCGTAATCCTTTCCGCCCTCCACGTCGCGGAGCAGCGAGCGGTCGGCCTTGTAGCTGGCGCGGGAGATGTGCAGCGGGCTCATGCCGCGGGCTTCGAACGCTTTGAGGTGCTCGTTGTCGCTCATGAACAGCGCCGTGTTCTCGATCACCACGGCCGTCGAATCGGCGTTGTAGGCTTTGATCGGATAGCTGGCGACAATGGGCATCGCCGAGCTGATCTCCAGCGCCCGGACGATGCCGGCGTCGCCGTCGGAGAGCGTGCGGCGCGGCACCTCGTGCATCCTCACCACCGAATCCCGGCGCGAGAAGGTCACGTGGTAGGGCGGCAGCGGTTGCTGGCCCGCCAGGCCGTAGTCAGCCAGCGACGACTCCTCGATCGAGGTGTTGATGACGAACTCGCGTTCGAGGATGTCGAGCGGGATTTCCGTGTAGAGCTTTCCGTCGATGATGTGGAGTTTGAAAAGCCCTTCGGCCGTCCTGGACTCCTTGTCTTTGAAGAGCTTTTCATAGGCCGACAGCTTTTTGGGCGCCGGGGCCTCGCTCTTTTTCTTCTCCTTGCGGCCCTTTGCCGCCGCGTGCGCTCCGCCGGGCAGTACGGTCGTCGCCAGGAGTGCGGCAAGCAGCAGCGCGCCGATTTTGTTCAGGGATATTCTCATGGCTGAAGGCATTATTTGTTGAGCGCTTTGTCGAGGTTGTGCAGCAAGTACTGGTAGTGCATGCGGGTCTCGCCCGACGCCGATGCCGCTTTGCCGCGCAGCAGGTTGCGGATGCGCAGGATGTCGTTGTAGTAGATCATCGAGATATCCTTCTGCGTGAAGTACTGGAACCGGGGAGCTCCGAATCCCGACACGGCGTCGCCGTTGGCCGCGATCCCGTGTTCGCACCCTGCGCAGCTGCACAGCGGCGCCGGTCGTGCGAACGAGCTGAAAGCCTCCCATCCGGCGTCGTCCGCGGCGAATGCGTTGGGCGTGCTGCCCCCGGCGGTGTAGTTCTTCAGCCCGGCCTTGGCGGCTGCGGCTTTGAGGAACTCGCGCTGGATGGCCATTTCATCCTCGGTCAGGCGGCGGTTGCGCACGGTGGGCTCCCACACGAAGTCCGAAACGTCCTTGTAGCAGGCTTCGGGGGTGTAGGGGTCTTTCGACAACTGGGCATTGATCGCCAGGGTCTTCTTGGCCGGAGCGTTGACCACGGCCTGAATGACCGCCTCGCGCACGGCCTCCCGGGGCGAACCCAGGATGGTCACCTTTTCCAGCAGGGGCGCGTTGTCGAGCCACTGCATCTGTTTGAGTTCCGCGAGGATGAACTGCAATGCCCGGCGTTGCTTCTCGCGCGGCACGCACACCACGGCCTCCACGGGATCGCCCTCCAGCTTCTCGTTGAGGTAGATGCCGCCGATGTTGGCGTAGACGTGCTGGATGTAGGTGACATACTGGTTCACGATGTTCGTGTACATGCCGTTGCGCTGCGAATAGTCGTCGTCGCCGGACGCCAGCCATGCGTCGAGGTTCTCAAGGATGTAGCGCAGGTTGCGGATGCCGTATTCCGAAGCCTTCACGGCGTCGTCGCCGAGGTCCTCGGTCTGCGACTTGGGATCGACGATGCCCCCGAACTGCTGTTTGCCGTAGCGGTAGGTCGGGTCGGCCGAAGCCTCGGTGATCCATTTCGAGGTCACCGCATACTCCTCTTCGGGAGTCTTGGCGTCGGGTACCGGGGTGTAGAGCCACTTCACGGCATATTCGTCGTAGACGCCGAAGCGGGGCGGGGTGAGCTGCACGCCGCGCTCCCGGTCGCCGGGCTGGGCTACGTAGTTGAAACGCGCGTAGTCCATGATCGAGGTGGTCGTGCCGTACTTCCGGGTGAACGACGGCGAGCGGAGCGAATCGACCGGGATCACCGACGACGAACTCATGTTGTGCATGAATCCCAGGCAGTGCCCCACCTCGTGCGCCAGCACATAGCGGAGCCCGTCGAGCAGCACCTCGTCGGGGAGGTTGACCCGGCGGACGCGCTCGTCGGCCTGCGAGGTCTGCACGAAGATCATCCGGTTGAGCATCTTCACGACATCGTGGAAGACATAGACCGAGGCGTTGAGTATCTCGCCGCTGCGCGGATCGACCCACGAGGGACCCATGGCGTTGGCGATGGGCACCGGGGCGTAGCGCAGGCAGGAATATTTGATGTTGTCGGGGTCGAACTCCGGATCGTCCTTGGGGTAGGGCAGTGCCTTCACGGCGTTTTTGAACCCGATCTTGGCGAAGAGCTCGTTCCACTGCATGACGCCTTCATAGACTGCGGGCTGCCACTTTTCGGGAAAATCCGGGTCGATGTAGAAGACGACCGGCTTCACGGGTTCGACCTGCTCGCCGCGCTTCCAGGCTTCCGCGTCCGACGGCTCCAGCCGCCAGCGGTTGGCCAGGTAGACGGCTTTCACGCGCTGCTCCTTGTCGCTGTACAGGTATTTCCCGGTGGGGAATACCGACATGCGGCTGTCGGTGATGCGGGGGCGGTAGGGCTCCTCGTCGAGCAGCACCAATGTCCGGGTCATGACGGCCGTCAGCGGCTCGTTATCCACGATTTTCTGCTTTGTCACGGGGTGCGTCACCGAGTAGGTGTAGCTCAGGGTGCTTTTCACCGTGAGGTTGTCGGCAAAGGATTTGATGCCGCCCAGCGACGAGAGCTCCTTTTTGAACGACTCGCTGAGGCTCGGCGACCCCGAGCCGCCGTAAGCCCCGAGGTAGGAGAAGGGCGACAGCTCCTTGACGTGGCTCACGAAGAGGTCCGTGACGTTGAACACCACGGCCGTCGAGTCGGCGTTGTAGGCGTCGATTTTGAAATTGCGGAAGATGGTCGGGATGTTGTTCCGGTCGAGCGAGCGGAGGATGTTTCCGGCCACGCCCAGCGTGTAGTTGTCGGCATTGATCTCGCGGATCTGCACGTTCTCGCCCGTTTTGGTAAAGGTGATGTGGAGCGGCGTGTAGGATTTCGAGCCGGGGACTCCCGTGAGGTTGTCCGAGGTCTCCGAGATCACCGACCCCAGCAGCATTTCACGGCCGAAGAGCGCCTGCGGAAATTCGAAATAGAGCTTGTCGCCGACCTTGTGCAGTTTGACCATGCCGTCGGCCACTTCGTGTTTCTTTTTGAAGAGCTTGTCGTAGGCGCTCTCCTTGGGTTTCTCCGCGGTTTGCGTCGTCTGGGCTTTTTTCCGGCTGCTTTTCTTGCTTTTGGCCTCGAGGGGCGCGGCGGCTATCAGGGCGCAGAGCGAAAGCGTAAGAACTTGTTTGAACATAAATCTATTGATAGTTAGTTGTTTCAGAAATAGCGGTGAACGATGCGGATGGCCTTCGAACGGGACATGTCACCCGGGTTGGTGCCCGGTACGCCCTCGGGGATGTCGCATTTGTGGCGTTTGAAATGTTCGATCCACAGGGGGCTCGTCTCGCCCGTCGTCTTGTCGCGGAAGGTCATGGGCTTCATCCGGAAGATCGGCTTTCCGTCGGGACGGAGGTAGGAGACGTAGATCAGTTCGCTGCAATAATAGGTGTCGTCATCGGGGTCGAAAACATAGTCGTAACGTTTTCCCAGCAGCTTTTTGATCCGTTCGATGGCTGCCGGGATGTTCTTTTGCAGCCGGGGCTTCAGCCTGCCGACCACCACGACCGGTTTGCCGTCGGCCAACTGGGAGCTGCGGAAGAACTTGTCCAGTCTGCTTTTGACGACCCCGTAGGGCACGGCTTCGAGCACATAAGTCTCGCCGTCCTCGATGTAGGCGACGCCTACGTGCGAAAATTCCAGCTGCCCGATGCCCGAGGTAACGTTTTTGATGGCTTCGGTGTAGGCGCTCCGGCCGTTGACCTGAAAGAGCAGATCGCCGGTCTCGAGCCGGAACGGCTCCCGGGCGAACCCGGTCGCGGCGGCGAAGAGCAGCAGGATAAACAGGATTCTTTTCATGGTTTGCTTGTGCGGATTATCTTCGAAAGATAAGCATTATTTCCGGCAGTCCCGTGCAGGACCGCCGGAAATAATCCCTTCGTATAGGGTGTTTACTGGTTGGCCCGGAAGCATACCACCTTGCCCGGGATTGCGGTTTCCACCTCGGAGTAGGCTTTCAGATTGTCGGTCCGGGCGTCCAGCACATACATTTTCGAGGTTTTGGCACCCGCGTCGTACGTGAACACCGCCGTATATAACTCCTTGGTATCGACATCGATCCTGTTCGGGGAGGTTATGACCACTTCGACGGCCGAGATCGGCGCCGGGAAACTCTTTACCACCTGCGGGTCGGCCTGCGACTCGTAGCTCGTACGCCAGAGGTCGCGTCCCTTGGCGATGTAGAGGTAGTTGAGCGGGACCTCGATGCCGTTGGTGAACATCGTGCAGTCGTCGCTCATGCCCCCGGCCCAGGAGGTGATGTCTTTCTTGTCAACGTAGGTGATAATGTCGCTGCCGCTGGTCTTCTGCTCATACGTGTAGGTGTGGAGCTGATAGGCGGCGCCCGCTTTCACGGCCACGAACATTTTGATCTGCTTGTCGATGAACGTCGGCTGACGGAATACGCCGATGATCCGGTCGGCTTTGAGCACCGTGCCGTTTTCGTCCGGCAGTATTTGGCGCAGGTAACCCCGGTTGGAGTCGTAGCGGTAATACCAGAGTTCGCCCGAGGTCATGCGCTGTACCGAAAAATGCATCAGGTTCGCATAGGGATTGGCGCCCATGATCTGAACTACGCCATCCTGTGTGGGGATGGCGTCGGACAGAATCATCTGATATACATTATTGGTCGGGCCGATGAAAAGCGAATTGCCGACCAGCATTTCCTGCATGTTTCCTTTGTAGAAGCTCTGTCCATTGATTCCGGCTTCGGGCACTCCGTCGAATACCAGATTGCTGACGGTGCCGATGGAAAGTCCCAATGGGTTGGTGCTCGCTTCTGAGGTTTGTACCATCGCGCCGTGATCCGGGCCTTGATTGGTGTAGACGATGAGCTGTGAACCGTCGTAAGCGGTCCCGACTACGGATCCTTCCATTCTGGAGGGGGCGTTGTAGTGCGCAAATATGTCTGTGTAGAGCGTTGTAAAGGCTTCCGGAGTTGCCGCATTCGCCCCTTTGACCGAACCCCATTCGACACTTCCGTCCTCCTTTTCATAGACGAAAACACCGACTTTCGGAGCCATGACCTGGGCGATTGTCACTTTCAGAAGGTTGCCTGCATCGTTCTGGAGGTAATAGCGCCAATTTTCGCCCGATTTCTTGTTGTTGATGGCCAGCCAGAACGAAGTTTGTCCCGATTGGTTGAATTCCATCTTGTTGGTACGCATCACCGTCCAGTTGAGTTTGAGCCCCGAGGCAATGGTGTCGCCGCCCATGACCCAGTCGTAGGTGAAAAGCGATTCGTCCACGCCTGGTTTGAAGCGGACCGTGGGGTTGAGACTCAGTGTCTCCTCTTCGACCAGATTGAGGTAGTAGTTCGTTCCGATGCCGGGTATGCTCATGCCCTCCACCGCAGCGATGTCGGTCCAAGAGCCGGTATAGTAACTGCCCTTGTCGTCGTAGCAGCCCGTTGCCGCGAGGGCGGCCGCCAGAATAACCGTCAGGTATTTGAGTATTTTCATGGTTGTTCTTCTTTATTCGTAATTGATTGTTCCTTTGAACACTACCAGCACTCCGTTGTCGTAAGTGGGGTTGTTGCGGAACCATTCATAGGTGCGTTTGCCGTATGCATATCGTGTGATCGTATTGCTTTCGCGCCACATGTCGTCCGTGACTCCGTTCAGTTCCGCGTATTTCTCGGCTTTGATTGAGGAGTAGGTGCCGCCGTAAGTGTTCAGATCATTTCTGTTCCAAAAAGGAGGTTGAACCGTAAATCCTCCTCCGGACATTTCCACTCCGATACTCTGGTAGGTATCCAGTCCTGCGATGAAGGTTTCGTCGGGGACAAGTTCGATGACGAGCATGCCTATGGCATGATCTTCGCGCAGTTTGGCGAGATTGGCTTGTATGATCGTCGAGTCGGCATACTGTCCCGCATGGAGGATTTGTTGCGTTGGTAGTGTGTAGTGCACGCCTTCTACCAGATTGCCGTAGCTTTTTTCGGACGATATGCGCACGGTGTATTTCCGGTCGTGGTCCGCAATGGTTCCCGACAGGCGTACCGGAATTTTGAAATCGATTTCGTCCTGTCCGGTGTAATATACCGTATTTATCCTCAGTGTATCCAGCTCTGCATTGTCATTCAATGCCGGGAGAAAATAGTTTTTGACGAAATTCAGCGCGGGGCGCTTCGAGTCGTATGCCGGTATGTCCTCCTTTTTGCAAGCTGCGAAAGCAATGGTAATTGCCAGAATGGGAATAATGTATTTTTTCATGGCTGTCATTCTTAATAGGTTCGGCCCGCGTTGTACTCCTTGTCGGGAATGTCGGGCGTATACTTGTTGTCATCCATTGTGAAATAGTAGGTCAACTCCGGGACTTGGTACAGCGTTATCAGCCGCTCCTCGTTGCGCCGCTTGTAGGCATAGAAGAGTTGCCCGTCTCCGAGCGTTTCGCGCCGGTATTCGAGCAGGATCTCGGCTTTCAGCCCCTCAGGGTCCGCCGAATTGTAGATGCCGCCTTGCCGTGCGGTCTGGAGCTGTTGGAGGATGCTCAGGCCTTCGCCCGGGCTGACCGCCTCGATGGCTGCTTCCGCGGCGATCAGGTAGGCTTCGCCCAGTTTGAGCAGCGTCACGGCCTGCTTCGGATAGAGTGCGATGTCTTCCGGCGTGCTTGATTCACGAATGTATTTGCCGATCATTCCCGATGGGTAGATCGTCCTTTTCCAGAGATTGATGCGGATGTCGCTCGCTGCCGAGAAGAAGGCAGCGGGCGTCAGACCGGAGGTTGCGCTCAGCCATTTGTTCGAAGCTAGTTTGCCGAACACACCCAATCTCGTACCGCCGTTTGCCTTGACCGCATCCTGCATGTTTTCGTCCAGATCGTCCGTCAGCACAGCGAAGAGATTTTCCATCGGGCAGCTGCGGTCCACGGGAGTTCCGTAACTATCGACACGGCTGCGCTCGGCTTCGGTGATGAAGTGGACGCCGGCTCCCGCAGCGTTGTCGATGACCTCCTTGGCTGCCGCATAGGCCTCCTTGTCCTTGCCGCGGTAGAGGAACGACCGTGCCTGGAGCAGTTTCACTGCGTAATAGTTCAGTTTGTACTGGCGGCTGGTGGTGAACATCAGCGTATGGTAACTCTTGTTCGAGCTGATGGGATCGTTGTCCTTCATGATCTCGGCGGCATGGGCCAGATCGGCGTCCACCTTGTCCAGGATCTCGTCGGTCGTCGATGAGGGAACGAATTTCAGGGCATCGAGCGTCTCCATGTAGGGGATGCGCTTGGCTGTCCTGCCCTGTTCCGAGAGGTAGGGCGGCTGGAACAGCCGCACGAGGTCGAGGTGCAGGTAAGCCCTTACGGCCAGCGCTTCGCCCGTCAGCAACTCTTTGACACCCGTTTCGAACGCTACGTCGGTGGTTTTGAGCTCCTGAAGCAGCAGGTTCGCGTTGGTGATGGTGTTGTACATCTTTGTCCAGATAGCCTCGTACGTGGCATCCGTCCTTTCCGTGCGGATCGCTCCCCGGGTGTGGTTGAACGCCGGGAATTGCAGCGGGGCTACGGTAACGGCATAACTCGGATCGTTATAGAAGTTATTGGCGTAATAGGTCAGGTATGCGCCGCCGCCCGTATATACGGCGCCTCCCATCATGTCGAGGTAACCGCACGTGAGGTCGAATCCGTAGAGTTTGTCGTCGGCCATTTTGATGTAGAGGCCCGCAAGCGCGGAGTAGAAGCCGTCCTCGTTCTCGAACACCTTGTTCGAGGTGATTTCCGAACGGGGATATACGTCGAGCCAGTCTTTGCACGATACGGTGCCGACGGCCAACAGCAGCAGGGTTGCGATATATCTTAATTTCATGGGATCTGTTTTTAGAAGTTAGCCTGGAGACTGAGTGTGAACGTGCGTGCGTAGGGGTACGAGAGTCCGCGCTCCTGCCGGATCGTGGAGGCGTAGAACAGGTCGTTGGCCGAAAGCGCGATACGGAGCATCGACATGCCCAGCAGCCGCTTGTCGGGGCTGTTGAGGTTGTACATGATGCGTATGGAGTTCATCCGCAGGTAGTTGTTCTTCTGCACGAAGCGCGAGCTGGCGTAGGTCTTGCCCGAGACGTTGATGCCGCGGTACTTGGCGCTCTGTCCCGGCTCCGACCAGCGGTCGTAGAGGGCCCGGCGGTCCATGTTGTAGGCCACCCGGTTGACCGAGTTGTTCATCGAGGTGTTCTCGATGCGGTCCACGAGCGTCTGGTTGTACATCTCTCCGCCGAACGAGTATTCGAAGCTGGTGTTCAGCGACCAGCGCTTGTAGCTGAGGTTCACGCCGAAATAGCCCCGCAGGTCGGGTTCCGTGTCACCCACGACCACCTGATCCGCCGAGTTCCACGTGAAGGTGCGTTTGCCGTCCTTGGTGATGAATATCTCCTGTCCCGTTCCGGGGTCGATGCCGGCCGACTGCACGGCGTAGATCGCCGTGAGCGACTTGCCCTCTTCGAACAGGAAGACGTTCTCGATCTTGGTCTTGTCGGTGGTCGTCTGCTCCTCCATGATCTGCTTGTTGTAGTCTTTGAGGGCTTCCGAGAGGTTGGTCAGCTTGTTGCGGTTGTGCTGTCCGTTCACGAAGACGTTGAACTGCCAGTTCTTGGTGCGGACGGGCGTTACCGAGAGGTTGAAATCGAAACCCTTGTTGCTGACGTCGCCTTGGTTGGCCGTGTACGACGAGAATCCCGTCGAGGGCAGGATATTTACCCGGGTGATGTTGTTGTCCGTGGTGTTCGAGTAGTAGTTGAACTCCAGGTTGATCCGGTTCCGGAGGAATCCCAGTTCGAGGCCGATGTTGCGTTTGAGCGTCGTCTGCCATTTGAGGTCGGGGTTGGCCAGCGACATGAGTTCCGCACCCGTGATTCCGTCGTACATCGTCAGGTACTTGTACATGTTGAGTATCTGACTCAGCGCGAAGTTCGAGTTGCCGGTGGTGCCGATGTTGGCTTTCAGGGCGAAGTTGTCGAAGACCTTGCGGTTCATGAATTTCTCGTTCATCACGTTCCACCGCACGCCCACGGCCCAGAACGACGATATGCGCTGTTTGCTGGCGAAGTTCGACGAACCGTCCACGCGGTAGCTTCCGTCGACCATGTAGCGGTTGTCGAACGAGTAGTTGACCGTTGCGAAAGCACCTGCCATGCGGACGATGCTGCTCGAACCGGTGGGACGTCCCGAAAGCGGATACTGCGCGCCGTCGGAAGGATAGGTCTGCGAGTCGTTGAGGAATCCCGTCACCGAATAGCTGTCGCTTTCGGCGTTGTCCTCTTTGATTTCGCCGCCCAGTACGGCCTGTACGGTGTGGCGGGCGAAACTCTTCTGATAGGAGAGGCTTGCCTTGCCGTAGTAGCTCGTCGACGTGGCGTTGTTCTTGTCATAGCTTCCGCGGCGGTAGAGCTGTTCGATGGAGTTGTTGTCCAACCCGTCGGTGATGGCCGAGCTGAAGGGCGAGACATATCTTTCGGAGACTTTCTCCTGCCGGTTGTAGCTGAACTCTCCCCGCAGGCGCAGGTCTCTGACGATCTCCCAGTTGGCGCCCAGCTGATACGTCAGGCTGAGGTTGTTGCCGCGCGAGAAGTTGTTCAGGTTGTTCGCCTCGTAAAGCGGGTTGATCTGGGTGCCGAGGACGTTGGAGCCGATGCCGGTCCAGGGGTAGTTTTCGTAGAGCGGGATGTTGTTCGCCGAGAGGCTCGGGAAATAGTCCCCGTGGCTGTCTTTGATGCGGAACACCGGGAGCAGCTGGGTGTAGGTCGAGAAGTCGCCGTAGGGCGAATCCTTCGTGTCGGTGAATCCCACCTGCAGGTCGCTGGTCAGTTGCAGTTTGTGGGTATCGTAGATCAGTTTCGCGCCGCCGCCGTAGTTGTTGCGCAGCGAACCGATCATCACGCCGTCCGAGAAGTTGCCGTTGAGGTTGATCTGATAGCGCAGCGTACGGTCCTTGCCCTGCCTGCCGACATCCGTTCCGCCTTCGAGAACGAGCGAGTGACTGTGTTTGAACGCCGTGCGCAGGGGTTGTGCGAGCCAGTAGGTGTCCACGCCGTTCGCGGCCTCCATTTTGAGCATTGCCAGCAGGTTGCGCCGCTCGGGGTCCACAGAGCCCGAGCCCCCTGAGAAGATGTCCATCTTCTCGTAATATTGCACGAGCTCTTTCGAGTTCATCAGGTTATACGACGAGAGGTCGGGGGTCTCTATGCTGGTGTTGAGCGTGTAGGATATCTGTATGCTGCCTTTCTGGGGCATCTTGGTCGTGATGACCACGACTCCGTTGGCGGCGCGCGAACCGTAGATCGACGATGCAGCGGCGTCTTTGAGGATGGTGACGTTCTCGACGCGGTTGATGTCGAGGTTGTAGACCTTCTCCACCTCCACCTGGAATCCGTCGAGGATGAAGATCGGCAGCGAGGTGTAGGTCTGGAGCGTATTCTCCGAGATGTCGGGCATACTGTTTGCGCCGCGGATCTCGATGCGGTCGGGAATGTGGTTGGGGTTCGACCCGAATTCTCCGGTGATGTCCGAGATCACGAACGAGGGGTCGTACACCTGTAACGCCTGCAGCACGTTGGTCGGGTTGACCTTCACCAGGTCGGCGCCTTTCACCTGCGTCGCCGTACCCGTGAAGCTGTTCTTGGCTTTGGGTACGAAACCCGTGATTACGAGCGCTTCGGATTCGATGACGTCGGATTTCATCGTGACGTCGAGCGTCCCGCTGCCGACGGGCAGCGTTTGGGTCTTCATGCCGATCATCGAGAAGGTGACCTGCGTTTCGTCGGCCGGCACGCGGAACGAGAACGTTCCGTCGGCGGCCGTCGAGGTTCCGCGCTGCTTGTCCTTCATCGAGATGACCGACACGCCGACCATCGGCTTGCCGGCTTCGTCCCTGACCACACCCGATACCGTGCGTACCGGAACGGCCTTGGCCATGACGGAGGTTCCCTGTGCGGCTGCGGCTTTGGGGTTCTGCGACAGTACGATGGTGTTGTTGATGAACTGGTAGGTGAGGCCCAGCTTGGGCAGGATGCTTTCGAGCACCTTGTTCACCGGAACCTGACGTGCCGAGACGTTCACTTTGCGCGAAACGTCGACGTTGTTGTCGCTGTAAAATATTTTGTATCCGGTCTGCTTCTGGATTTCGGCCAGCAGGGTCGAAAGCGGCTTTTCCCGGAGTTGGAACGTGACTTTGGCCTCCTGCGCACGGAGTGCGCCGGCGGGGATACAAGCCAGGAGGGCCAGCAGCAGGCACATCCGCAGCAGCCTGAAAGGCCGTGCGCTGCGCGGTGCCGGGGCGATATGTTTTGTGATGTTGTTCATCTGCTCGATCTTAGGTTATTTTACAATGGGGAATGCCTTTTTGCCGACATCGGTTATCTGCGAGCCGTCGTAGGCCGTAACGGTCAGGTTAAGGCGCTTGCAGAAGTGGTAGCGCACGCCTTCTCCCAGGAATTCGTATTGATACTGCTTGCCGAGGGCCTCCATCAGTTGTGCCTGCGTGGCCGTGTCGGGCAGCTTCAGCGATTCGCTGTTGCGCTGGACCATGAAGTCGTTGAATTGTCCGATACCTGCCGGTAGCTGGTTCGACTTGGCGGCGGCCTCCGCGGCCATGAGGTATACCTCGCCGATTTTAATTACCGGGATGGCCGGTGCGGTCTTCCACTTGTCGATCTTGCTCGTCGGGGCGAACTTCGTGCGCATCGTGTTGTCGGAGTCGAACCAGTTGCGGCGACGGTCGTCGGCGTGCAGGTCATCGATGTCGAGCCGTGCCGAAAGGGTTACGCCTTTGCCGTCGGGGGCGGGGTTGAAGAGCTCTTCCGAGAGGGCGCAGAATCCCGTTTCGGGGGAGGGAAGCGCGAAGATGAACTCCGCCGAAAACTCGTAGTCGGTTCCCGAGACGGTCCGCACGAAAGCGTATCCGCCTTCGCCGATGATCTTCGTCAGCAGGCCGTATGCCTTGCCGAAATCCTCGGCCGTGCCGCGGCTCATCAGCGCACGGGCCTCGGCGGCCAGGCAGCCGTAGTAGTTGAGCTTCCAGACGCGGTCGATGGGTGTGGTCCCGAGCAGCGACAAGTCGTCGTATCCTACGCCGGTGACGATGGGGTCGTATTTGGCGAGTTCCGCGGCGGCGGCTTCCAGCTCCGAGATGATCTTGTCGGTCAGCTGCGCCGTGGTCATCTGCACGCCTTTGGGCTGCGTGCCCTCCATCCAGAGGATGTTCGACGCGCCGCTGTCCACCGTGCAGGCGGGGCTGTAAAGCCGCAGGAGCTCGAAGTGCAGGAACGCCCGCAGGCCCCGGGCCTCGGCGACCATCATTTCGCGCGATCCGGCGATGAAGTCCACATCCTTCTTTTCAGCGAAGAGCCTGAGGATGTCGTTGCACTGGTAGATGGCTGCATAGAGTTTGGTGTATGCTTCCCGGGCGATTGTCAGAGCCATGTCGTCGTTGAAGCCCATCTTGGCCCATGCCTCTGCCCCGGCATAGGGGTTGAAACTCTGGGCGAGGAATTCCACGCCTCCCAGCGTGAGGTTCGAGCCGTAGAGTTCCGCGGAACGAAGCCCGGTATAGATGCCGTTCATGTAGTCGCGGAAAGAGCCTTCGTTGTCGAAGACCTTGGCCCCGGACTGTCCTCCTCCCTGGGGTTCAGCCTCGAACCACTTGTCGCATGACACGGTAACGAGGAGCAGGAGTGCGGTGTATATGATTTTTTTCATGTGTTCGCGTGTTTAAAAGGTTGCCTGAAGCGAGAGGATGAAGCTCGATGCGTAGGGGTAGTAGAGGCTGCGGGGGCTCTTTACCGACGACGTGTACCAGAGGTCGTCGCATGTGAGGCTCACTTTCAACCCCTGCATGCGCATCACCGAAGCGATTTTTTTCGGGAACGCGTATCCGATGCGCAGCGACGAGAGCGAGAGGGTGTTGCGCGTCGATACGAACCGCGACGATGCGTAGCCGCCCGAATTGTCGAGACCCTGGTAGACAGCGTCTTTGTTCGACGTATTCCATTTGCCCCCGGCGGCTGTCGGAACGTTCTCCGAATACCCGGCCAGGTCCACTGCCTGCTGGGTGTAGAGGTCGTAGAACTTGCCGCCCAGCGAGTAGGAGAAGACCGCTGCGAAGTCGAAGTTGCGGTAAGCGGCCGTCACGCCGAACGTACCGCGCAGTTTCGGGGTCATGCTGCCCTGATACTCCATGTCTTCGGCGGTCGGGGAGAACGATTTCGAACCGTCGCGCAGGTAGAACTGCTCTTTCCCGGTCGCCGGGTCGATGCCTGCCGAGCGCAGGGCGTAGAGGCCGTCGGCGGCATCGCCCTCGGCCATGCCGTAATGGTATCCGTATTCGAACATCGTGGAATTGAACGTCGTTGCCGAATAGTCGGGCAGCTCGGTGATCTTGCTCCGGTTGACGGCGCCTTTGGCGAAGAGCGTCAGGTCGAGGCCGCTGCGGTCGCGCAGGACGCCCGCCGCCACCGAGAACTCCAGCCCCGAGTTGCGGATCGCGCCGCTGTTGGCATAACGGAATCCCGATCCGAAGGCGACGTTCTGTCCCTCGAGCGTCAGCAGATCCTTCGACAGCGTGTTGTAGTATTTCACGGCGATATCCACCGTGCTGATACGGCCGCTGACGCCGACGTTCACGTTGCGCGTCGTCTTCCATTTCAGGGCCGGGTTGTAGCTGTTCATGTTGTAGAACGACACGAGGCCCTTGCTGTAATTATTCGATCCCATGCCGTTGAAGTAGGGGTTGTCGATGTCGTAGGCGTAGAGCGGGTTGGCGAACCCGTAGTCGAACTGGTAACCCGCCGTGCTGCCGTACCCGGCCGTCAGCATCAGCCGTCCGACGAATCCCGAATTGTCCAGCAGGGCTTTTTTCAGGTCGTAAGCCGCCGTCAGGGAGTATGAACCCGCCGTGCGCTTGTCGGGAGCGAGCATCGAGGATTTGTCCACGCGGCCCGCGAGGTCGACGAACAGCGTCCGGTCCAGGCTCCACGACACCACGCCGTAGCCGCTCAGCACGCGCTCGTAGGTCTTGGTGCCTTCGGGACGCTCCGCCGCGTAGCGCTGTGCGAAGGAGATGTAGTCCATGTGGTCGCTCGACATGCCCACGCCGCGGAATGCGTCGTCGGTCAGCGTCGCCGAGTAGACCTCCATGCCGAGCGTGGCGCGCAGCGTATGGCGTTCGCGTTCGAGGCGGTAATCGGCCCAGACCTTCTCCTGATAGCTTTCCAGCCGGTTGCGGAGGATGCGGTAGCTGCCCTTCTGGTCGATTTTGTCGATTTCGTAATCCTTGTAGACGAGTGACATCGGGGAGGTGAATTCCGAACGCTTGTCGTGGTCGTGCGTGAGGTTGAACTGGCCTGCCACGCTGAAGTGCTCGTCGATCTTCCAACGCAGGGTGAGGTTGTTGTTCACCCGTGCGATCTTGTTCTCGGCGAAGCTGTTGAGCGAAGTCTCGTAGAGCGGCGACCACTGCTCGCTGAAGGTCCCTTCGCCCAGTATGTCGTAGGGCACGCCGCGTTCGTCGGCCGGGGCGTAGTAGGGATCCATCCGCGCCCATTCGTACATCGGACCGTAGGTCGATTCCGAAGCGTCGGCCATGTCCACGCTCAGCTCGTTCGAAATTTCCAGCCTGCGCGTCGTGTAGCCGATGAACGCCGATGCGCCGTACATCGTGCGCTTCGAGCCCTTCATCACGCCCTTCACGGGGTTCATGTAGAGCACTCCGCGGTAGCGCAGGCTGCTGTCGCCGCCGTAGACCGAGACGCGGTGGCGGTGCGAGAACGAGGTCCGGAGGGGCATGTCGAGCCAGTCGGTCGAGCCGTTGGCCTTCACGTCCGCCATGCGCTGCCGGTAGAGCGCGTCGTTGCCCTCGTAGGCGCCCATGCGCTTCTCCCAGTCGAGCTTTTGCCCGGCGTCCATCAGATCGAACGCACGCATGCCGGCGCGCTGGAACGTGCCGTCGAAATTATAGGTCAGCCGCAGGGGGTGGGCCTCCGGGACTTTCGTCGTGATGACGATCACGCCCTGCCCGGCCCTCACGCCGTAAAGGGCCGTTGCCGTGGCGTTTTTGAGCAGCGTGACGCTCGCGATGCGCTGCATGTCGAAATCCTTCAGCCGGTCGAACGACTCGCTGTGGCCGTCGACGATCACCAGCGGCCGGGCGTCGGCGTCGCTCATTCCCCAGATAAACGATTTTACGCCCTGGAGGCTCATCGCGGCGGGAACCGCATTGGGATCGGAACCGTATCGTTCGTCGGGGTCGGTGCCGCAGATCGACGGATCGATCAGTTGGAGGGCCCTCACGAGGTCGGTGGGGTGGAGCCTGCGCAGCTCCTCGCCCGAATAGCCGGCCTCGGCTGCCGCTGCGGAGTCCGTGCGGCAGTTGTCGCGGACAAACTCTTCGTGTCCGGGGGTGTTACCTTGTCCAAACACCGGGGATGGGCTCATGGATAGCATGACCGAAACGACTGCCGGGAATGCCAGCGGCCGCAGCAGGCGTACCGCGGAAATCCCTCCCGGAAGTTTCCGTTCGTTTGTTTGTAAAGGTTTCGTCATAATTCGTAGGATTTAAATGGGTATTTTCTATCTCAGCGTGATCTTTGTTCCGTCGTAGTCTATCTGCATGCCCGTTCCGGTCGATGCGATGATCGAGAGTATCCTGTCGAGGTTTTCGCACCGCGGGAACTGGCCGCTGAACCGGAGGCCGTCGAGCAGGGGTGAGACCTCGAATTCGAAGCTGTACCAGCGTGAAAGGTTCTCCATGATCTCGGTTACGGAAGCGTGTTCGAAGATGAAGGTTCCGCTCATCCAGGCCGTCGCCAGCGATGTGTCGACCGCCTTCACGGCGATCGCGCCGCCGTTCCGGCGGCTGTATTCGGCCTGCTGGCCGGGTTCGAGCGTCACTTCGCCGCCGCCCGCGAGCGGGGCTATGGCCACCGAACCCTCTACCAGCGTGGTGTATATGGCGCGGTCGCCCTCGTAGGAGTTGATGTTGAAGCGCGTTCCCAGCACCCGGATGCTCTGGCCGCCCGATTCGACGATGAATGGCCGCCGGGCGTCGTGCGCCACCTCGAAATAGGCCTCGCCCTCGAGCCATACGCGGCGTTCGCGGCCCCGGTCCGAGGTGAAGAACCGCAGCCGCGATGCGGCGTTCAGCCATACCTGCGTGCCGTCGGCCAGCGTAAGGCTGTATTCGCTGCCGCGGGGCGTGACCAGCGTGTTGTACTCCTCGGGAACCTCCTCCTGCTTTTGGAGCTGTGTTTTCCGGGGCTTGTAGGCGAGGCTGTTCTCTCCGGTCATTTCCACATCGACGCCCGTTTCGGTCCGGACTGCCAGCGAATCCCGCAGTCCGAGGTCGATGCTCGCGCCGTCGGCGAAATAGAGCACCGCATGCTGTCCCTCGGGCCTGATCTGCGCGATCTGAGCCATCACCCGCTTCTGGCGCCCGACGTGCGTGTAGTAGATGACGCCGCAGGCGATCAGCACCGCCGCCGCAAGGCTCGCGGCGCTTTGCAGCATCAGCGAATAACGCTTCAGCCGGCGCTGCCCTTTGCGCTCCTCCATCCGGCGCCGGACCTGCTCCCAGGCCCGTTCCACGTCGCATTCGGCGCGGATCGCCCGGCGGCGTTCCAGCTCTTCGGCATTGAGGATTTTCCCGACGATGCGGATTTTGTCCTCTTTTTCCAATTCCCGGAGGCGCAGTTTGAGCTGTTCACGCTCGTGCGGGGATGTTTTCGACACGAAAAAACGTCCCAGCAGCATGCCTGCCTTAATGAATGATATGATATTCCCGACTAACACTACTATTATAACACTTCGGAAGCGGGAGCGGATGACACGCGATGTGAAAAAAATGTAAAAACTTATTCCAGCATCGGTTAGGAGGGTGTAAAATCGTAACTTGAGGGGCGGCTTTCAGCGGCTCAGAAGAGCATCCACTGGTTGGAAAGCACGATTCGCAGGACTTTGTAAGCGCGGGATTTGTGCGTGCGCACGGTGTTGATCGAGATGCCGAGCACATCGGCGATCTCCTGGTTGGAGAGCCCTTCGACGGACATGTTGAGCACCTGCCGGCCCATCTCCGGCAGTCCTTCGATCGCCTGCGAGATAATCAGCGACGACTCTTCGCGCATGATGGCGTCGATGAAAAATTCCTCGCTCTTTTTCTCGTTGCGTTCGCGTTTGTAATGCGCCGCCTGCATTTCGGCATAGCGGCTGCGTATCTGCTCGTGGCGCAGATGGTTAAGGCATTTGTTGCGGAGGGTTTTGTAGAGGAATCCCTTGGCCATGTATTCGTTGTCGAACGTGCAGCCCTGTTCGAGCAGGGCCACGAAAGCCTCCTGTACGAGGTCTTCACATACCTCGCGGCTCTGGACGAAGTTGCGGGCGAAGGAGACGAACATGGGATAATAGTTCCGGAAGAACTCGGGGATATTTCCCCCCCCCTCCGAACTGCGGAATACAGAGACCTCCGGGCCGTTGTATGTTCCGTCCTTACTCATGGTTTCTTCGTCTCTCGTTAAACTAACCTTTGCTGCGGGCGCAGCTTCCTCTTGCGGTCAAATATACTTGCTTTTTAGGTAAATTACAAAAAAAATTACAAAATGCTGCTGTTTTCGGTTCTCCCCGATACGCAAAAACGGCCCGAATCTCCTGATCCGGACCGTTTTAACTGTTCGGCGTCTCCGCCGTTATTTGATGAAGAAGCGGTATATGTCGTTTCCGTTGGCGTAGAGCAGCAGGAACAGGATGATGATAAGCCCGACGTACTGCGCCCCTTCCAGCACCTTGTCGCTCACTTTGCGGCCCGTCACCATCTCCCAGAAGGTGAATATCGCGTGCCCGCCGTCGAGTCCCGGGATGGGCAGAATGTTCATCACGGCGAGGATGATCGACAGGAAGGCGGTCTTCAGCCAGAAATCCTGCCAGTCCCACGACGAGGGGAAGATGCTGCCGATGGCGATGAACCCGCCCAGCTCCTCGTACATCTTGGTCTTGGGCTGCACGATCATCTTCAACTGCTCCCAGTAGGAGGAGATCATGTCGCCGGCCCTGCGGAAACCTGCCGGGATCGACTCCCAGAAGGTGTACGTCTGCGTGCGGAGCGTGTAGGGGTTTTGCACGATCACGCCGATCGTTCCCTCGGCGGAGACGGGAACGGGAAGTTCCAGCGTCCCGCCGTCCCGCAGGACGGTCAGCTGCACCGTGTCGCCGGCATGGAGTTGCAGATAGGACCTGTAATCGCGGTAATCCATCTTTTCGTAACGGTCCGCCGTGCGCCGGCTCTCGATGGCGACGATCTCGTCGCCTTTCAGCAGTTGTGCGGCTGTCGGCGCCACGACGCTGTCGATCAGGAAGGGCATGCGCTGGACGAGGAGTTTTTCATAGCCCTTGTTCTGACGCATGGCGATCAGCTCGGCGAGCGGGAGCGTCAGTTCCACCTGCTCTCCGTCGCGCTCCACGACCACGCGGCGGTCGCCCTCGGTGATCAGCAGCGAGTTGAGGAACACCATCGGGTTCTCCACCGCCTCGCCGTCGATGCTCACCAGCCGGTCCCCGTCGCGGAATCCGAGACTGTGGCCCGCTTCGTTGAAGTTGTAGCCCCATTTGGCATCCTCGTTCGAGAAATAGGCGTCGCCCCAGGTATAGCAGACGCCGATGTAGATGGCCACGGCCAGCACGACGTTCATCACCACGCCGGCGATCATCACCAGGAAGCGTTTCCAGGCGGGTTTTGACCGGAACTCCCAGGGCTGCGGGGGCTGTTTCTGATACTCCTTGTCCATCGATTCGTCGATCATGCCGGCGATCTTGCAGTATCCGCCCAGCGGCAGCCAGCCCAGTCCGTATTCGGTGTGCCCGCGCCGGAATTTGAACAGCGAGAATCCCAGGTCGAAGAAGATGTAGAACTTGTCGACGCGGATTTTGAAGACCCGCGCCATGATGTAGTGTCCCAGCTCGTGAATGCCCACGAGAATGGTGAAACAGAGGAAGAACTGAATGATTTTGACTAAAATATCCATTGTCGGAATGTGGTTACAGTTTCAGAAATTCCGCCGCCAGCGCTCGGGCTTCGGCGTTCGCTTCGGCGTAATCGGCCAGGGTGGGCGAGGCGGTGAACGATGCGTGTTCCAGCGCATGACGGATGGCGCGCACGATGTCGAGCCACGCGCACTTGCGCGCAAGGAACGCGGCTACCGCCACTTCGTTCGCCCCGTTCATCGTGCAGGCCGCCGTGCCGCCGCGCCGCAGGCAGTCGTAGGCGATCTCCAGCGCCGGGTATTTCGCGCGGTCCACCTCGGCGAAGGTCAACTGCGGATGGTTCAGGAAGTTGAACCGCTCGCCCGGACGGTTCGCCCGGTCGGGGAACATCAGCGCGAAGCTGATCGGCATGCGCATATCGGGGGTTCCCAACTGGGCTTTGATCGCCCCGTCCTCGAATTCGACCATCGAATGCACGATCGACTGGGGGTGGAGCAGCACCGAGATCCGCTCGGCCGGGGTTCCGAACAGCCAGTGGGCCTCGATCACCTCGAATCCTTTGTTGACCAGCGTCGACGAGTCGATCGTGATCTTCGCGCCCATGTCCCACTGGGGATGGCGCAACGCCTGTTCCACCGTGACGTTCGCCAGCTCTTCGGCCGCGAGGTCGCGGAACGCGCCGCCGCTGCACGTGACGATCAGCCTTCTGACCGGGGCGCGTTCGCCCACGAGGCACTGGAAGATGGCCGAGTGTTCCGAGTCGATCGGGATCACCGGAGCCTTCCGCTCCCGGGCCAGCGGCATCACACAGGCTCCGCCCACCACGAGCGACTCCTTGTTGGCCAGCGCGAGTTTCTTGCCCGCCTCGATGGCGGCAACCGTGGGCGCCAGCCCCGCATAGCCCACCAGGGCGTTGACCACCACTTCGCTGCCGCCGCCTCCGGCGACCTGCGCCACGGCTTCCTCTCCGGCGTAAACCTTCGTGTCGGTATCGGCCAGCGCGTCGCTCAGGGCGGTGTAATGGCTCTTGTCGGCGATCACCACCGTGTCGGCGTCGAATTCCCGGGCCTGTTGTGCGAGTTTCTCCCAGTTCCGGTTGGCCGTGAGGATGCGGGCCTCGAACCGGTCGGGGTTCTCGCGGACGATGTCGAGCGTCTGCACGCCGATCGAACCGGTCGAACCCAGTATGGCAAGTCGTTGTTTCATGTGTTTGTCAGAAGACGATGTATCCCTCCGGGTCCACGGGCTTGCCGTTGTTCCAGAGTTCGAATTCGAAGAGTTTCACCTCGCCGTTCTCGGCTTCGGCATTGTATCCGATCAGTTCGCCCGGGCGGATGGTCTGTCCGACCGACACGAGCGACTGCGAAAGATTCTTGTAGATCGAGATCAGGTTTCCGGCATGTTGCAGGACTACCGTGTAACCCGTTTCCGGAGCCCAGATGCTCTGCACGACCGTTCCGTTGTCGATGGCCGCGACGCGGTCGCCGGCCGCCGCCGCGATCTTCACGCCGAAATTCCCCTGTTTGATGTCGAAATGCCCGGTGATGATCCCCTCGACGGGCGTCACCAGTTCGATGGCCTCGCGGACCTTGCGGCGCGACCCCTCGCTGCGGGGGGCTATGGCATACTCCCCGTCGCCCTCCATCTGGGCTCTCAGCAGCGAATCCTCGGCCGAAGGCATCACCAGCACCTTGCTGATGCGCGACGAGTCCGACGTGGCCAGCGTCCGCGCCACCGGGGTGCGCCCCTCCATGATGAGGGCGATGTTGCGGTTGTAGGTCATCATGTCGTTCATCATGCGCTCCATCGAGTCGAGGCGGATGATGTTCTGCAGGAGACTTTCGCGCGAACGGTCGGCCTCGGTGCGGTATCCGGGCAGGAACTCCAGCACGGGGCTGTACGCCACCAGCGACAGCGTGAGGATGAACAGCAGCAGGACGAACGCCACCAGCCCGGCGAAAATGCTCGCGGGCGAGAGGTGTATGTGCCACTCCTCGGAGTTGTCCGTGGCGTTGAGCATGTTGAAGCGGCGTTTGCGGAACAGCCCGCGCCACCACGCCCGTATTCTCATCAGAAATTTCATTTTCCGGGAACGTTTTTTCGGGGTTACGTTTGACAAAGGTAGCCAAAATTCCAAAAAACCTTTGGCATCGCCTTTAAAATTTTTACCTTTGCAACTGCTTTGAACCTAAACGTCACAAACAGATAAAAAAGTATGGTTAAACCTACATTACTGGTCCTGGCGGCGGGCATGGGCTCCCGCTACGGATCGCTCAAACAGATGGACGGCGTCGGCCCCAACAACGAGGCCATTATCGATTATTCGGTCTACGACGCCATCCGCGCCGGTTTCGGCAAGGTGGTCTTCGTCATCCGCCACTCTTTTGAAAAGGAGTTCCGCGAGGTCTTTTCGGCCGACCGCTTCGGCGGACGCATCGCCGTCGATTTTGTTTTTCAGGAGCTCGATTATCTTCCCGAGGGGCTTACGGTTCCCGAAGGACGTGTGAAGCCGTGGGGTACCAACCACGCCGTGATGATGGCAGCCGATGCCATTCACGAGCCGTTCGCCGTAATCAACGCCGACGACTTCTACGGAGCCGAGGCCTACAAGACTATCGGTGATTACCTCTCGAAGCTCGGCGACAGCAAAAACAGCTATTGCATGGTTGCCTACGACCTGAACCGGACCCTTTCGGAGAACGGCACGGTTTCGCGCGGCGTCTGCGGCGTCGATCCGAAGGGCGACCTTACGTCGATGGTCGAGCGTACGCAGATCGAGCGCATGCCCGACGGCAAGATCGTCTTCCACGACGGCGGCGCCGACGAAGAGCTGGCCGAGGATACGCCGGTTTCGATGAACCTTTTCGGCTTCACGCCCGATTTCTTCGTCCATACGAAGGAGTACTTTGCGAAATGGTATGCCGAGAACCACGAAAACCTCAAATCGGAATTTTACATCCCGACGATGGTCAACAAGCTGATCGGCGACGGCACGGCGACGCTCCGTGTGCTGCGTTCGGCCGCCCAGTGGCACGGCGTCACCTACAAGGAGGACAAACCGGCGCTGATGGCCGCCATCGAGAAGATGATTGCCGACGGGAAATATCCTAAAAACTTGTGGGCATAACGTTTTGATCTATATGAATAAAGCGAGACTTCGAAAGAGGTCTCGCTTTATTATTGCCGGATGCCCGGGCTGGTTTTCAGTCCAGGAATCCCTCTTTCACCAGTTGTTCGCGGATGCGGACCCAGTCGGCTACGGGGCGTTTTTCCCCGTCCACGAACCGCAGGGGGCACCCCAGACTGCTGTCGTCGATGTAGAGGTCGGCATGGACCTTCGGCGAAGAGGTCCAGCGCTTCTGTCCCGGGTTCTCGTTCACGGCGTAGAGCGGGATGCCGTTCCGGCGGAACCACTCCGCGGCCTGATCCAGCAGCTTGCCGTGGCGCATCGTGTAGAGTATGAGCCGGCATCCGTTGCCGGTGAGTTCTTTCAGTACAGGGACGGCTCCCGCATCCTCCCCGATTTCGGGGTAGGCGTGTGTTACCACCGTGCCGTCGAAGTCGATTGCTATCGTCGCGTCCTTGATTGCCATTTGTTATCGTTTGATTTTGTGGGACAACGAGCGGAAGAAGCTTTTGATGCGCTTGCGGTAGCTTACCTCCTTGTATTCATCGCCGTAACCGTATCCATATCCGTAGCCGTAACCGTATCCATATCCGTAACCGTGACGGCGCGAGCGTGTCCCGTTCAGGACGATGGCCATGTTGTGCAGTTTCTTCTCGCGGTAGAGGCGCTCGATGTCGGGCAGCTGGCGCCGGTCGAGTACGCCTTCGCGTACGATGTAGATGCAGAGGTCCGAGAGACGGTCGGTGATGATGGCGTCGGCCACTGACATGGCGGGCGTGCTGTCGATGAAGATGTAGTCATACTTTTCGCGCAGTTCCGCCATCATCTTGTCGAGTTTGTTCGAGAGGAGCATCTCCGTAGGGTTGGGCGGCTGAATGCCGGCGTAGATCACGTCGAGGTTGTCGTGGAATCCGGTCTTGGCGATCAGTTTGTCGAGGCCGGTGGTTCCTGCGAGATAACTGGTGATACCCGTCTTGCAGTTGCCGTGGCCCAGTTGGGACGAGAGGGCGTGGCGCCGGAGGTCGAGGTCGATCAGCAGCACCCGTTTGCCGGCCATGGCCAGCGTCGTCGCAAGGTTCGTCGCCACGAAGGTCTTGCCCGCGTGGGGATCCGACGAGGTGAAGAGGATGGTGTGTATCTCGTTTCCGGCCGAGACGTTCATGAACGTCATGCTCGAACGCAGCATGCGGAACGCTTCCGACAGGGCGTCGCGGCCCGTTTCGCGCACCACGATTCCGGAATCTCCGCCGGCTCCGCCTTCGGAGTAGGGGATGTCGCCCAGGAACGGGGCGCTGATGTTGTCCTCCACGTCCTTGCGGCCGCGGATGGTCGTGTCGAGCATGCCGATCAGGTAGAGCAGTCCGAACGGGATCGCCAGACCTACGATCAGTGCGATGGCCAGAATCAGCATCGGGCGCGGCGACACGGGGAGCGTATTGCCGTATGCCAGGTCGATGATGCGGGCGTTGCTCTCGGCGACGGCGTAGTTGAGCTGCGTCTCCTCCTGCTTGTTGAGCAGGTAGAGGAACAGCTCCTCTTTGATCTTCTGCTGGCGGGTGATGCCCAAGATGACTTTTTCCTGCGAAGGCATGGTTGAAATGCGGCGGTTGGCCTGCGTCTCCTCCTTGCGCATGGCGTCGCGCTGGATGATGAGTGTCGAGATGTGCGAGTCGAGCGATGCGACGATCGAGCGGCGCACGGATGCCAGCAGGTTGTCGAGGTCCTGGATCACGGGGCTGCGGTCCGAACTGTTCTCCATCAGTTTTTCACGCCGCAGGATGGCGTTGTTGTAATCCGCGATTTGCGACGAGATACCCTGATTGGTCACCGACGCCATCATGGGAATCAGCTCCCCGGCGTTTTTCGGATCGTTCAGATAAGTGCGAATGAACTCGGCGACGTTGATCTGGTTCTCGAGCGAAAGCCCCTCGGCCTTGTATTTGCTGCTCTCCGAGACGCTGCGTGCGGCCTCCGAGGTGATGTCGACCATCTGGTTGTCCTTTTTGATGTCCTCGATGTCGCGGTCCACGTCGCCCAGCTCCCGGCCGATGACCGCCAGACGGGCTTTGATAAACTCGGCGGTCGTCACCGATACGCGGCGCTTGTCGTCGATGGCGTCCTCGTTGTAGACGGAGATCAGCGTGTTGAGGATGTCTTCGGCGCGCCGGGGCACGGAGTTGTTCATCGAGATCGTCACCACCGAAGCCTGCTTGTTGGCCACGTCGCTCTTCACGGCGTTGCGGTAGGCGTTGGTCGTGCGCGAGAGCGAGTTTTTCACCACGCGGATCGGCACGCCCGTGTATTCGGGCTTCATGTAGAGGCTTTTCCGTACGACGACCTGTCCGACGGGGGTCGGGATCGTGTCGCCGTAGGCGGCCGTGATGCTGCTGCGGGTCTCCTGTTTGGTGACGAACCTGTCCTCGAAATTCGTCAGCCTCACCTTGTCGCCTTCCAGCGGGGTGATCTCCATGGAGAGCGACTGGTTGTCGCTGTCGTTGACGAACGTCACCTCGACAGGCGACTGTGCGTAGAGGTCGCGCCTGCGGAGGCGTTCGCGGACCGAGTAGCTGACCGTGAGGTCGAGGCGTTTGACGACCTCGGTCATCAGGCGGCGCGACTGGAGGATGAAGACCTCGTTGTCGACGCTGCGGCGGTTCTGGAATCCGGCCAGGTCGCTGAACGCCGTCAACTCGAGGTCGCCTCCCTTGCGGCTGTCTTTGACGAGGATGGTCGCCGTGCGGCTGTATATCTTGGGCGTGCTTGCCAGGTAGTAGTAAGCCAGGCTAAGGCATACGAGGGCCGAGAGCACGAACCAATACCAGTTGGCTATGACCATGCGGATGATGTCGTGCAGCGTAACGGCGCCGGTCATTTCATCGTTTCCCTGTTGCTGCGGGGAATTGATCTGCTGTTCGGTCATGTCGGGCGGTTATTTGGTAAGGGTTACGATGAGCGTCGCTACCGAGATGGCGGTACCCACCAGCGAAAGGTAGAAGTTGCGGTTCTGGCTGATCTCTCCGGCCTGTGCCTTGTACTTGTTGGGTTTGACGTATACCACGTCGTTCTGCTGGAGGTAGAATGCCGGGGAGTCGAAAATCTCCTTCGACGTGAGGTCGAGCACCTGAATGGTGCGCACCCCGTCGACTTCGCGCGTCACGATCACCTCCGAACGCACGCCGTAGACGGTCATGTCCCCGGCCATGGCCAGCGCATCGAAGATCGAAATCTTGTCGCGTGTGACATCGTAGAATCCGGGCCGCAGCACCTCGCCGATCACCGAGATCTTCATGTCGGCGAACTGCACGTTGACCGTGGGGTCGTTGATATACCCGCCTTCCCGGATTTTGTCGGCGATGGTCTCGGCCAGCTCGCTGCGGGTTTTGCCCGCGCATTTGACCTTGCCGATCACGGGCATGTCGAGCATGCCGTTTTCATCCACCGTGCGCATCTGCAGGGCTTGCGAACTGGCTGTGCTGCTGATGTTGCTTCCGGTCAGCGAGTTGTACGAGGTCGAAGAGTTGAACGGCACGGCCAGCTCGGGGTCCTTGCTGTTGACGACGATGGTCAGGCGGTCGAGAGGTTTGATGCGTATCTGGCCGTTTTCGGCGATTTGCTCGGGAGTGAACGGCTGCGCGTCCTGCAGATACCACACGCGTTTCTGTGCCGAGCACGAAACGAGCAGGATAGCGAGGAACAAGCTCCCGATCAGAAGACGGAGTTGATTCATGTTAAAAATAAGGCGTGTTTAGTGAAATTACGACGCAAAGATAGTAATTATTTGTAGAAATGAAACGACGTGTCGCGCAGTTATTATATAAGTGTGCAGGCGATGGGGCGGATGTCGGGAAAAAATAGTATCTTTAACGTCCGAAATTACGAAAAAATGATCGCTTGCTGCCTGTTTGATCTCGACGGGGTAATCGTCGACACGGCCCGCTACCACTACCTGGCGTGGGCCTCGCTGGCCCGGGACCTGGGTTTTGAATTCACGCCCGCCGCGGGCGAAGCCACCAAGGGGGTGAGCCGCATGGCTTCGCTCGACATCGTGCTGCGCGCCGGAGGGATGGATGAACGTTTCTCCCCGGCCGAAAAGGAGCGCCTCGCTGCGGAGAAGAACGCCCGCTATCTGGCTTATGTCTCGGCCATGACGCCTGCGGAGGTGCTTCCGGGAGCTGTTGCGTTCCTGCGCGACGTGCGCGCCCACGGGGTGCTGACCGTGCTGGGCTCTGCGTCGAAGAACGCCGGGACGATCCTCGACCGTTGTGAATTGCGTCCGCTGTTCGACGCCGTCGTCGACGGCACCGGGGTCTCGCGTCCCAAGCCCGACCCCGAGGTCTTTTCCAAAGGGGCGGAAGCGGTCGGTGTACGGCCCGAAAACTGCGTAGTGTTCGAGGATGCCGCCGCGGGCATCGAGGCCGCGGCGCGTGCCGGCATGCGCTCGGTGGGCGTCGGGGGCAGCCCCCTGCTTGCGGGGGCCACGATGCAGTTGAATGGTTTCGAGGGATTTACGTTTGAAATGTTATGCAAAGAAATAGACTGAACCTTGTCATAGACCCCTGGCGGATCGTCGAGGCCGATTTCGACCCCGCGCGGGTCGAAGCCGCCGAATCGCTCTTTGCGCTGGGCAACGGCGTCATGGGCGGCCGCGCCAATTTCGAGGAGCGTTACTCGGGCCCGTCGCTTCAGGGCAACTACATCGGCGGGGTGTATTACCCCGACAAGACCCGTGTGGGGTGGTGGAAGAACGGCTATCCGGAGTATTTCGCCAAGGTGCTCAACGCGGCATTCTGGATCGGGGTCGACATCGAGGTCGACGGCGAGCCGCTCGACCTGGCGACGGTCGCGGTGACGGACTTTTACCGCGAGATGGACATGCGCCGCTCGGTGCTGACGCGCCGCATGACGGTCACGATGCGCAACGGCGTCGAAGTCTCGGTCGAGGCCGTCCGCTTTCTGTCGCTGACGCGCCGCGAACTGGGCGTCATCCGCTATGCCGTCACGCCGCTGAACCGCGCCGCTGAAATCACCTTTTCGCCGTATATCGACGCCGATGTGCGCAATGCCGACGCCAACTACGACGAGAAATTCTGGGAACCGGTCGCAACCGACGCCTACGTCACGCAGAGCCGCACCCGCAAGAGCGGTTTCGAGGCCGCATGGGCGCAGGCCGTGGAGCTGGAGGGCGCGGAGTTCCGCTGCGGGACGCAGCCCGAGCAGGTCCGCCATACCGCCGCGGTGCGCTGCGAGGCGGGCCGTACCGCGACATTATATAAATATGCGGGCATCTGTTCGTCGCTCAACCACGTTTCGGCGGACCTCGCCGCCGCCGCGCGCGCCGTCGCCGCCGACGCCCTGCGGATGGGCTTCGACGCCCTGCTGAAAGAGCAGGAGGAGGCGTGGGCGGCCCGCTGGCACGGGTGCGACATCGTGATCGGGGGCGACCCTGCGGCGCAGCAGGGCATCCGCTTCTGTATCTTTATGCTTCTGCAAACCTACACCGGAGTCGACACCCGCCTCAATATCGGTCCCAAGGGCTTCACGGGCGAAAAATACGGTGGCGTCACCTATTGGGACACCGAGGCCTACTGCCTGCCGTTCTACCTGGCCACGGCCGGGCAGGAGGTGGCCCGCGAATTGCTGGTCTACCGCTACAACCAGTTGGACAAAGCCGTCGAGAACGCCGTCAAACTGGGGTTCCGCGACGGCGCGGCGCTCTATCCGATGGTCACGATCAACGGTGAGGAGTGTCACAACGAGTGGGAGATCACCTTCGAGGAGATCCACCGCAACGGCGCCATCGCCTATGCCATCCATAACTATATCCGCTATACGGGTGACGAACAATACCTCGCGGACTGCGGACTGGAGGTGCTCGTGGGCATCGCGCGCTTCTGGGCGCAGCGCATCACGTGGTCCGATGCGCGGCGGCAATACGTCCTGCTGGGCGTCACCGGCCCCAATGAGTACGAGAACAACGTCAATAACAACTGGTATACCTCCTATATCGCCTGCTGGTCGATGCGCTACGCCGCCCGGGCCGCCCGATGGGTGCGCGAAAACCGCCCTGCGGACTATGCCCGCATCTGCGCGAAACGGGCGTTCGACGAGGCCGCCGAGACGGCTGTTTGGCGCCGCATCGCCGACAACATGTATCTCGGCGAGGATCGGGAGCTGGGCATTTTTCTCCAGCAGGACGGCTACCTGGACAAGGAGCAGACGCTCGTGGCGGACCTCGACCCGGCCGAGCGTCCCATCAACCAGAAGTGGTCGTGGGACCGCATCCTGCGTTCGTGCTTCATCAAACAGGCGGATGTCCTGCAAGGACTCTATTTCTTCGGCGAGGAGTTCGACCTCGACACGCTCCGCCGCAATTTCTACTTCTACGAACCGCGCACCGTCCATGAATCGTCGCTTTCGCCCTGCGTCCATGCCGTCCTCGCCGCGCGCCTCGGCGACCTGGAAAAAGCGGTCGAAATGTACCTGCGCACGGCGCGGCTGGACCTCGACGACTACAACCGCGAGGTCGCCGAAGGGTGCCACGTCACCTCGATGGCCGGGTCGTGGCTCTCGGTGGTCGAGGGCTTCGGGGGCATGCGCGTCCGCGACGGCGTGTTGTCGTTCGATCCGCGGCTGCCCGGAGGGTGGGAGTCGCTCGCATTCAAAGTCAACTTCCGGGGCCGTGTGCTCACCGTAAAGGCCACGCCTGCGGCCGTCGAGGTCACGAACGAGGGCGATCCCCTCGAGGTCGAAGTCCACGGCATGCGCCGTCTTGTCGCCGTGCGGGAAATCTTTAATTCTTAATTTTCAATTGTCGCATGAACCTGCATCCCGAATGGAGCTACCAGGCCGTTCTCTATGAAATGAACGTGCGCCAGCTCACGCCCGAAGGCACGCTGCGCGCCGCCGCCGCGAAACTTTCTTTCCTCCGAGACCTCGGCGTCGATGCCGTGTGGCTGATGCCGATCTATCCGATCGGGGAGGCCGGGCGCAAAGGCTCGCTGGGCTCCTACTATTCGATCCGCGATTACTGCGCCGTGAATCCCGAACTGGGCACGATGGCCGATTTCGACGCCTTCGTCGCCGAAGCCCACCGCCTCGGCATAAAGATATTGCTCGATTGGGTGGCCAACCATACGGCCCGTGACGCCCGGTGGATCGCCGAACAACACGCCTCGTGGTACGAACGCGACGCTGCGGGGGAGCCTGCCGTGCCGTGGGACTGGTCCGACACCGCGAAGCTCAACTACGCCAACCGCGACGTGTGGCGGGCGCAGGGCGACGCCATGGAGTTCTGGATCACGCAGCACGCCGTCGACGGCTTCCGCTGCGATATGGCGATGCTGGTGCCCGTCGATTTCTGGACCGAGACTTCCCGACGTCTCCGGCGCATCCATCCCGATCTGTTCCTGCTGGCCGAGGCCGAGGAGCGCAATCTGGTCGAGGAGGGGGGCTTCGACGCCTGCTATGCCTGGGAGATGCACCACCTGCTGAACGACGTCGCCCGGCAGCGGGTGCGCGTCACGGCGCTGCGCGACTACATCTATGCCGACCGCGGCCGCTATCCCGATTCGGCCATGCGGCTTGCGTTCACGTCGAACCACGACGAAAATACGTGGAACGGATCGGAATTCACCCGTATGGGCGACGCACGCGAGATCATGGCGGTTTTCACGTTCGTCGTCCCGCGCGGCCTGCCGCTGATCTATACCGGACAGGAGATCGGCTACGACCACTCGTTCGCCTTCTTCGACCGCGATCCGATCCGGGAATACCGGGCCAACGGCTTCACCGACTTCTACCGCCGCCTCACGGCCCTGCGCCACGGCAATCCGGCCCTCGCCGCGGGGGAGCGGGGCGGGGCGATGATCGAGATTCGCAACAATGCCGAGGACTGCCTGATGACGATGGTCCGCGAGACGGCCGGCAATCGCGTCGTGGCGGTGATGAATCTCTCGCCTTATGCCATCCATGCCGACTACTATACGGGCATCTACGCCGGTATGTACACCGACGCCATGACGGGCGAACCCTGCGAACTCCGGGGGCGCGTCGAGGAGGATATGGCGCCGTGGAGCTACCGGATACTGACTCGCTGACGCCCTCGGCCGAAAATCTTGTGCAGACGTACTGAATCCCGCTTTTTTGCCTATCTTTGCTCCCGAGGTTATGAAAAAGATCACGATCCTTTGCCTGCTGCTTGCCGGCACACTGTCAGCCCTTGCGGGGACCTATCGCCCGGACGAGATTCCCAACGTCCAGCGTATGGACCGGCAGCGCTATGTCTCCGATCCCGACGGCATCCTCTCCGCAGCGGCCACGGCACGTATCAACTCCGTCTGCGCGTCGCTGCGTGAACGGGGGCTTGCGCAGGTGGCGGTCGTCGCCGTCGACGACATTGCGGGCGGCGACGCCTTTTCGTTCGCCGTCGAGCTGTTCCGCGACTGGGGCGTGGGCTCGGCCAAGAGTGACAACGGACTGGGCATCCTGTTGGTGAAGGACCTGCGCGAGATACGCTTCGTCACGGGCGGCGGACTGGAGGGCATCCTCCCCGACGCGCTCTGCAAACGCATCCAGCTCAACTATATGCTCCCCGCTTTCCGCGAAGGGGATTACAGTGCGGGCATGGTTGCGGGCGTCGAAGCCGCGGCCACGATCCTCGAGGGCGGCGAAGTTGATCTCAGCGGCGATTCCGGCGGCGAGCTTCCGGCGTGGATGATCTTCGTGATCGTCGTCGGCTTCATCGTGGGGCCGCTGGGGCTGGTCCTCGTGGTCTACTACGTCCGGCGCCGTTGCCCGAAGTGCCATAAATTCACGCTGCGGCAGGAGTCCCAGCGGGTGCTGAGCGTCACGCAGAATTACCGGCTGGTGGAATATACCTATGTTTGTTCCTCCTGCGGCGCCGTGGTCAAACGGCAGGCCCGGAACCTCCGCGACGACAATTTCAGCGGGGGCGCCGGCGGCGGGACGATCATCGGCGGCGGTTTCGGCCGCAGCTCGGGCGGCGGCTTCGGCGGCGGTTTCGGGGGAGGTTCCTTCGGCGGCGGCGGGGCCGGTTCGAAATGGTAACGATTAAAAACAGATAAGTATGAAAAAATGGATTTGGATCGGCGTAGTCGCCGTGGTGGTGATCTTCTTTTATGCGACGTATAACGGTTTCGTGAACAAGGAGGAGGGGCTCAAAGGCGCCTGGTCCAATGTCGAGACGCAGTATCAGCGCCGTGCCGACCTGATTCCCAATCTGGTCAATACGGTGAAGGGCTATGCGGCCCACGAGACCCAGACTTTGAACGAGGTGACCGAGGCGCGTGCCAAAGCTACGTCGATCAACCTTTCGGCCGATGACCTGACGCCCGAGAAGCTCGCGCAGTTCCAGCAGGCGCAGGCGCAGGTGCGCTCGGCGCTGGGGCGGCTGATCGCCGTTTCGGAGAGCTATCCCGACCTGAAGGCCAACCAGAATTTCCTCGAGCTGCAGGCCCAGCTCGAAGGCACCGAGAACCGGATCGCCGTCGCCCGCAAGGACTTCAACGACATGGCCCGGGTCTATAACGTCGCCGTGCGCCGTTTTCCGGCGAATTTGGTGGCCGGGATGTTCGGCTTCGAACAGAAGCCCTATTTCGAGTCTTCGGAAGGCTCGGAGGCCGCTCCGCAGGTGACGTTCTAAATGGCCTCCGAACGTTCGCGCGGCTATGTGCTGGGAGCCATAGCTGCGGCCAGTTACGGACTCAATCCGCTCTTTGCGCTGCCCCTTTACGGGGCGGGCATGAGTCCGGATTCGGTCCTTTTTTACCGTTATGTGCTGGCTGTGGTGATGCTGGGGGCGCTGATGCTCTTCCGGCGGCAGTCGTTTGCCCTCACGCGGCACGACATCCTGCCTCTGGCGGCGATGGGCGTGCTTTTCTCGGTATCTTCGCTGCTGCTTTTCCAGAGCTATAACCTCATGGACGCCGGCATCGCCTCGACCATCCTGTTCGTCTATCCGGTGATGGTCGCCGTCATCATGGCCGTCGGCTTCCGCGAACGGGTCACCGCCGCCACGGTTTTCTCGATCGTCCTGGCCTGCACGGGCATCGCCCTGCTTTACAAAGGGGGCGACGGCGCGACGCTCAGCCTTGCGGGCGTGCTGCTGGTCTTCCTCTCGGCACTCGCCTATGCCGTCTGTATCGTCGGCATCAACCGCTCGTCGCTGAAAAACCTCCCGACCGAAATGCTTACCTTTTACAGCCTGCTGTTCGGTTCGCTGGTCTATGTCGTGCGGCTACGCGGCGGTGCCGATTTGCAGGTCATCCCTTCGCCCCTGATGTGGGTCAACGCCGTTTCGCTGGCGCTGTTTCCGACGATCGTTTCGCTGGTGACGATGGCCGGGGCCATCCGCCGCATCGGTTCCACGCCCACGGCGATCCTCGGGGCGCTGGAACCCGTCACGGCGTTGTTCTTCGGTGTCATGGTTTTCGGAGAGCGGTTCACGCTGCGCATCGGCGTCGGCGTGGCGCTGATCCTTGTCGCCGTGACGCTCATCATCGCAGGCAAGTCCCTCCGTATCCCGACCTCCGTCACCCACCTGGCCCGCTGGATGGCCCGTCCGCGGCTGCCGCGCTGGGCTGTGCGCTGGGCTCGCCGTTTGCCGCTGCCGCGCATCCGCCGCACCCGCTGACGGACTTTGCAGAAACGGCGGCGCCGGAGGAATTACCTCCGGCGCCGTTCGTTTGTCGTCGTTACAGACGGCTCTTTTCGTCTGCCGATCCCGCTTCGACGGCCTTGCGTTTGAAAGCCCTGCCCGATTTGAAATTCCAGGTCACCCCGATGCGGAACGAACGGTTGCTCCACGTTTGCCGGGCTTTCACCGTGCGGACGAATCCGTCGCCGCGCGCGCCGATCAGTTGTCCCTGGTCCAGCAGGTTCTCCACCGAGAACGAGGCGGTGAAGCGGTCGCCGAAACGTTTCTTCAGGCCCGCCTGCAGCCGGTGATCGGGCTCCACCCAGCAGTTGCCCAGATCCAGCCGGCTCTGGTAGCGGTAAGACAAATCGATGAAAAATTTCGCCGGCAGGGTGAAGGTCGTCGAGAGGTTGACGAATCCCCAGTTGAAGAACTCTTCGGCGCCGTGCTGCTCGACGCGCTGTCCGCGGCGCATGTAGGTGACGTTGGCATTCAGCTGCCACCACTTCGCGGGCTGGAACGGGAGGTTGGCCGAAAGGTAATAGCCTTTCGTGGCGTCGTAGTTGACCCAGGCCAGTTGCAGCAGGTCGGGATTTTCGGGATCGGCCCGCATCGTCTGCTGGATTTCGTCGTTCACAATCTGCACGCCTGCCGTGAGGGTGTATCTGTGGGCGGCCACCAGCGTCAGGCTCACGTCGTGCTTGAACGCCGGGTCGAGCGACGGGTTGCCCGTCTGGTAGGTGTAGTCCGAAATCTGCATCCGCTGCGGGCTGAGACTCCAGAACCGCGGCCGCTCGATGGTCCGGGCATACTGGGCGATCAGCGACCAGCCTTTCTCTTGCGAAAAGGAGTAGGAGACGTTGGCGTTGGGAAAGAGCGAGAAGTAGTCCTGCCCGACGTCTTTTCCCGTCGTGTGGGTGTACTCGCCGCGCAGGCCCGCCACGAGGCTCCAGCGTCCGAGCTGCGCCGAGGCGATGGCGTAGGCCGCCGCGATGTTTTCCGTATAGTCGATCACGAAACTCTGCTGCTCGTTGCGCAGCCATGCGTCGCCCTGGCGGTATTCGTAGAGGGCGTCGTTGTGCATGTCGTTGTAGGTGTACTTGGCGCCTGCCTTCAGCGACCAGCGGGGCGAGAAATTCTTCTCGAGGGCGAGCGTCGCTGTGGCGATGTTGTAGAGGCTCACGACATTGTCGCGGTAGACGGAATCGAGAACGCCTCCGGGGAGTGTGATGCGGCTCTCGTTGTCGTTGCGGGAGTCGGTCTGGCGGCGCGTGTAGTCGGCCAGCAGTTTGAGCGTCGAACCCAGCGTGTCGACTTTCCAGATGTAGTTGAACGTTGCCGAATAGTTGTTGAGCCGGTCGAGTTTGTCGAAATAGCTGTCCGTGCGCGTCGTGACCTCTCCGTTGCGGAAATCCGTGTAGGAGTCGTTGGGTTCACCGTCGCGGTTGCGCCAGTATTCGAACTCCGCGCCGACGCTGTGCCGCGGGTTGATCTCGAAGACCGTTCCGGCGCTGGCGCCGAAGCTGCGGTTGCGGCCCTTCATCTCCGAATGGGCGTTCAGTGCCTTGTCCGCCGTATTGTAGAGGGTCCGTTCGTCGGTGGTCGTCCTGTCTTTCCCGAAAGATCCCCACGCTGAGGCGTAGAAGTCCAGGCGTCCCGAATGGATGTTGATGTTGGCCGAAGGGTTGTATCGGTTGATTATGTCGGCTTGCTGGGTGTTGAACGCCACCGAGCCGTCGACGCCGTTCTCGCGGCGTTTTTTGAGCGTGATGCGGATGATGCCGCCCGCCGAATCGGCGTCGTAGTCGGCTCCCGTGGTGGGCACGACCTCGATCTTCTGAATCTCCTCGGCCCGGAGCGACCGCAGGTAGGTGAGCAGTTGCTCGGGCTCCATGCGCAGCTCCCGGTCGTTGATGTAGACCTTTGAACCGCTCTTGCCGTTGATCGAAATTTTCTCGCCGTCGATCCAGACGCCGGGGGCGTGTTCGAGCAGTTCGATGCCGTCCTTGCCGATGGCCGCGGGGGTGTTTGCCACGTCGACCACGAACCGGTCCGCCTCGCGCCGCACCAGCCGGGCCTTCACCACCACGCTCTCGATGCCGGTCGCCGAGGACCGCATCACGAAATCTCCCAGATCGTTGTCCTGCTCAACGCGGACCTCCTTTTTCACGGGGTCGAACCCGAGGAACTGGATTTGCAGCGTGTAGCTGCCCGGCGCGACTTTCAGTTCGAAACGCCCCCGGGCGTCGGTCGTGCGGCCCGCCACCTGTTCGGAGCCTTTCAGCAGCACGACCGTCGCATATTCGACGGCGTTTCCCTGCTCGTCCACCACGCGCCCGGTCGAGGGGTAGAGACGGGCCGCCGAAAGCTGACTTGCGGCCGAAGCCAGGATGACAATGAGGAGAATCAGTCTTTTCATAATATTCTGCTTTGCACTTTAGTTGTTTGTGCAAAGATATGTAATAATATTTATACTATGCAGCACATAGTACTAAAAATATCAGAAAATATTCGATACTTACGTATATGGAGGTCCGAGGTCTTGCGGGGTGTTTTACGGGTGTAAAGATACCCCCCCCCGGCTGCGGACCAAATTTTCCCGCAACTTTTTTTGCGATTGGGCTTTTTATATAGGAGTAGTGGATATTTTGTTGAAAAGTCCTCCGGCAGCAAGATAGGAATCCCGGGAAATATTTCCTAAATTTGCAAATTGAATTAATATGGCTAATTGTCCCCGGACACTATGTTGAGCGCCTTATACTACCTTTTTTTAGTGCTTCTGTGCACTTTTTTCATGATTTTGTCAGCCCTTGCGCTAATCCTTTGCTATCCTTTCGACCGGGGACGCCGGACAGTGCACGAGTTGTCGCGTATCCTGGTGCGGACCTTCTTCTTCATCCCGCCCTTCTGGCGACAGACGATCATCGGCCGCGAACTGATCGACCGGAAGAAGCGTTACGTCATCGTCGTGAACCACAACACGGTGATCGACATTCCGGCGCTCTATTATATCCCGCTCAATTTCCGCTGGGTGTCGAAACGCGAGGTCTTCAAAACGCCCTTCTTCGGGCAGTACCTCGTGCTGCACGGCGACATCTGCATCGACCGCGGCCGTGCCGCCGAGGCGCTGGAGCAACTGGTCCGCGACGGCAAGATGTGGATTTCGCGCGGGGCTTCGGTGGCTATCTTTCCCGAGGGCACGCGTTCGAAGGACGGTGAGATCGGCCGCTTCAAGGCCGGGGGCTTCACCTTGGCCAAGGAGGCCGGTGTGGAGATCCTCCCGGTGGTGATGACCGGCACCAAGACGCTGATTAAAAAGAAACTGGCTTTCAATTGGGGCAACCGGATCACGGTCCGCGTGCTGCCTCCCGTCCCGGTCTCGGAGGTTGCCGCAATGGAAACCCACGAATTGATGCAGACGGTCCGCGAGCGGATGTGCGACGCCTTGGCCGAGATCCGAAAATAACGAATTATGGCAGATTTACTCAATACAAACGCAAACAACTACGGCGACGATGCCATTGTGACCCTCTCCCCGCGGGAGCATATCCGGCTGCGTCCGGGCATGTACGTCGGCACGGTGGGTGACGGTTCGCAGCCCGACGAGGCGCTTTACGTGCTCATTAAGGAGGTAGTCGACAACTCGATCGACGAGTTCATCATGGGGGCGGGCAAGCAGATCGACATCACGATCGCCGACAAGGTGGTCACGGTGCGCGATTACGGCCGCGGCATCCCCCTCAAATCGCTTTCGGTGGCCGTCGGGCAGATGAACACGGGCGGCAAGTACGGCAGCGAGGCTTTTAAGAAGACCGTCGGCATGAACGGCGTGGGTGTCAAAGCGGTGAACATGCTTTCGAGCGAATTTACGGCCCGTTCGGTGCGTGACGGCGAAGCCCGTACGGTGACCTTCTCCAAAGGACTGGAGGTCAGCGACAAGTGGGAGAGCGGGGTTCACGAGAAGAACGGCACGTTCATTTCGTACCGCGTCGACGAGGAGATTTTCGGCGAATACGCCTACAACCTCGAATACGTCGAGCAGAAGATTCGCAATTACAGCTACCTGAATCTGGGACTGACGCTCAATTTCAACGGCAAGAGCTACGTGTCGAAGAACGGTCTGCTGGACCTTGTGAACGACAACCTGACCGAGGAGCCGCTCTATCCCCCGATTCACCTGACGGGCGACGATATCGAGGTGGTCATCACCCACGGCACGGGTTACGGCGAGAGCTACGACTCGTTCGTCAACGGACAGCACACCATCCACGGCGGTACGCATCAGGTGGCGCTGCGGGCGGCTATTGCCAAGACCGTCAAAGAGTTCTACCACAAGGACTACGATCCGTCGGACATCCGCACGTCGATCATGGCGGCCATTTCGATCAAAGTTTCGAATCCCGTGTTCGAGAACCAGCAGAAGACTAAATTTGGTTCGCGTGAGATCGAGCAGGGCGTGTCGGTCAATACGTTCGTAGGCGACTTTCTTGCGAAGCACCTCGACGATTACCTGCACAAGCATCCCGAGACGGCGCAGGTCTTGCAAAAAAAGATCGTCGAGAACGAGAAGGAGCGCAAGGCGATCTCGGGCATCCAGAAGAAGGCCCGCGAGACGGCCAAGAAAGTGAGCCTGAACAACAAGAAACTGCGCGACTGCAAGATACACCGCACGGACAAGAACGAACTGGCCGAGCAGTCGATGATCTTCATCACGGAGGGTAATTCGGCTTCGGGGTCGATAACCAAGAGCCGCGACGTGCGCACGCAGGCGGTCTTTTCGCTGCGCGGAAAGCCGTTGAACTGCTACGGACTTACGAAGAAGGTGGTCTATGAGAACGAGGAGTTCAACCTGCTGCAGGCGGCGCTGAACATCGAGGAGGATATGGACAACCTGCGCTATAACAAGGTCGTCATCGCCACCGATGCCGATGTCGACGGCATGCACATCCGCCTGCTGATGATGACTTTCTTCCTGCAGTTCTTCCCCGAGGTGATTCGTCAGGGACACCTGTTCGTGCTGCAAACGCCGCTGTTCCGCGTGCGCAACAAAAAGGAGACGCTCTACTGCTACTCCGAGGAGGAGCGGCTGAAGGCGGTCGGGAAATGCGGTGTCAACGCCGAGATCACGCGATTCAAAGGTCTCGGCGAGATTTCGCCCGACGAGTTTAAGGAGTTCATCGGCGAGAACATGCGGCTGGACAAGGTCCGCATCACCAAGGACGACCCGATTCACGACCTGCTGGAGTTTTACATGGGCAAGAACACGTATGAGCGGCAGGGCTTCATTATCGACAATCTGCGTATCGAGGAGGATATCGTCGAGCAGGACTTGAAAATCAGCTAAGGAATTATGGCAGAAGAGAAAGATAAAGACGATCTGATCCCCGGCGGGGATTTCAACGAGGACGCCCCGACGTCCGAAACCCCGGACGACGCGGCGGACGACGCGCCTGCCTCCGGGGCTCCGGCCAAGGCGGGCAAGTTCGACCGCCTGACGCAGGAGGAGGGAGGCGTGCGCAAGCTGACGGGCATGTATAAGAACTGGTTCCTGGACTACGCTTCGTACGTGATCCTCGAACGCGCCGTGCCGCACGTCGAGGACGGACTGAAGCCCGTTCAGCGGCGTATCCTCCACGCGATGAAGGTCGTGGACGACGGCCGTTACAACAAGGTGGCCAACCTCGTGGGCCAGACCATGCAGTACCACCCGCACGGCGACGCCTCGATTAAGGATGCGCTGGTGCAGTTGGGGCAGAAGGACCTGCTGATCGACTGTCAGGGCAACTGGGGCAATATTCTCACGGGCGACGAGGCCGCCGCGGGCCGATACATCGAAGCGCGGCTGTCGAAATTCGCCCTCGACGTGGTCTTCAACAAGAAGACGACCGAGTGGATGCTGTCGTACGACGGCCGTAAGGAGGAGCCCGTCACGCTGCCCATTAAGTTCCCGCTGCTGCTGGCGCAGGGTTCGGACGGTATCGCCGTGGGCCTGGCGTCGAAGATACTGCCCCATAACTTCGTGGAGCTCATCAACGCCTGCATCGCTCATTTGCAGGGCCGTGAATTTCAGCTTTACCCCGACTTCCCGACGGGCGGCATGGCCGACGTGAGCCGCTACAACGACGGACTGAGGGGCGGTGCCGTGAAGGTCCGGGCGAAGATTTCGAAGATCGACAAGCGCACGCTGGCCATCACCGAAATCCCCTATACCACGACCACCGAATCGATTAAGGATTCGATTATCAAAGCCAATGACAAGGGCAAGATCAAAATCCGCAAGGTCGACGACAATACGGCCGACAAAGTCGAGATCGTCATTCAGGTCGCTCCCGACGAATCGTCGGACAAGACCATCGATGCCCTGTACGCCTTCACCGACTGCGAGGTGTCGATCTCCCCGAACTCGTGCGTGATCTGGGATGAGAAGCCGCATTTCCTGGGCGTTTCGGAGATTCTGCGCCGCTCGGCCGAACATACCAAGTCGCTGCTGGGGCTCGAGCTGCGAATCAAACTCGGGGAGTTGAACGAGGCGTGGCATGCCGCGTCGTTGGAGCGCATCTTCATCGAGAACAAGCTCTACCAGCTGATCGAGGGCAGCAAGAGCCGCGAGGAGGCTTATGCCGCCGTCGATAAGGGGCTGGAACCCTTTAAGAAACGGCTGCGACGTGAAGTGACGCTTGAAGACGTGCAGCGCCTCACGGAGCTGAAGTTTATCCGTATTTCGCGCTACGATTCGGACAAGGCCGACAACGAGATCAAACAGATCGAGGAGGACATCAAATCGACGCAGTACGATCTCGACCACCTGACCGAATATGCCGTCGCCTATTACGAGCGCATCCGCGACAAATACGGCAAGGGCAAGGAACGCCGCACGGAGCTGCGCGAGTTCGATTCGATCGAAGCCACGAAGGTCGCCGTGACCAACGCCAAATTGTATGTCGACCGCGCTGAGGGCTTCTTCGGCATCGGGAAGTCGATGAAGGACGCCGAACTGGTCTGCGACTGCTCGGACATCGACGACGTGATCGTCTTCACGAAGGACGGGCGTTACGTCATCACGAAGGTCTCGGACAAGGCTTTCTTCGACAAGAACATCTACTATATCGGGGTCTTCAAACGCAACGACGACCGCACGATTTACAACGTCCTCTACCGCGACGGCAAGAACGGCGCGATCATGATGAAGCGCTGCGCCATTAAGGGCATCACGCGTGACAAGGAGTACGACATCACCAAGGGAACGCCCAAAAGCGAGATTCTGTATATGTCTGTGAATCCGAACGGTGAGGCCGAGGTGCTGAAGGTTTACTTTAAGCCTCGTCCGCGTCTGAAGAAGGTGATCGTCGATCTCGATTTCTCGACCCTCGCCATCAAAGGCCGCCAGAGCCAGGGCAACCTTTTCTCGCGCTACGGAATCCACAAGATCGTGTTGAAGGAGCGCGGGACCTCGACGCTCGGGGGTCAGGACATCTGGTTCGACGAAGATGTCCGCCGCCTGAACGCCGACGGCCGCGGGAAACCGCTGGGCGAGTTCAAAGGCGACGACAAGCTGATCGTGTGGACTTCGAAGAATCAGTACTACATCACGGGCTACGATCTGATGCAGCACTTCCCCGACGACACCGTGCGCGTGGCGCGCTACGAATCCGACCGGATTTACAGCCTGTGTTACTACGACCGCGATCAGCAGTACTACTACATGAAGCGTTTCACGGCCGAAATGTCGGACAAGACGCAGGATTTCCTCGATGCCGATGCCGATTTCGTCTGCGTGACGGACCGCGCCGGCGCCAAACTGGAGATCACCTACAAGGGGGCGCACGCTTCGCGGCCTGCGGACCTCGTCGATGTCGACGAATTCGTGGGCGTCAAGAGCCACCGCGCCAAGGGCAAGCGCCTGACGACCTACGATGTCGCCGCACTGCGGATGATCGAACCCGAGTTGCCTCCCGAGCCGGAACCGGCTGATGACGAGGACTTTGACGGCAGTCAGTTAACGGGCGCTTTAGATGATATGACGCAGGATGCTGCCGGCGAGGATAAAACGGCTGAAAAGACTGCGCCGAAAGCGAAGCCGGCGGCCAAGCCCGCCCCGGAGAAGGCTCCGGCGGGCCAGCCCTCGGGCGGAACGATCGTCGGGGGCGTGGAGTTCGAGATCGAGCGCGCCAAAGGCGATGCCGACGAAATGATCGACCCCGAGCAACTGAACCTGTTTTAACGGACAGCGGTGATGAAACCCCTCTTTCTGGTCGGTTACATGGGCTGCGGCAAGAGCACCCTCGGACGCAAGCTGGCGCGGCGTCTCGGCCTTTCGTATGCCGACACCGATGCGCTGGTCGAGGAGCGCGAGGGGGCGTCGGTCTCCGATGTCTTCCGTTACGAGGGCGAGCAGCGGTTCCGGGAGGTCGAACGCGAGGTGCTGGACCGCGTGATCGACGAGGGCGCCGTTCCGGTGGTCTCCACGGGCGGAGGGCTGCCCACGTGGAGCGACAACATGGCCCGGATGAATGCCGCGGGCTGCACGATCTACCTGCGCCGCTCGGCGGAGCAGATCGCCCGCCGCCTGAGCCCTTACGGACGCCGCAAGCGGCCCCGCCTGCAAGGACTGAACGACGAGGAACTGGTAGCCTTCATGGAGCGCGACATGGCCGTCCGGGAGCCTTTCTATGCGCAGGCGTCGCTGGTCGTCGACTGCGACTGGCTTTCCGACGAGGAGGTGGTGGAGTATATTTTGGCCCGGCTGAAAGACGGGGTTTGAAAGTACAAAAAATGGTTGCAAATTCGAATAACGCGCCGATAGGCGTTTATGACTCGGGGATGGGCGGGCTGACCGTCTGGCGCGAGATCAGGCGCATGCTGCCCGGGGAATCGCTCGTCTACCTCGGTGACGGCGCCAACTGTCCCTATGGTTCGCGTCCCCGCGGGGAGGTGCAGGCGTTGGCCGATGCCGCCGTCGCGCGGCTTGTCGAACTGGGTTGCAAAATGGTTGTCGTGGCCTGCAACACCGCCACGGCCGCTGCCATCGACTTCCTGCGCGAAAAATACGCTGACCTGCCGATCGTGGGCATGGAGCCCGCTGTGAAACCCGCCTGCCTGGCCACCCGCAGCGGGGTGGTGGGGGTACTGGCTACCGAGCGGAGTCTCGAAGGCGACCTGTTCCGCCGCACCGCCGCCAAATACGGCAGCGGGATTGAGGTCCTGACCTACCCGGGCACGGGATTCGTGGAGCTGGTCGAAGGGGACCGGGAGGATACGCCCGAGGCTGAAGCCACGGTGCGCGCCGCCGTGGAGCCGATGCTGGCCCGGGGTGCGGACCAGATCGTGCTGGGATGCACGCACTATCCTTTCCTGACGCCCGTGCTCGAGCGCGTCGTCGCCGGGCGCGGCGCTGCGATCGTCGATCCGTCGCCCGCCGTCGCCCGCCGGGTGGCGCAACTGCTCGACGACTGCGGCCTGCACGCTTCGGCGGATCATGCGCCCCGCTTTACGTTCCACACCTTCGCCGGCGAAGAGTACCGCCGCCGCCTCGAAAAGAAGGGGCTGGAGTCCCTCTGATTTTTGCTGTCGCGCTATTTTTGGCTTCCGGAATCCGGAATGTCGGAAAAAATTCGTACCTTCGCTTGATAAATCAAGCGTAACAAAAATGGCATCCAAAAATACGACATCCCCCAACGGACGACAGAACGTGCAGCGTTCCAACCGCGACAGCGCGCGCTGGATCGCGGGCCTGTTGCTGCTGTTCGTGGGCTTGTTCTCCGCCGCCGCGGTATTCTTTTCGTTCTTCAGCTGGGCTCCCGACCAAAGCGTGCTGCAAAAGTCGGTCGAGGACCGCGAACTGATCGGCGCCGAGATCGAGAACCTGTGCGGCGTCGCCGGGGCGCGGTTGGGGATGCTGCTGGTCGACCGCTCGTTCGGGCTGTTCGGCATCCTGATTCCCGTGATGCTGGTGTTGATCGGGATAAGGATCATCCGCCAGCGGCCGCTGCTGGTGAACCATTCGATCCTCTCGCTGTTCTTCATCATGATCCTCGGGTCGCTGACCCTCGGGTTCGCCTTTGCCGACCGCTGGAGCATCTGCTGCTCGACGGGGTGGGGCGGTGCGTTCGGCATCGAGGTTTCGACCCTGCTGCGCACGCATATCGGTGCGGTCGGAACGCTCATCCTGCTGTTGGGCGGGTGGATTCTGACGGGCGTATTCATCAACCGCAATTTCATCAACAAGGTCAACGAGGTCGGCAACGTCATGGCCGACAAGGGCGAAAAGATCGTCGAGATCGTCAAACATAAGGTGGTCGTACCCCTCGGCCGCGTTCCCGGAGAAGACGGGGCGATCACGGAGGAGGCTCCCGAGCCGGCCCCGAAACCGGAGGTTCCGAAAGCCGCCGAGCCTGCCGCTCCTGCCGCCAAGGCCGCCGTTGTTCCGGAACCTCCGGTGCAGAAAGCCGCGCCGATACATGTGGAGCGCCCTGCGGAGTCCGTTGCGGCCGCAAAAGCCACGCTCCGGGACGAGGACGACGATCCTTTTATAGAGCTGACGCCCGACGGAAAGCCCGTCGGCGAGGTCGTTCCGGAGGAAACGGAACCGCAGGAACCCGCCGGGGACGAGGAGTTCACCGAGGTCGACCTCTCGCACCCCGAAGGGCGTGTGGTGATGGGCCGCGGGGGACTGATCGAGCTGGAGCGCCCTGCATTCCGTCCTGCTGCACCGGCGGCTCCCGTGTCCGACGGACCTTTTACCGAAATCATCGTCGGCGACGAGCCCGAAGAACCGGCGGAGATGCGGGCGGAAATACCGGTGGAGGTGACTGCGGAGACGCCCGCCGAAGTGCTTCCGGCACCCGAGCCCCAGGGTGAAGGCGTCGTCGTGACGGTCGAGTCCAACGAGGCGAAGCTGGTCGACGAAAAGGCGATCCCGACGGAGAGCTACGATCCGCTGAAAGACCTCGTGAATTACCACAAGCCGCCCGTGACGCTGCTGGAGGACTATGTTTCCGATTCGGAAGTGTCGGACGAGGAGATTTTCGAGAACAAGACCAAGATCGAGGAGACGCTCAAATATTTCGGCATTCCGATCCAGCGCATCAAAGCCACCGTGGGTCCTACGGTCACGCTCTACGAGATCGTGCAGGCGCAGGGGGTCAAAATCGCTAAAATCCAGGGCCTCCAGAACGATATCGCCCAGAGTCTCAAAGCCGAATCGGGCATCCGCATCATCGCCCCGATTCCGGGCAAGGGAACCATCGGCATCGAGGTTCCGAACCGCAACAAGCAGATCGTGTCGATGTATTCGGCTGTGCGGTCGCTGCGTTTCCAGGAGTCGAAAGCCGAGTTGCCGGTGGTGATCGGACGCACGATCCAGAACGAGAATTTCGTCTTCGACCTGGCGAAGATGCCCCACCTGCTGGTGGCCGGCGCCACGGGACAGGGTAAGTCCGTCGGGCTGAACGCCATCATCACCTCGCTGCTCTACCGCAAGCACCCTGCGCAGTTGAAATTCGTGATGATCGACCCCAAGATGGTCGAGTTTTCGCTCTACTCCAAGGTCGAACGCCACTTCCTGGCCAAAATGGAGTCGGAGGACGAAGCCATCGTCACCGATCCCCGCAAGGCGGTCTATACGCTCAACGCATTGTGTACGGAGATGGACAACCGGCTGGAGCTGTGCAAGAAGGCCGGCGCCCGGAACATCTCGGAGTACAACGAGAAATTCACCTCGCGGCGGCTCAATCCGCTGAACGGCCACCGCTTCATGCCCTATATCGTCGTGGTGATCGACGAGTTCGCCGACCTCATCATGACGGCCAAGGAGGTCGAAACACCCGTGACGCGTCTGGCCCAGAAGGCCCGCGCCATCGGTATCCACCTCATCATCGCCACGCAGCGTCCGTCGGTCGATGTCATCACGGGTAAGATCAAGGCCAACTTCCCGGCCCGCGTCGCTTTCCGCGTGATGCAGATGATCGACTCGCGGACGATCCTCGACCGTCCCGGCGCCGACCAGTTGATCGGCCGCGGCGACATGCTCATCTCGAAGGACGGCGAACTGACGCGTATCCAGTGCGCGCTTGTCGAGACCAAGGAGGTCGAGCGCATTGTGGATTACATCTCCAAACAGCAGGGTTACACGGCGGCCTATGCGCTGCCCGACTACACGCCCGACAACGGCGAGGGGCAGCAGATGGGCAGCGAGGAGGCTTCCTCGGCGCCCCTGAAATACGATTCGCTCTTCTCCGAGATCGCCCGCAGCGCCGTGCAGGACGGGTCGATTTCGACCTCGATGATCCAGCGCAATTACGAGGTGGGCTTCAACCGTGCCGGGCGTATCATGATGCAGCTCGAGCGTGCCGGCATCGTCGGCCGCCAGCAGGGCGCCAAGCCGCGCGACATCCTCTACCACGACCTGCCTTCGCTGGAGGCGAAACTGCAGGAATTGGGGGTATTTTAATCCGAATCCGACGATGAAACGATTTTTAGTCCTTATAGCCCTCGCGGCGGGTATTCAGGCTGTTTCGGCGGCAGGACGCGCCACGGAGATACTCGAAAAACTCGCTGCGGGATTCCGCGCGATGCCCGGTTACAGCGTCGATTTCGAGGTTGTTGCGGGCGATTACAACAGCCGCGGCAGTTATGTCGTCGAGGGGCGGAACTATTACCTCGCGCTGGCCGATGCCGAGGTATTTGCCGACAGTGTGATCCGCTACGAGATCGACAACCGCCGCCGCGAGGTGACCGTGACGGAGGTCGATGCCGCGAGCCGCAATATCCTGAACAATCCCGTCCGGGCTTTCGATTTCCTCGGCAGCGAGTATGTCCCGACGCTGGTCTCCGAAGCCGGGGGCCGCGCCGTCGTGCGGTTGACGCCCGCTGCCGGGAACGACTCTCCGGCGGGTAACGTTACCGTGACGGTCGACACCGCCACGATGCGCCCCCTGTCGCTCTCCTATGACTACGACGGCGAGCAGGTGCAGGTCAGCGTCCTCGGCGTTGCGCCGCTCGCGGGGCATGTCCGCGTGTTTGACAGGCAGGCCTATGCGGGTTACGAGTTCATAGACTTCCGCTGACAGACGATTTTTTCGATTATTTCCTGTTGAGATGCCAATAGAGGCCCCCTACGAAGAGGCCTCCGCCCACGATATTGCCGAGGGTCGAGGGGATCAGGTTGTCGATGAAGAACTCCCCGCACGTGACCGGCGCACCGAGCATCATACCCAGCGGGATGAAGAACATGTTGGCGATGCAGTGCTCGTAGCCGATCGCCACGAAGCACATGATCGGAAAGAACAGCCCCATCATCCGGCCCGGTACGTCGTTGGCGCTCAGTCCGAGCCATACGGCCAGGCATACCAGCCAGTTGGCGCCCACGCCCCGCAGGAACACCGTCATCCACGGCATCGAGACCTTGGCCTGCGCAATGCCGAAGGCCGCTTTCTGCCATAACTCCGATGACAGTACGCCGGGTACGACGACCAGAAACCAGGTGAAGAAGAGCGCCCCGGCGAAATTCCCGATGTAGACGAGTCCCCAGTTGCGCAGCACCCGGCTCCATCCGTACTGTCGTCCGAGCGCTCCCGGGACGAGCACGGCGTTGTTGCCCGTGAAGAGCTCGGCGCCGGTGAAAACCACCAGGATAAGTCCCAGCGGGAAGACCGCGCCCGAGAGCAGGCGTTGGAATCCGGGCGCTTCGGCGGCTCCGGGGAATCCGAAGCCCGCGATGAGCGAGAACAATCCGCCGATGGCGATGTAGGCTCCGGCGAGGAATGCGAGGATCAGTGTCTTGGAGGCCGGGTTTCGCAGTTTGTCCGCCGCGGACCGGCCGGCCAGCGCGAGGACCTCTTTGGGGGTATTGATCAGGGTCATATAAAATTGATAGTGGGCGCAAAGGTAGAAAATCCTGCGTAAACGACAAAGTGTCGCGCCGTTTGCCGTCGCATCGGACGCAGGACCGGGCTTCGGATGCCGCGGGAATCCGCTTTTGGCGCGGCATTCTGCCGGGAATTTTTTTTCAGACCGTCAGATCGCCGGAAAAGGGCCAAAAACGGCATGACTTCTGAAAAATATCGCGCGCGCGAAGCGATTTTTGCCTGCAAAGTTGCTCAGATCGGAAATAAATCGTATTTTTGTATGTTAAAAGATTGCTAATTTTCGATCGGTATCGACCCGGCGACGTGCGGTGTCGGTACAAAAAGGATTAAACACGGAATAATGTTAACGGAAGAAGAAAAGAATGCCGGTTTGGTGGGGCGTATCATCCCCATCAATATCGAAGAGCAGATGAAGTCGGCGTATATCGACTACTCGATGTCGGTCATCGTGTCGCGTGCGCTGCCCGATGTCAGGGACGGTATGAAGCCCGTACACCGCCGCATCCTCTACGATATGAGCGCGGAGCTCAACCTCTACTCCGACAAACCCACCCGTAAGTCGGCCCGTATCGTCGGCGACGTGCTCGGTAAGTTCCACCCCCACGGCGACTCGTCGGTCTACGACGCGATGGTGCGTCTGGCACAGGAGTGGTCGATGCGCTACCCGCTGGTCGACGGCCAGGGTAACTTCGGTTCGATGGACGGCGACTCGCCGGCTGCCATGCGTTACACCGAGGCCCGTATGAAGAAGATCACCGACGAGGTGATGGCCGATATTGATAAGGAGACTGTCGACTGGACGTTGAACTTCGACGACACGATCCCCGAACCTACGGTTCTTCCCACGAAAATCCCGCTGCTGATCGTCAACGGCGCCAGCGGTATTGCCGTCGGTATGGCTACGAACATGGCTCCGCACAACCTCTCGGAAGTGGTGGATGCCTGCTGCGCCTATGTCGACAACCCCGAGATCACGGGTGAGGAGCTTTTGCAGTACGTCAAAGGTCCCGACTTCCCCACGGGCGGTATCATCTACGGCTACGAGGGTGTGAAAGAGGCGATGCTGACGGGCCGCGGACGTGTGATGATGCGCGCCAAGACCGAGATCGAGCATACGCCGAGCGGCCGCGAGTGCATCGTCATCACGGAGATCCCCTATATGATCAACAAGGCCGAGATGATCAAGAAGATCGCCGACATGATCAACGACAAGAAGATCGAAGGCATCTCCTACATCAACGATGAATCGGACCGCAACGGCCTGCGCATCATCATCATCCTGAAGCAGGACGCCGTGGCGAGCGTGGTGCTGAACACGCTGTTCAAAAACACCCCGCTGCAGACGTCGTTCGCCGTGAACAACATCGCGCTGGTGAAAGGGCGTCCCGAGATGCTTCCGATGCGCGACCTGATCAAGTATTTCATCGAGCACCGTCACGACGTGGTGCTCCGCCGCACGCGCTACGACAAGCGCAAGGCCGAGGAGCGCCTGCACATCGTGCTGGGACTGCTGATCGCGCAGGACAACATCGACGAGATCGTGCGCATCATCCGCGCTTCGCAGACGCCCGACGCCGCGAAGCAGACCCTTATCGAGCGTTTCGAGCTGAGCGACATCCAGGCTTCGGCCATTATCGAGATGCGTCTGCGCGCGCTGACCGGCTTGGAGCACGGGAAGCTGACCGCCGAGCGTGACGAGCTGATGAAGCTGATCGCCCATCTGACGGAGGTGCTCGAGAACGAGTCGATGCAGATGCAGATCATCAAGGACGAGCTGCTGGAGATCAAAGAAAAATACGGCGACGAGCGCCGCTCGGAGATCATTTACGCTTCGGAGGAGTTCAACCCCGAGGATTTCTACGCCGACGACGACATGGTCATCACCATCTCGCACATGGGCTACATCAAGCGCACGCCGCTGGCCGAATACCGCACGCAGAACCGCGGCGGCGTGGGGGCCAAGGGCAGCGCCACGCGCGACGAGGATTTCATCGAGCATATCTACGTGGCTTCGATGCACAATACGATGCTGTTCTTCACGGAGAAGGGCCGCTGCTTCTGGCTCAAGGTCTACGAGATTCCCGAGGGAGCGCGCTCGTCGAAGGGACGTGCCATCCAGAACGTCATCCAGATCGAGCCGGACGACAAGGTCCGCGCCTATATCAATGTCAAGAGCCTGGCCGATGCGGAGTATGTGAACAACAACTTCATCATCATGTGTACGAAGGACGGCACGATCAAGAAGACCAGACTCGAGGCTTATTCGCGTCCGCGCCAGAACGGTGTCAATGCCATCGTCATCCGCGAGGGCGACCAGCTGATCGAGGCCAAGCTCACCAGCGGCAATGCCGAGGTGATGATCGCGGCCAAGGAGGGCAAGGCCATCCGCTTCAACGAGTCGACGGTGCGTCCGATCGGACGTGTCGGCGCGGGTGTGCGCGGTATCTCGATCGAGGAGTCGGACGAGGTGATCGGCATGATCTGTGTGGAGCCCGATTCGAAGCAGGACGTGTTGGTGCTGAGCGAGAACGGTTACGGAAAGCGTACCGATCTGGACGAGTACCGCATCACCAACCGCGGCGGAAAGGGCGTGAAGACCATCAACATTACGGAAAAGACAGGCAAACTAATTTCGATACAGGCCGTTACCGACGAGAACGACCTGATGATTATCAACCGTTCGGGACTCACCATACGCACCGCCGTCGAGCAGATCCGCCTCGCGGGCCGCGCTACGCAGGGCGTGCGTATCATCAACCTCCGCGAAGGCGATGCCATTGCTTCGGTGATGGCCGTGCCGGCAGCCGGGGACGAGGAGGAAGTGCAGTCTGCGGAAGGCGCTGAGAACGGGGCCGAGACGCCCGCGACCGATGCTCCCTCTGCGGAAGAATAATTGAAAACATCAAAAAACTTTAAAATTTCAGTTTACTATGAAGAAAACGATTTTGACGGCTCTCGCGGCGCTGCTCGTAGCAGTTCCCGCCGTGCAGGCCCAGAAAGTGAACAAGGAAGCGCTTCTTGCCAAGATCGAAAAGAGCGATGCCGACATCGCCAACGAGAAGAAGGCTGTCAAGGCCGCAACGTGGATCAACCGCGGTAAGGCCTTCTACGAGGTGGCCATCGAGCCTACGAAGAGCCTCTTCGTCAATATGGACGCCGCGATGCTGAAACTGGCTGTCGGCGAGCCCAAGTCGGCGTCCAAGGAGACGCTCAACGGCGTGGAGTACGATGCGTGGGTGTACAACTATTTCACCGCCTATGTCAAGGACAACAAGGTTGTCACGTGGAAGCAGACGAAGTGGGTGATGAAGGACGCTCCCGAGAAGGCCATCGAGGCTTACAACAAGGCTTACGAACTGGACCCCAAGACGGCCGACAAGGTCAAGGAGGGGCTGAAGCAGGTCAGCGATTTCTGCTCGCAGGTCGGTAACACCGGTATCGACACGGGCAACTACGTCGAGGCTGCCAAGGCCTACGAAACGGCCTACAAGGCCCAGTCGAGCCCTGCTTACGGCGAGGCCGATCCCGCGCTACTCTACTATGCGGGCTACCTGCTGACGGTCGACGGCGCCAACAATCCCAAATCGTTCGTCAAGGGCGCCAAGCTGCTGACCAAGGCCATCGAGAAGGGCTATGCCGACGAGGAGGGTAACATCTACTACTACCTCTTCCACTGCCTTTACGGCCAGAAGGAGGCCGACAAAGCCAACGTGATCAAGGCCAAGGAGGCTCTGCTGACGGGTATCGAGAAGTTCCCGAAGAACGAGCGTATCCTCGACGGCCTGATGCAGCTCTACACCTCGGAGGAGGGCGTGGGCAATCCCGCCGACCTCGTGGCGCTGATCGACAAGGCCATTCAGGACAATCCGGAGAACGTCGACCTGTGGTTCGGCCGCGGACGTATCTTCTACGCGCTGAAGGATTACGACCAGAGCATCGACTCGTTCAAGAAGGTCGTGGAGCTGAAGCCCGACATGTTCGAAGGCAACTATTACCTGGGTGTGTTCTACACGATCAAGGGCGATGCGCTGAACAAGGAGATGAACGAGAAGCAGTACAGCAGCCAAGCCGCCTACGATGCCGACCTGAAGGGTGTCAACGATGTCTATATGGCTGCCGTGCCCTGGTTCGAGAAGGCTCACCAGATCAAGACCGACGACATCGACACGTTGGAGTTCCTCAAGTCGCTGTGTTTCCGTCTGCGCGACGAACCCGGCATCATGGAGAAGTACAACACCTACAACGACCTCTACAAGAAGGCCAAAGGCGAATAACCGGCCTAAGAGGCCGGCTTTAGGGGGCAACGGCAAGGTATGGAGCTTTCGGCCCATGCTGCGCTCCGCCCGGTTAAAACAGAAAAGCCCGACTTTTATAAGTCGGGCTTTTTCGTGTAAATTTCCGTGCTTGCGGGGCGCAGGTTGGGTTGTCAGCGTACGAACGATCCGTCGCCCCCTAAAACCCGCCTCTTAGGCGGGCGGGGGCTATCTGGCGATGCGGCCCGAAACGGAGCCGCGGGCCAACTGGGCGACCTCCTCGGCCGTGAACTGGTTGTAGTCGCCCGGCACGGTGTTTTTCAGCGCGCAGGCCGCAGTGCCGAAGTCGAGTGCGAACTGCATGTCCCCGGCGTGCTCGGCCATCCCGTAGATCAGTCCGCCCACGAAGGCGTCGCCCACGCCGACGCAATCCACCACGTTGTCGATGTCGTAAACCCGCGTGGAGAGCAGCCGGCCTCCGGTGTAGAGCGTTCCGGAGATCAGGTGGTGGTTGGCGCTCAGGACGCTGCGGAGTCCGAAGACGATGCCCCGGCAGCGGGGAAAGCGCGCCGCAACCTCGGCCGAAGCACGTTCGTAACCGGCCGTGTCGGGCTGGTAGGAGGCGTTGTGGGCCTCGAACTTCGGCAGGTGCATGCCGAGGACCTTTTCGTATTCGTCGTCCGTACCGAAGAAGATGTCGCACTGTTCCATCAGCGGCGGCAGCACCTCCTGCGGTTCTTTGCCGTATTTCCAGAGGTTTTTGCGGTAGTTGATGTCGCACGAGACGGTCAGCCCCATCTCCCGCGCCACGGCGATCGCTTCGGCGCATACGGCGGCCGTGTCGGCGCTCACCGCGGCCGAGATGCCCGACCAATGGAACCACGATGCGTCGTTGAAAAGCGTGCGCCAGTCGATCATCCCCGGTTGGAGGGTGTCGAAGGCCGAGTCGGCGCGGTCGTAGACCACATGGGAGGTGCGCATGGCTGCGGCCTCCTCCATATAATAAAGCCCCAACCGCTTGCCGCCGCGGAGGATGCCCCGGGTGCCGACGCCGTAGCGATGCAGGTCGTCGAGGCAGGCGTCGGCCACGCGGTTTTCGGGCAGTCGGGTTATGAACTCGCTGCGGAGCCCGAAATTGGCCAGCGAAACGGCTACATTGGCCTCGCTGCCGCCGTAGCTGGCGCGGAACAGGTTCGTTTGATTGAAACGCAGGTAATCGGGCGGCGTGAGCCGCAGCATGATCTCTCCGAAAGTGACGATTTTTTGGTTGTTCATGGTTTTTCGAGGTGACGCGTTGATTTCTTACAAAGGTACAAAAAAGTCGGATAGGTTCAACCCCGAATCGTGCGTGTGCTTCGGTAAAACTTTCCGGCTTATAAAAGTGCCGTTACGGCACCGAAAAAGTCCGGTCATCAGACCGGACTTTTCATGATAATTTTCAACTTATTTGCGGACCGTCACCCGGAGCGGCGTCACGGCGGCGGCCTGCGCTGTGCCGATCTCCTCGACCCATTTGCCCATGTCCTCCACGCCGCCCTGGCTCCAGCCCGAACCGGCGTAGTAGGTCAGCGTTTGGCCCGGCTTCACGTTCTTCACGGCCACGGCGTGGCCCAGTGTGTCGGCCAGCATCTCGGCGCCGGGCAGGATCACGCCCAGGTAGATGTCGCCGTCACGCACGGGGTCTTTCGAGTCCGAAACGGCCTCGACCATTGCCATCCAGTCGTCGCCCGTCATCACGCGTTTCACATCGTGGCGCACGAAGCCCGCGGCGATCGGCATCTCGGCGAATGCGCCCTCGTAGACGTTGTCCATGCGGTTGAAACGCTGATTGGCGTCGAGCGAGATGGTCTTGGTGAGCGATACGGGAGTGCCGTCGACGTCGAACGGCGCGTAGGTCAGTTCGACGGTGGTACGGATCGGACCGTTGTCCAGCGTCCGGGCCGTGGCGTAGTTGTGTCCCATCATCCAGAACTTACCGCCCACGAACGGCAGCGAAGCCCCCGAACCGAGCGTCACGCCCACCTTGTAGCAGTCCATGCCGTCGCCGAAATTGTGGTGGTATTTGCCGCGGGCGTACCATTCGTTGATCACCAGCTTCTCGGTGCACTTCACCCATACGTCGATGCCCGGGGTGATGAGCTTTTCGGGCGAGGTCTCCAGCGCCGGGCCGTAGAGGCGGTAGGCCACCTTGTTGTTCTCCCACGCATAGTCGTCGTAACGTTCGGGAACCGCGCGGCCGAACGCCTCGGCAGGGTAGTTCTGGCGCACGCCCGTGACGATTTTAAAGCGTTTGGTCTCCATCGGGTCGGCGTCGGTCTGGAAGATCAACGCCTGGGGCTCCGCCGTGCCGCGGAAAAGCACCTGCGACGGGATTTGCTCGTTGTCGTCGTTCAGGACGACGATGTTTTCCGGGGTTGCGCCCTCGAGCGCAGCCACTTCGGACCAGGCGATTTCGACGGTCTCGTCATCGCGTTCGATCTGGGTCGTGTTGGCGACATCGACCTTCAGGGCAGGGGTGCAGGCGGCCGACAGGGCGGCTGCAATCCCAAGAATCATGTTTTTCATACGGTATGTTTAAAGATTTTTTGTTGTATTTTAGGCAAATTTACGATTTTTCCGTACATTGGTCAACCAAATTGGCAAATAATCTACTTTATTTGGCAATTTTTCGTATCGGGAGTGGCGGAAAGTTCGTAATTTTACGTTGTGAAAAAGAGTGCTTCGCGGAGCCTCGCCCGAAACTAACAATTTAAAAACGAAACCGATAGAATATGAAACAGTTTAACGACGACAACTTCCTGTTGCAGACCCCCACGGCCGAGCGGCTGTACCACGACCATGCGGCCAAGATGCCGATCATCGACTACCATTGCCACCTGATTCCCGGATATGTTGCCGAGAACCACCGCTTCGACAACCTGTCGAAAATCTGGCTCGAAGGCGACCATTATAAATGGCGCGCCATGCGTACCAACGGCGTCGATGAGAAGTACTGCACGGGCAAGGATACGACCGATTGGGAGAAGTTCGAGAAATGGGCCGAGACGGTGCCCTATACGATGCGCAATCCGCTCTATCATTGGACGCACCTCGAACTGAAGACCGCTTTCGGCGTGACGAAACTGCTGAATCCTTCGACGGCCCGCGAGATTTACGACCATTGCACCGCCCTGTTGCAGAAGCCCGAGTTCCACGCCCGCGGCCTGATGCAGCACTATAACGTCGAAGCGGTCTGCACGACGGACGACCCGATCGACTCGCTCGAGCACCACATCAAAGTCCGTGAGGACGGTTTTGCAACCAAGATGCTCCCCACGTGGCGCCCCGACAAGGCGATGGCCGTGGAGTCTCCGGCTGATTTCCGGGCCTACATCGACCGTCTTTCGGAGGTTTCGGGCGTCGCGATCTCGAAATTCGCCGACGTGATCGAGGCCCTGCGCGTGCGTCACAAGTTCTTCGAGTCGGTGGGCTGCCGCCTCTCGGACCACGGCATCGAGGAGTTCTACGCCGAGGATTACACCCAGCATGAGATCGACGCCATCTTTAATAAGGTATACGGCGGGCAGGCGTTGACCCATGCCGAGGTGCTCAAATACAAGACCGCCATGATGGTCGAATTCGCCGTCATGGACTGGGAGACGGGCTGGACGCAGCAGTTCCACTACGGCACCATCCGCAACAACAACAGCCGCATGTTCAGGCAGTTGGGCGCCGATACGGGCTTCGACTCGATCGGCGACTTCACGGTCGGCAAGTCGATGGCGAAATTCTTCGACCTGCTCGACCGCGACGACAAACTCACCAAGACCATTATCTACAACCTCAATCCCCGCGACAACGAGCTCGTTGCCACGATGATCGGCAATTTCCAGGACGGACGCTACGGCGCCGGGAAGATCCAGTTCGGATCGGGATGGTGGTTCCTCGACCAGAAGGACGGCATGGAGAAGCAGATGAACGCTCTCTCGACGCTGGGCCTGCTGAGCCGTTTCGTCGGCATGCTGACCGACTCGCGGTCGTTCCTCTCGTATCCGCGTCACGAGTATTTCCGCCGCACGCTGTGCAACCTCGTGGGCAACGACATCGAGAACGGCCTGCTGCCCGCTTCGGAGATCGACTTCATCGGAAAGGAGATCATCGAGGGCATCTGCTACAAGAACGCTAAGAATTTCTTCAAATTTTAACACGCAATAGAACCATGAAAATCGTAACATTAGGTGAAATCATGCTGCGTCTTTCGACGCCCGGCAATACGCGTTTCGTTCAGTCCGATTCGTTCGACGTCGTCTACGGCGGCGGCGAGGCCAACGTAGCCGTTTCGTGCGCCAACTATGGCCACGATGCCTATTTCGTCTCGAAGCTCCCGAAACATGAGATCGGCCAGTCGGCGGTGAACGCGCTGCGCAAGTATGGCGTGAAGACCGATTTCATAGCCCGCGGCGGTGATCGCGTGGGCATCTATTACCTCGAAACGGGCGCTTCGATGCGTCCTTCGAAGGTGATCTACGACCGTGCGCACTCGTCGATCGCCGAGGCCGATCCGCAGGATTTCGACTTCGACGCCATCATGGAGGGCGCCGACTGGTTCCACTGGTCGGGTATCACCCCCGCGATCTCGGACAAGGCCGCCGAGCTGACGAAGCTGGCCTGCGAGGCCGCCAAGCGTCACGGCGTGACGGTGTCGGTGGACCTGAACTTCCGCAAGAAGCTCTGGACCAAGGAGAAGGCGCAGTCGATCATGAAGCCCCTGATGCAGTATGTCGATGTCTGCATCGGCAACGAGGAGGACGCCGAGCTGTGCCTCGGGTTTAAGCCCGACGCCGATGTCGAGGGCGGCGAAACCAATGCCGAAGGCTACAAGGGCATTTTCCGCCAGATGGCCGAGACGTTCGGATTCAAATACGTGATCTCGACGCTGCGCGAGTCGTTTTCGGCGACGCACAACGGCTGGAAAGCCATGATCTACAACGGCAAGGAGTTCTACGAGTCGAAGCGTTACGACATCGATCCGATCATCGACCGCGTAGGCGGCGGCGACTCGTTCTCGGGCGGCGTGATCCACGGCCTGCTGACCAAGCCGACGCAGGGCGAGGCCCTCGAGTTCGCGGTTGCCGCATCGGCCCTGAAGCACACGATCAACGGCGACTTCAACCTCGTATCGGCCGAGGAGGTGGAATCGTTGGCCGGAGGTAATGCCAGCGGCCGCGTCCAGCGCTGATTTTGCCGTGAGGGCGGACGCCTTTCGGCCTTCCCTTGCAGGCCCCGAATGGGAAATAGGCTACTATGTCCCATCCGTGTCCTGCGGCGCGAAAACCGAAATCCGTCTCGCCCTGACGACAAAATGGATTTGATTGGTAATTAAAATGCAATAAGATAATGGCACGTTTTTCAAAAATGCAAGTCCTGGAAGCCATCGGTAAGACCGGTATGGTTCCCGTTTTCTATCACGCTGACGCCGAGATCGCCAAGCAGGTCGTGAAAGCCTGCTACGAAGGCGGCGTGCGCGCTTTCGAATTCACCAACCGCGGCGATTTCGCTTCGGAGGTCTTTGTCGAGGTCATTAAGTTCGCCGCCAAAGAGTGCCCCGAAATGGTGCTGGGCGTCGGTACGATCGTCGATGCCCCGACCGCGGCCCTTTACATCCAGTACGGCGCCAATTTCGTCGTGGGTCCCTACCTGAACGCCGAGGTCGCCAAGGTCTGCAACCGTCATCTGGTTCCCTACACCCCCGGCTGCGGATCGGTCACCGAGATCGGTTTCGCACAGGAGTTGGGCTGCGATCTGACGAAGGTGTTCCCCGCGGGCAACGTGGGCGGCCCGTCGTTCGTCAAAAACGTCAAAGCGCCGCTGCCGTGGTCGAACATCATGGCCACCGGAGCTGTGGAGCCCACCGAGGAAAACCTCACGGCATGGTTCAAAGCCGGTGTTTTCTGCGTGGGCATGGGCTCGCAGCTCTTCCCCAAGGAGGTGATAGCCGCGAAAGACTGGAAGGCCATCTCCGAAAAATGCCGTTTTGCACTGGACGTGATCGCCAAGGTGCGTTAGATGCCGATATTCCGTAAGTTCGGTCGTCCGGCGGCGGCCCCGATCCGTTGCCGGACGCCGTTCATGCGGCTCACCAATTCCTGAACACTACTTAATTAAACCCCATAATGACAAACAACAAATCGACTCTCGCTGGGAAGATGACGCAGTACCGCTGGGTCATCTGTGCGATGCTCTTCTTCGCAACGACCGTTAATTACCTCGACCGTCAGGTGCTCTCGCTGACGTGGGACGAATTTATCAAACCCGAGTTCCATTGGAACGAGTACCATTACGGACTTATCACCTCGATCTTCTCGATCGTCTACGCCGTCTGCATGCTCTTCGCAGGCCGCTTCATCGACTGGATGGGGACCAAGAAAGGTTATCTGTGGGCCATCGGCGTCTGGTCGGTGGGTGCCTGCATGCACGCCCTCTGCGGCGTGGCCACCGAGGCATGGGTGGGACTTCCCAATGCCGCCGCGCTGCGCGCCGTCGAGGCCGGCTCGGCCATGGCCGCGACTATCGCCATGGTCAGCATGTATTTCTTCATCGCCGCACGCTGCATCCTCGCCCTCGGTGAGGCGGGCAACTTCCCCGCAGCGATCAAAGTGACTGCCGAGTACTTCCCCAAGAAGGACCGCGCCTATGCCACCTCGATCTTCAACGCCGGCGCTTCGATCGGTGCGCTGTTCGCCCCGCTGACCATTCCGCTGCTGGCGAAGGCCTGGGGCTGGGAGATGGCCTTCATCGTGATCGGCGCCCTGGGCTTTGTCTGGATGGGTTTCTGGGTCTTCATGTACAAGAAGCCGTCGGACCACCCGAAGGTGAACGCTGCCGAGCTGGAGTACATCGAGCAGGACAAGCACGAACTTATCAACGGAGCCGTCGCCAAGGAGCAGAAAGAGGAGGATTGCCCGAAGATGTCGTTCTGGAAGACGCTCGCGTTCAAACAGACCTGGGCTTTCGCCTTCGGTAAGTTCATGACCGACGGCGTATGGTGGTTCTTCCTCTTCTGGACCCCTTCGTACCTCAATTCGCAGTTCGGAATCAAAATGTCCGAGGGGCTGGGCGTGGCGCTGATCTTCACGCTCTATGCCATCACGATGCTCTCGATCTACGGCGGCAAGCTTCCGACGATCATCATCAACAAGACGGGGCTGAATCCCTATGCGGCACGCATGCGCGCCATGCTGATCTTCGCGTTCATTCCGCTGCTCGTGCTGCTGGCGCAGCCCATGGGTACGATCTCGCCGTGGTTCCCGATTATCCTGATCGGTCTGGGTGGTGCGGCGCACCAGTCGTGGTCGGCCAATATCTTCTCGACCGTGGGCGACATGTTCCCCAAGTCGGCGATCGCTACCGTGACCGGTATCGGCGGCATGGCCGGAGGTGTCGGTTCGATGATCCTGCAGTGGTTCGCCGGATGGCTGTTCGTGCATGCCGAGGAGACCAACATGGCTTACATGGGCTTCGAGGGAAAACCGGCCGGATATTTCGTTGTCTTCTGCATCTGCGCCGTGGCTTACCTCATCGGCTGGATCGTGATGAAGGCGCTGGTTCCGAAATACAAGCCTATTGTATTGGAGTAATTTAAAAACCTGACATACAATGATTAAGCAACTGAATAAGTCGACCGTCGAAAAGGTCGGCCACCCCGTCCGCATCCTGCAGTTCGGCGAAGGCAACTTCCTGAGGGCCTTTGTGGACTGGCAGATCGACATTGCCAACGAGAAAGGCGTCATGGATGCCGGAGTGGCTGTGTGCCAGCCGATTATCGACCCGGAGCACAAGGTGCTGGGGATGATCGACCTGATGCACAAGCAGGACAACATGTACCACGTCTACCTGGAGGGCGTCGAGAACAAGCAGCCCAAGAAGGACGTGCGGCTGGTGAAGAGCGTCATGGACTCGTTCAATCCCTATGTGGACTATGCGACCTACGAGCGTTATTTCCTCTCCCCGGAGTTGAAAATCACCATTTCGAACACCACCGAGGCGGGCATCCGCTATGAGGAGGGCGACGACCTGACGGCCCGACCCCCGAAATCGTATCCTGCAAAGATGACGGCGCTGCTGTACAAGCGTTTTAAACATTTTGGCGGTGATCCTGCCAAAGGTTTGTGCATCATCTGCTGCGAGCTGATCGAGAACAACGGTTCGACGCTCCACGAGTACGTCATCAAACATGCCGAGTATCACAAGCTGGGGCAGGAGTTCATCGACTGGGTCGAAAAGAACTGTCATTTCTGCGACACGCTCGTGGACCGCATCGTGCCGGGATTCCCGCGTGAGCAGATCGACGAGATCAAAGAGGAGATCGGCTATGACGACAACCTTGTGGTGAAGGCCGAATTGTACCATTTGTGGGCTATCGGCGGTCCGGGCTACAAGGAGGTGATGAAGGAGCTGCCGCTGGACAAGGCGGGGCTGCATGTGATTTTCATGCCGTCGATCAAACAGTTCCGCGACAAAAAGGTCCGCATCCTGAACGGTTCGCACACGGGCATGGTGCCCATCGCCCTGCAAATGGGCTGCGAGACGGTGATGGACGCTTTCGACACCCCCGCGATTGAAAAGTTTGTCAACGACATGGTCGCCGAGGAGGTGATTCCGATGATCGAGGAGGACCAGACCGAGTTGAAGAAGTTCGCCGCCGGGATTCTGGAGCGTTTCTACAACCCCTTTATCAAACACATGCTCCGGTCCATCTCGCTCAATTCGCTGTCGAAGTGGGAGGCGCGCAACTATCCGACCGTCCGCGATAATTGGTTCAAAGTGCAGCGCATCGCCGAGCACGAGTGCTTCACCTTTGCGGCGCTGATGACCCTTTACAGCCCCAAGAGCGGCTTCGAGCCCGACGATACGAAGGAGTTCGTGGAGTACATCCGTGCGAACTGGGATTCGGCCGACATCGACGCCACGATCACGAAAATCGTGAAAGAGAGCGGTATCTTCACCGTCGATTTCTCGGAAGTTCCGGGCTTCATCCCGGCTGTTGCGGGCTATGTCCGCGACATCGAGGCGCTGGGCATGGAGGGCGCCTTGGCGAAGTTTCTGAAGAATTAATTTACCTTTGGAGGGCAGGGTGCGGCGTCTTTTCGGAGGCCGTTCCTGCCCTTTTCAGCACACGATGATTATGAAACGATTTCTGAAAATCAATGCCGCGGACAATGTCGCCGTCGCGCTGGCCGACGACCTGCACAAGGGCGAGACGGTCGATGTCGACGGTGCCGTCGTGACGCTCCGGGACGACATCGCCCGGGGGCACAAGTTCGCCCTGCGCGACATCGCCGCGGGCGAGAACGTCGTGAAATACGGCTATCCGATCGGTCATGCCACGGAGGAGGTTCCGCAGGGTGGGTGGATTCACTCCCACAACCTGAAGACCAACCTCCGCGACGACCTCGAATACGCCTATACCCCCAAGGTCTACGACGTGGAGTATCCCCGGCGCGACGTGAAGGTCATGGGCTACCTGCGCAGGAACGATACGATGGGCATTCGCAACGAGTTGTGGATCGTGCCCTCGGTGGGGTGCGTCAACGGACAGGCGCAGGCCATCGTCGAGCGCGTGAAGCGCGAGTGCGACTGTTCGCACCTCGACGACGTGCGGGTCTATACCCACAATTACGGCTGTTCGCAGCTGGGCGACGACCACGCCAATACGCAGAAAGCGCTGGCGGCGCTGGTGAAGCATCCCAATGCAGGCGCCGTGCTGGTGCTGGGCCTCGGGTGCGAGAATAATCAGGTGTCGGCCCTGAAAGAGGTGATCGGCGCGTGGGATGACGAGCGTGTGAAATTCCTGATCGCGCAGGAGGTCGAGGACGAGATCGAGGCAGGGTTCGAAATCTGCCGCGGGCTGGTCGAAAAAACGAAAAGCGATAAACGCCGGCCGCTTCCGCTTTCTTATCTCAAAGTGGGGCTGAAGTGCGGTGGCTCGGACGGTTTCTCGGGCATCACGGCCAATCCGCTGGTGGGGCTGTTTTCCGACTGGCTGGTCGCGCAGGGCGGGACCACGGTGCTGACGGAGGTTCCCGAGATGTTCGGTGCCGAGACGATTCTGATGGACCGCGCCGCGGACCGCCGGATCTTCGACGAGACGGTCTGCCTGATCAACGATTTCAAGCACTATTTCCGCAAGTTCGACCAGCCGATCTACGAGAATCCCTCGCCGGGCAACAAGAAAGGCGGCATCACGACGCTCGAGGAGAAATCTTTGGGTTGTGTGCAGAAGGGCGGGGCACAGCCCGTCGTCGATGTGCTGAACTATGCGCAGCCCATTACCAGGCAGGGCCTCAATCTGTTGCAGGCTCCGGGCAACGATCTCGTGGCCGCCTCGGCGCTGGCCCTGTCGGGCTGTCAGATGGTGCTCTTCACCACGGGCCGCGGTACGCCGTTCGGGGCTTTCGTGCCGACGATGAAGATTTCGACCAACACCCAGCTCTCGGAATTCAAAGCCAACTGGATCGATTTCAACGCCGGAACGCTGGTCGAGGACGAGGAGCCGCAGGCGGTGCTGGACCGCTTCATCGACAAGGTGATGGCCACGGCCGGCGGCGAACACCTCAAGCACGAGAAGACCGGTTTCAAGGAGATCGCCATCTTCAAGACCGGGGTGACGCTGTAACGGCGCCATGTTGCGCTTTGCAATGCAAGGTCTGTAGTTTCATCACGGTCGTTTCGACTACCGGAACCGCCCGGAGGATCTTTTTAGTTTATTTTTTCAGGTGTTTGGCGCAGGCCATTACTTCGAGGCACATGCGGCTGTTGTGGTAGGGACATTTCCAGAATCCCGCTTTGTCGTCCGTGCGGTTGATGGAGCCGTCTTCGCGGATGCTCCAGAACCACTCGCCGTCCTCGGTGTCGACCAAGTGGGTGCGGATGTATTCCCATGTCTTTTCGGCTTGGGAGAGGGCTTCGATAATGCCATGGTAGGTGTAGAGCCATGTCAGTCCCACGACACATTCGGCCTGTACCCACCAGTGGCGTTCGCGGTCGAGCGTGCCGTTGGCGCGATGTTCGTAGATCAGGCCGCCGTCGGGCATGTAGCCTTCCAATGCGGCGTCGGCGATCCGGCGGCTGTGGCGTTTCACTCGCTCCGTCAGGGCTTCGTCGCCCACCGCCTGCGCCGCTTCGAGCAGCAGCCACGAAGCCTCAATGTCGTGGCCGTAGGAGAAGCATCCGCGGCTTTTTTCCTGCCAGTCGTTGTCGAAAAAAAGCCCCAGATGGTGCGTCTCGGGAGATTCGATCCTGTTGAGGAAGATACCGATGAGGTTCACCAGCCGCTCGCGCAGCCGTGCGTCGGGCCATGCGCGGTAGAGGTTCGTGTAGGGCTCGAGGATGTGGAGGTGGGTGTTCATCGTTTTGGGCGTGTTGTCGTCCTTGTCGCTCAGGCGCATGTCCTCGATCGGGCTCCAGTCGCGGGCCGCGGCTTCGACATAACCGTTGCGCGCGGTATCGAAAGCGTGTTCCTCGATCGTTTCAAACAGTTGTATGGCTCGTTCCAGCGCCTCGCGGTCGCCCGTGGCCCTGTGGTATTCGCTCAGTCCGTAGAGGGCGAATCCGAGGGCGTAAAACTGCTTGCGGGTGTTGAGAGGTGTGCCGTCGGCTGCGACCTCCCAGTAGACGCCGCCGTATTGCGTGTCGTAGAACCGCCTGAGCAGCCACTCTTTAGCGCGTGTCGCCGCTTCGATGTATTCCGGGCAGCCCAGCGCGCGGTAGGCCGCCGAGAAGGTCCAGAGAATGCGGCCATAGAGGATCGCGCCGCGCGGAGCCTCGGAGTCGAGGATGCCGTCGCCCGTGATGCGGCCGTGGAATCCGCCCCTGCCGTCCTGCATGCGGCCAGTCCAAAAGGAGAGAATTACTTCCTGCAGGTGCCGCTCCAGTTCGGCGGCCAGGTGATTGAGTTGTTCCATATAGTGGGTCAGTTTTTAGCTTTGCGGCGTGCTTCCAATTCGCCCGAGACCGTTTTCATGGTCTTCTCATCGAGCGGGTAGAACCAGATGAAGATTATTGAAAGTACCGTTCCCACGGCCGGGAGCCAGCTCAGCATCATGCGGATACCGTGGATGGCCTCGGCCGACTGCACTTCGTTGGCTTGGAATCCGTAGCGGGCCAGCAGCCAGCCCGTCAGGGCGCCGCCCAGGGTCCATCCGAACTTCTGCGACATCGACGACGAGGAGAAGATCAGTCCCGTGGCCCGGCGTCCGGTTCTCCATTCGGAGTAGTCGGCGATATCGGCATACATCGACCACAGCAGCGGGAAGATGCTGCCCGCGCATATGCTGATGAGCGTCTGCAGCAGGAAGATCGACACCAGTTGGTCGGGGCGCAGCGAGTAGAACACGACGCTGAGCACCGTGGCGGTAAGCATGGCGCCCAGATAAATGCGCTTTTTGCCGAAGCGGTCGGCGAGGGGAGCGGCCAGCGCTACACCCACCATGTTTGAAACTTGTCCGACCATCAGGTAGAGTGCCGAGAGGGTGAAGAAGCCCCCGATGACAGCGGCTTGGTCCTGCTGCACGTAGTATTTGAAATAGTAGATCGTCGCGCCGTCGCGGATCGAGTTGAAGATCAGCGCCGCGATGCCTGCACCCAGCAGAATCCACCACGGACGGTTGCGGAGAAGGTCCTTCAGGTCGTTGTGCACCGAACTTTGCTTTTCGGCGACGGGCTGTACGCGCTCGCGGACCCCGCGGAAGCAGAGCAGCAGCAGGATGGTGCAGAGAATGCCAATGCATCCCACGGTCATCGCCCAGCCGCGGGCTTCGGAATGTATGCCGCCCAGGTTCGAGAAGTTGCGCACGAGGGGCTCCACGAGTGCCAAGGCGATAAAACTGCCTGCATAGGCGAAGAACATGCGGTAGGAGGAGAGGGCGTTGCGATCGTGTCCGTTGGGCGAAATGACGCCCAGCAGCGATGCGTAGGGCACGTTGACTGCTGAGTAGACCATCATCATAGAGGTGTAGGTGACATAGGCGTATAGCAGTCGCATGGCGGGTGTCCAGCTTATCGGGGGTACCAGGAACGTCAGCACGCCTAGCACTGAGAAAGGCACGGCGCCGAAGAGAATCCACGGGCGAAACTTACCCCAGCGGCTACGGGCGCGGTCGGCAATGACGCCGAAGATCGGGTCGTTGATCGAGTCCCAGATGCGGGTAACGAGGAACATGGTGCCGACGGCGGCGGGAGCCAGCCCGAAAACGTCGGTGTAGAAATAGAGCATATACATCCCGAAGATCTTCCAGAACATGGAGGATGCCATGTCGCCGAATCCGTAGGAAATCTTTTCTTTGATTCCGATCATGCGGTATGGGGTTTTAGGTTAGTGCAAAGATAGGCGATGATGGGTTGTTTGAATAATACAATGAGAGCTTTTTATGGTGCTTTTTTAACATGCCGGGACGCCGTTGGTATATGGATTCGGTGATAGGCATTAATCCGGGCCTGTCCGGAGTCGATTTTTGCCGGCGGGCCTGATACTTGTTTAACCATTTCTTCCATTCTGTTAGCCAATCGGGGACCGGGGTTCGGAAATTCGGTTTTCGCGTCCTATTTTTGTTCCGAAACCGATTCGTATAACCCAAATCGATCCTATGATGAATAAGTTTTTAGTTTCGTTTTTTCTGCTTTGCACGACTGTCTTCAGCGCTTTTGCCGAGGCACCCGTGCGTCCCCGCATCCTGCCCGGGACCGTTGCGGCCACCGAGGCTGTGGTGTTCTGGGAGCTTCCTGCTGATTACAAGTCCATGAAGCACTATGTCGTGCGTGTCAACGGCCGCCGGGCCGGGACGACCGACCACAACAACCTGCGCATTACGGGGCTGCGCCCCTCGACGGCCTATCATGTGAAAGTCGCGGCTGTCGATGCCGCGGGCCGCGAACACGCGGCCGGGGCGATTGAATTCCGGACTAAACCCGCGTCGCGAATCTTTGACGTGCGCGACTACGGAGCGGTGGGCGACGGCAGGACCCTCGACACGAAGGCTATCCAACAGGCCATTGACGCCTGCACGCCCGGCGGTGAGGTTTACGTGCCTGCGGGCGATTACCTCACGGGCGCTCTTTTTATTTGTAAAAGCGATATCAGCCTGCATTTGGCCGAGGGGGCCACGCTGCGGGCAGTGAACAATCTCGGCCATTTCCCGATGGTGAAGAACATCTACGAAGGCTGGGTGAAGGAGGTCTTCGCCAGTGTCCTGAACATCGGTCGCCTCTACGGCGACCGTTACGAGAATATCCGCGTCTACGGCGGCGGCACGATCGACAATCAGGGCAGCGTGTTGGCCGACCAGCAGATCCGTACCGTGGGCCGCATGGCCCGTTCGCACGGTATGCCTGTCATCCGCTGCGATAACGTGGCTTTCGACAACGTGACCATCACCAATCCCTGTACGTGGAACGTCCATCCGCTGCTGTGCGACGGTTTCACGACCTACGGCTGCCGGCTCGTCTCCTCGGGCTTCGGGCTGAGCAACGCCGACGGCTGGGACCCAGATTCTTCGTCGGAATGTTACCTGCTCGAATCGGTGCTCGACGGACAGGACGACAATATCGCCGTCAAATCGGTGGTCTATCCTGCCGAAAACGGTGAAAAGATACTGAAACCTGCCGAGAATATCTTCATCAGCCATTGCCGCTTCGTGCGGGGCGGCGGGTTGGTCGTCGGGGCCGAAGTTCCGGCCGGGGCTCGCAATGTCTGGTTCACGGACTGCGTGGTGGAGGGCAGCGACCGCGGATTTCATGTTTGCAGCCGTCCGTTTGGCACTCGTCCCGTAGAGGGCATTCATTTTCGAGATATCGAGGTGAAAAACACCGGGTGCTGGGGCATCAACGTCACGGTCTGGTACTGGGTGCCGAGTTACCTGCCCGGAGCATACGGCCCCGACGAGTTGCTTAAGGTTCGCGACGTGAGTTTCGAGAACATCCGCATCGACCGCGCCGACGGTAATCCGATCCAGGTGTTGGGCGTGGCCGAGCAGCCGATGGAGAACATCACGTTCCGCAATGTGACCGTCGCCGAAAGCCAGTACGACGTATTGCTGCGCAATGTCCGCGGCGTGAAGTTCGAGAATGTGCAAGTAGGTGAGCGTTACTGGGTGCTGGACAACGCCGAAGGGGTCGAACGCGATGTCCTGACCTCTGCGCCCAAGGCGATGAATTATCCCCACAAGCTGGTCGATCCCGATGCTACCTACCGCACGAAGGCGCTCTACGACAATCTGCACAAAGTCGCCCGCAGCGGTCGTTTCCTCTTCGGGGCGCAGGATGCCACGGCGTCGGGCTTCGGCTGGAACGACGATTCGGGCCGCAGCGACATCGAGCGTATTTCGGGTAAAAAACCGGCCTTTTACAGTTGGGATTTCATGGACATCGTCGATGCGGACGGCAACCTGAAACCCGAAGCCGAAAAGGTCCGCCGGCTCACCTGCCAGGCTTTTTACGAGGGCGGGGTGATCTCCTATTGCTGGCATGCGCCGAATCCCGTCACGGGCGGCAGTTTTTACGACACCTCGGAGCGTGTAGTGGAGAAGATTCTGCCCGGAGGCTCGCATCACGCGAAATTCACGGCCATGCTCGACCGTATAGCCGCCTACAACCGTACGCTCGTCGGCAAAAACGGTGAGCAGATTCCGGTGATCTTCCGTCCGTGGCACGAGTTCGACGGCGACTGGTTCTGGTGGGGACGCGACAACTGCACCCCCGGGGAGTTGCAGGAACTCTACCGCTTTACGGTCACTTACCTGCGCGATACGTGCGGGGTGCACAATTTCCTCTACTGTTTCTCGCCCGACATCAACTTCACTACAGCCGAAGAATACCTGCGCTGCTATCCCGGTGACGGGTATGTCGACATCGTGGCGATGGACAACTACTGGCTCTATCGTTTCGAGGAGAAGAACCTCGACCACGCGCACCTGCGCCTGAAAGTGATCTCCGACTATGCGAAATCGACGGGCAAGATCGCCGCCCTCTCCGAGACGGGGCAGGGGGCCATCGACGCCCCCGAGTGGTTCACCGGACGGCTGCTGAAGTCGATTTACGGCTATCCGGGCGAACCCGTCGAATTGGCCTATGTCGCCGTATGGCGCAACAGCACGCTGGGATTCTTCACGCCCTATGAGGGACATCCTGCGACGGCGGATTTCCTGCGCTTCCTCGACGACGAACGGGTGGTCACGGCGTGGCCATACGATTGGTTGGGAATGTATTACCACTTGACCGACTGACGAAAAAGGGGAGGCTCCAAGAGCCTCCCCTTTGTTTTTCGCCGTGGCCGCGCCTCAGGCGATCACCTGCTTCTTGTGATACATCTCGCGGAACTCGCGCGGTGTGCACCCTTTCTTGCGGCGGAAGATGCGGTTGAAATTCGACATGTTGTTGTAGCCGCACTCGTAGCAGATCTCGGCGATGGTCTTGTTGGTGTCGACCAACAGCCGCGCCACCTTGCCAATGCGGATGTCAATGAGGTATTCGGTGAAACTCTTGCCCGTATGCTGGCTGAAGAAGCGACTGAAAGCCACTTCGCTCATGTTGGCCAGTTCGGCCACCTCGCGCAGCGTGATGTCGCGGGCGAAATTCTTCTGCAGGTAGGCGTCGGCCATGCGGATACGGCGGCTCTGGATGCTGTTCTCGGTGTGTGCGAAGGCCGTGCTGGCCAGCGTACGGGCGTCGGCGGCGAGCGAAAGTTCGTAGAGTAGCGTGAGGAAAGTAGTCACCAAGTAAAATCCCTTTTGCTCGCAGGTCAGCGAGTTGAGCAGCGCCCGGACCTTAATGATCGTGGAAAGTGGGAATGTCAGCCCTTTGCTGCCGTGCTGGAGCATGGTGTGGATCGAGAGGAACTGGTTCTTGGAGAGGAGTTTTTCCGAGAGCCAGTCGTCGGAGAACTGGATCGTGATCTCGCGGATGTTGCCCGGCGTGAGGCGGTGATTCTGCCAGCCGTGCTCGAGGTTGTCGTTCGAGATGAGCACCAGTTCGTAGTCGCCGATCTCCTCGATCGAGTCGCCCACGATGCGCTGGGCCCCTGCGGCATTTTCGATGTAGTTGATCTCGAACTCCTTGTGGGTGTGTATCGGGTAGTTGAATTCGGCTTTTTTACGCTCGATCACGTAGATGCAGTCGCCTTCCGACAGGGGCGTGATCTCGTGCAGTACGGGGCCTTTGTTGCTGGGTGTCATGGGACGCAGTTTTACAAGTCTACTAAAATATGTCTTTTTTTTGGATTCTGCAACCTGTTTTGGTGATAAAAAATGCGGGAGCACACAGCGGGCGCTCCCGTATCCGGTTTCGGGCGGCTGCAGGCTATTTGGCCAACAGCTTCGCGTAACGGGTGATAACGGCGAGGGTAGAGCTGTCGACCGCGAAGACCGAGTTCAGCCCCGGCTGTTCCTGTGCGGGGTCGCCCGTGTAGTCATCGCCGCGCTGCCAGTAAACATGGTCCGTCGAGGGCTGTGCCACGCCGCCCCAGCTCCAGAAATTGCATCCGGCAAAGGGTCCTCCGTGGGTGCGGTTTTCATGGATGTAGGAGAACACGGCTTCGTAATAGCGGTCGCGGCTCGTAGTGGGGCTTCCGGGGGTGAAGACGAATCCGTCGCGCGGGAATCCGAACTCTTCGAGGACGACGGGTTTGCCGATGCGCCGTGCGATCTCCAGGTGCTCGTCGATGTAGTCCCGGGTGTTGGCAATGGCCTGTTCGAGGCGTTCACCGCCCAGCTCCTCGGGCGTCACCCAGCCCCAGTTCAGCGGCCAGATGTGAATGGTCATGTAATCTACATTGGGATCGGCGTGCAGTTGTTCGGCCAGCGCGAGGTCGCCCTCGCAGCCCGCCTTGCCCTCGCTGCCGGTCGAAACGAGGTGGTTCGCATCGAGGCTTTTGATAAGTGCCGCGGTCCGGGCCATCCATTGGCGGAACGGCTCCTTGTTCTCGGAACTGAAAGCGCGCGGCTCGTTGCCGATCTGCCACGACATGATCGTCGGGTCATCAGCGTAGGGCTGCTCTGTGTATCGGTTGGTACGGGTCACCATGTCGCGCACGTAATTCTCGAAAAGCGCCTGTGCCTGCGGATTCTGAGCGTATTGGTTCACATAAGTCGAGAAAGCGTTCCATCCGTCGATGGCCGGGATCGGCGCCTTGCCTGCACCGGCCCATTCGAGGTACTGTGAGTAACCGCCGGACCATTCCCACGAGTTGTTGAGGTAGAGTACGGCTTTCATGCCGCGTTTGCCCATTTCGGCGAGCAGGAAGTCGAGTCCGTCGAGGATCGCATCGTTGTATTGTCCCGGGGCCTTCTGCAGTGTGGGTTCGATGCGCGAGGGTACACCGTCGGGACCGTCGCCGCCGACCAGGATGCGGAGGTTGTCGATACCGATGGCGTTGAGGATGTCCAGTTCGCGGAGGAGGCGTTCGCGGTCGCCGCTTTCGTCCTGCGATCCGAGGATTGCGCCGTACCAAAAGTTCGCGCCGACATAGCTGTAAGGCTTGCCTTCGGCCATAAAGCGACCTTCTTCGACCGTTACGAACCTGTTTTCGGGCGAGCAGGCTGCCGCCATCGCGGCGGTCAGCAACAGGATAAGTATGCGTTTCATGTCGTCAGCGTTTCATGTGGTTGGTGACTCCGGAGCAGTTGCGCTGGATGAGCAGTCCGTTGCCGGGACATGCGGGCGAGGGCGTTGCCGCAATCTCTTCGAGCGTCAACCCCTGCACGCCGCGGGCTTCTACCGGAGCGGTGAAATAAGGTTTCGTGATGCCCTCGCCCCAGGACATCGTACCGTTGGTCATGTGCACGTTGCGGACGTTCTCGAGGTAGACGATCGGGGTGTCCGAGGCGAAAAATTCCTTGTCGGCGACCGTCGTGGGCCGGAAGTCGAAGTTGCCGCCGGCGACCGGGTCGAGCGCTCCCTGGCTGAGCCGGAAATCGAAGTTGGTGAAGTCTATGTTTTCGATCGTGCATTCGGGCGAGGCGTAGACGATCACCGAGTTTTCGCCGTCGCACGAGATGTTCGAAAAGCGGAGGTTGCGGATGGCTCCCGGCACGCTTTCGCGTCCGCGGATGGCCGTGATTTTGATCGGCTCGCCGTTGCCCCACCAATCGCCCGTGTGCAGGCGGGTGTGGATGTTGAAATTCGAGAAGTTGACGTTCTCCAATCCCGCGTAGTCGCGGATGCAGATGCCGATGCCGCAGTTGGAGTCGAAAATGGTGATGTTCGAGAAGTTGTAGTCTGACATCACGTTCTGGTCCCAGCCACCGATGCGGATGGCGCTCGACCGAGAGCGGAGTACGCAGTTCGTGAAATTGATGTTGCGCGAGGGACGTGTGATTCGCTGGAAACCAGGGTCGCCGAAATGCCAGTCGTAGCCTGCCACCACCACGGCGTCGTCGCCGCACGAGATGTAGCAGTCCGAAACGTTGACGTTGCTCGACGAGATGATGTCCAGACCGTCGCTGTTGGGGATCACGAGATTATTGTCGATTTTCAGATTATGGACCGTCACGCGGTCGCAGTGGACGATCAGGAAGCACCAGTAGGGCGAATCGACGCATTTGAAGTCATGCAGCTCGACGTCGGTGCAATTGCTGAAGACGATCATCTGGTGGAAACGGTCCTTGGGGTAGAGCGGGCCGTCGCCGATGTCTTCCGTAACTTTGCGCAGTCCCTTGCCTTGACGCACATAGTCCAGCGCGGGACCTGCGATGACCTTGGCGCTGTCGGCGTGCATGAACTCCATGCCTTGTCCGAAAATGATGCCGTGGCCCGTGATCGAGACGTTCGAAGCGTTTTCGGTGTAGAAGACGCCTGCCAACTCGTCGTTGTGGCGCTGGTACTGCGTGAGGTCGGTCGTGGCTACGAGCCGGGCGCCGGTCTCCATGCGAAATTCAATGTTCGAGCGGAGGTTGAGCGTTCCCACGAGGTAGTCGCCCTTGGGAACGTAGACTACGCCGCCGCCCTCTTCGGCGCAGCGGTCGATGGCCTGCTGGATCTTATCCGTCGTGAGACGGCTGCCGTCGTTGCGGGCGCCGAATTTCAAGACGTTGTAAATACCCGCCGTTTCGCTGCCGCACCCTGCGAGGAGGAGTGCGGCCAGCGCGGCGCAGATGGTGATTTTTATGTTTTTCATCGGGTTGTTTCGTTAACGGATTTCGATGGTGACGGGTTGCGTCGCGGCGAAGGTGCCGCAGCGGGCTGTGAGCTGGCCGTTGTCCCAAGTCCAGTTGTCGCAGGCGCGGCCGTTGACCGTGATCTGTGCGGGTCTCGGTGTACCGACGATCTCTACATTGTAGGTGCGTTCGGCAACCGCCTCAGGGTAGGTTCCGCGTGATGCTTCGACCGTGAGGCGCTGTGTGCCATCGGAACAGTCGTAGGTTAGCAGCGTGCGGCGGCTCAGCCCCTTCTCGTAGTCGAAGTTCTCGCCTTCGTCTTCGTAAAGGTCGAACGTCGTGCGGCAGTCGTCCGCCGGAGCGTAGGCACGCAGGGTCAGCGTCGAGAGCGGGGCGCTTACATAGTCTCCGGGTTCGGTCATCGGGATGAGCGAACCGGCCCGCACGTAGAGCGGGAAGCTCTGAATGTCCGAGGTGCGCGAGATTTCGCGGCCGCCGGCGATGCGCTCGTTCGTGAAGTAGTCGTACCACGTGCCCTCGGGGAGCCAGAGCGAACGCTCGGTCACTCCGTGCTGGCCGTCGCCCGAGGGGCGCATGGCCGGGGCCACGAGGAATGCTTCGCCGAATAGGTATTGGTCGAAACGGTAAGCTTCGTCGTTTTCGGGCCAGTCGAGGTACATGCCGCGGCAGAGGGGTACGCCCGTTTCGTGAGCATCACGCATCAGGGTGTAGATGTAGGGGTTGAGCGCTGCGCGCAGGCGGACCGAACTGCGGATTGATTCCAGTACGGTCGGTCCCCATTCCCACGGCAGGCGCGAGCCGCCGTCCCAGCCGTCGGGACAGGTCCGTGCAGGATGCCAGAAGAGGTCTTTCTTGGCGTGGAAGCGCATCAGCGGCGAAAAGGCGCCGAGTTGGGTCCAGCGGGCGAACATCTCGCCGTCGGGGATGTATCCGTCCGTTCCCTGGGGCATGTAGCCGCCGATGTCGTGCGACCACCAGACGCCGTTGTTGCTGCCTTTGAGCGTCACCTCCACCGTACGGCGCATCGTGGCCCACGTGGCATAGGTGTCGCCGGAGAACCCGGCAGGGTAGCGGTGGTTGCAGAGCGTGTAGTTCTGCTGGCGGTTGAGCACCAGCGGACGTTTGCCCGTGCCTTCGGAAAGGTAGCGGTGGTAGAGTTCCGCCGAGTAGATTGAGTTGGCGCCGTCGACCCAGTGGAAGTCGAACCCGTCGTCGATCATCTCCGCCAGGTAGAGGTCGTAGAATGATTTGAAATGGCGTTCGTTGCGCGTGTCGTACTGTACAACGCGGATTTCGGGTTCGAACGAGGGGCCGTCGACGATCGACTTGTCGTAGTCGAGTCCCGCACGGCGGCAAAATTCACGCACCTTAGGGTCGTCCTTATAGATGCAACCCGAATGGTGGTTGAATCCGGTTTTGATGTGCTGCGACTCGGCCCAGTCCTGGAATCCGCGCATGTCGGGGAAATTCTTCGTGTCGTACCTGTAACCGTACCAGTCGTCCACGTGCCAGCACATGTCGAGGATCACGGCGTCGAGCGGAATCCGCTCCTTGCGGAACCCATTGACGATCTGCTTGTAATCCTCGTCGGTGTAATCCCGCCAGCGGCTATAAATCAGTCCCAGTGACCATTTGGGGAACATCGGAATATCGCCGGCGATCGAGAAAAAGTCGGTAAAGGCCCGGCGGTAATCCTTGCCGTAGCACAGCACGTAGAGCTCTTCGTAGGGCTGTCCCTCGCGGAAGAGGTTCAGTTGGTCCTGCGTGTGTTTGAGAACGGTGTAGCCGCGGCGGCTCAGGATGCCGTCCTGCGGGGTGGGGCGTATGTCGTGCGACGAGGTGATGTCGTTCTGTTCGGAGTAGCATTTCTCTCCGTCGCAGTTGTCCAGCGCCCCGACTACGCCGCCGAGGTTCTGTCTATCCTCGGCTCCCAGTTCAGGTACGGATGCCTTGCCCTCGACGCGGATGCCTCCTGCCGTGAGGGGCTGTGCCGGGTCGTAGACGATCGTGATCTCTCCGGTGGCGATGCGGTATGCCGCACCCTCCTTCGTGATGTCGAACGCCACGGGCGCCGTGGGCAGTTCCGTGACGCCCAGGTCGGTGCGTACGGGGGCGAACCGGTAGTTGTCGCCTTCGCGCACGGAAAACATCGTGGACGAGAGCACTTCGATCCGTGCCTTGCGGAACGATACGGTGTTTCCGGTGCGGCGGTATTCTTTGGCCGTGCCCGCCGTCACGGCTATCAATAACGCGGTTGTCAGTAAGGTCTTTAGTTTCATGTTTCGGGTTTATCGGGTTGGGTAAATATGGATCGCCGCACCTCCGCTGCCCGCCATCGGGAGCGTCAGTTTGTCGCCTTTGCGCAGGCTGACGGTGCGCTTTTCGAGCCGGTTGGGATCGTCGGCGGTCTCGGCCGTGTCGGTGTAGACCTCGGCCGTGTATGCGCCGTCGCCGAGGAAATCGGCTGTCAGCGTCACTTCACGGGGCGTCGAATTGTTGATGGCGCCCACCCACCAGTCGGCACCCTTGCGGCGTGCCACACAGACGTATTCCATCACCGAGGCGGCCGGGACGACCGTTTCGTCCCATGTGGTCGGCACCTTGCGGATAAATTCGAATCCGGGTTGCCCCTCATAGGCCTGCGGGGTGTCACAGACCATGCCGAGGTAGCTCTCGAGCACGACGTACATGCCGAGCATGTGGCAGCGGGTGTTCGTGACCCACGGATTCGAGTAGCGGATTTGCAGTTTCTCCTTCGGCACGGCGCGGAATCCTCCGAGGTGGTAGTCCGTGGCCCCGGCCAGCAGGCGCGTGAAGGGAATGGCGATGTCGAGGTCGGCGCCCATGTCCAGCGACCATTTGTAGCACTCGTAGTTGCGCGTGCCCTCGCGGGTGAACTCGTTGGGGTAGGTACGGTTGAGTCCCGAGGGCTTCGACGAACCGTGGAACTGCACGAAAATCTTGTGCGCGGCGGATTTGGCGAGGATCTCTTCCTGAATACGGATCATCTCCTGATCGTCGCGGTCCATGAAATCGACCATCATGCCTTTGACGCCCCACTCCTCGAAGCGAGCCAGCGCGTCGTCCAGTTGTTCGTAGAGCGGCTTCCAGTTGACCCAGAGGTGGATGCCTACGCCCTGTTCCGCAGCGTATTTGCAGATGTAGGGCATGTTGAGCGTCCGGAGCGGCTGCATGATGTCGGCCTCGGAGCTTGGGAATTCGAAGTTCATGTTGGGGTCGTAATACCACGGTTGCTCGGCATACCCGTAGATCGAATGGAAGTCGAGTCCGGAGCGTGCCGCGAAGTCGATGTAGTATTTGTTCGTCGGGAAGTTGTTGCCGGCGAGGAACGTCGTATCGGGCGTGACGCAGCCGTTCCACCACGTGAAGGTAGTCTTTCCGGGGCGTATCCACGTCGTATCAGCCACGGCGCACGGATCGTTGAGGTTCGTGAGCAGGTTCGAGGCGATCAGCCGTCCGACCTCAGGGCCGATCATCATCACGCGCCACGGCGAGCGGTGAGGCAGCGATGCGCGGACTTTCTCGCGCTGCTGTCCGGGTAGCGGCGAGAGTTTGCCGCGCAGCGATCCCTGCTCCTTGGAGAGGTAGAGGCCCGCGTAGTCGCGGATAGCGGCCTCGGTGATGGACATTACCGTTCCGTCGGGGTAGGTGAACAGGGTCGGCATCTCCATCAGCTTGCCTTCGTCGAGGTGCTTATAGTCGGTCTGTGTGTAGAATCCCTCGTGTGAGGTGGTGTACGACGCGAGGTACATCGTCAGCGCCTTGGGGTTGCCCGCCAGGTCGAACGTCGTCAGCTCGTCGTGCATCACATAGGAGTTCCAGCCCTCTTGTCCGGGGAAGACGTAGCGGAAAGCCGCACCGTCGTTGAACGCGCGGACCACCAGGTTGATCCGGCGATGGGGCGCGGCCTCTTCCAGCAGCGGGATCACCGCTTCGGTGTAGGGCTCCTCGACGTGCGACGATTTGCCCGTGATGAGGTCGTAACGCTCCACGCCGCTGCGGCGTTCGATGCGTCCGGTGCGGAGCCCGCGTCCGAATTCGCCGCTGTCGAAGACGAAGCCCATGCGGCCTCCGTCGACAAGTTGCGTTTTGCCGTAAAATACGTCGTATTCGGGCTGCGATTTCCGGTCCACACGGACCGTCATGCGGATCTGCCCGTCGGGCGATTTCACGCTTATGGTTTTCTGTGCGTAGCCCGCACTGCCCAGCAGCAGCGCTGCGGCCATCGTTGTGAGAAGTCGTTTCATTATCGTATGTCTTGGTTCATCAGAATCCGGTCACCGGCGATAAAGGCTTTGAAATCGCCTTCGGCCGCATGGCCCTTGTAGGGAAGGTAGAAATGGCCGGGTTTGTCCGGTTCCCAGGCGTTGCGCCAGAAGAGAATCCACGCCATGCCCGAAGACTCGATGACCGGAGCCACGACACGGGTGAAATAGTCCGTCACGGGAATTTCTTCCATGCCGGTCTCGGCCATCACGGGGAGTTTGCCCGACCGGGTGGCATAGTCGGCAACGATCCGCAGGTTGCGCCGCATGTTGTCCATGTAGTGCTGCGTGGCGGCCTCGTCCGAGCCGAAGTGGTAGAGGTCGAAACCGACCACATCCACCCATTCGTCGCCGGGATAACGTTCCAGATAGCCCGCTTCGTCCTCGACATCGGTCGGGGAGTAGCCGTAGAGGACGTTGTGTACGCCGCGTGTGTCGCGCAGGTGGGCGACGGTCATCCGCCACAGCGCCTTGTAGTCGTCGGGCGTTGCGAAATCGGCGCCCCACCAAAACCACGAACGGGTCTGCTCGTGGTAAAGGCGCAGTACGACGGGGATCGCTTTGCCCTGCGCGTCTTTCAGCGATGCGAGAAAATCAGCCACGCGGTCCAGTCGTGTGAGGTATTCGTTGTGGTGCGAGCCGCCCGGCAGGATCGAAGCGACCACGTCGCTGCGCGAGCAGTCCCACGTCGAACCGCCGGTGAGGATGTTGTCCCCGTGCCAGCTGATGGTCGAGATGCCTCCGCGGGCCGCCGTTGCTGCGATTCCCCGGCGGATGTCGTCGAAATAGACCGAGTCGAGGCTGTACGGTGCGCCCAGCTCGACATGGCCGATCTCCCAGCCGATGACGGCGGGATAGTCGCCCGTCATGTCGTAAACGTCCGAAAATCCAGGTTCGTAACGCTGGTGTCCGTAGGCCAGGGCGTCCTGCTGTCCGAGCATGACGCCCCGGTCACGGAGCGCGAAAAGACGTTCGTAAAGCGTACGGGTGGCCTGGGTCGCCTGCGGGTCCGAAGGACGGTGTTCCGGCCCGGAGCAGGCCGCGGTCAGCAGGGCCGTGCCCGCTGCGAAGGTCAGAAGATGTTTCATCGAGGGTTTCTCATTATTTGAAAGATTCGTTGCGGTCGATCAGTTCGCAGAGCGTCTCGACCGAAGCGGCGCTGCGGAATCCGTCGGGCGCCGTGTTGAAGCAGTAGTCCAGCAGCCGGTCGACGGACGACACGGCTACGTGCATGCGGGTGTCGCACGAGGCGTAGTAGATCAGCACCCGGCCGTCGGGATCGGCGATCCAGCCGTTGCAGAAAAGCACGTTCGAGACGTCGCCCACACGCTCTCCGCCCAGCGGGGCCATGAAATATCCGGCCGGTTCGGCAATGACCCGTGTGGGGTCGTCGAGCGCTGTGACATAGAGGTAAAGCACGTAGCGAAGCCCTGCGGCACACATCCTGACGCCGTGGGCCATGTGGAGCCATCCGCGCGGAGTGCGGATCGGGTGGGGACCCTCGCCGTTCTTCATCTCTTTGACGGTGTGGTAGTTACGTATGTTGATGATCTTCTGTTCGCCGACCTCGGCGCGGGTGATGTCGTCGATGAGCGCCCAGCCGATGCCGCCGCCGTTGCCGGCATCGATGAAACTGTCCTGCGGACGGGTGTAGAGGGCGTATTTGCCCTCTACAAACTCCGGGTGGAGCACCACGTTGCGCTGCTGTCCGGGACTTTTCAGGTCAGGGAGGCGTTCCCAGTGTTCCAGGTCTTTCGTACGGGCGATGCCTGCGGCGGCCACGGCGGCCGAGAGGTCGTCCGGAGCCGAGAGGTCCTTACGCTCGGTACAGAAAACGCCGTAAATCCAGCCGTCCTCGTGAGCTGTCAGGCGCATGTCGTAGACGTTCGTATCCGGATCGTCGGTCTCGGGCATTCGGATCGGATATTTCCGGAAGCGGAATCCGTCAATGCCGTTGGGACTCTCGGCGATGGCGAAAAACGATTTGCGGTCGTTGCCTTCGACACGCACCGCCAGCACGTATTTGCCGTCGTGGAACATGGCTCCGGCATTGAACGTACCGTTGATGCCGAAACGCTCCATACAGTAGGGGTTGCGTTCGGGCGAGAGGTCGTAACGCCACTCCAGCGGTGTATGGTCACGCGTCAGTACGGGATATTTGTACCGTTCGTATATCCCGTTTCCGGGCAGCAGAGGCTCGTTTTCACGCTCCAGGAGACGGTTGTGCTCTTCGCTCAGGGCGTGTAAACGTTTTTTGAATAAAGTGTTCGTCATGTCGTATGGAATGAATATGTCGGGGTTTTGGAAAAATGGGGCGCAGTCGTTTGCTGCGCTGCGCCCCGATCTTCGCTATTTGGTTGCGATCTTCTTCACGAAGCGGAGGTTCCAGAGGTAGAACTCCATATCACCGGATGTTTCACGCTGTGCGGCGATTTTGAAATTATTCCACTGGTCTTGGTTGTTGTAAGGGTCTGCAGCGATTTTGAGACAGGTCTTCTGTCCGTTCTCTTCAAGTGGCGGGAAAAGATCCGTCACTTCGAACTGCACAGTTTGCCATTGGTTCATCGTGTTGAGTGCTATGCCGTTGTTTGAACTAGCAGGGTCCCACATATAGAACTTGCCGGCGTCTTCGCTTTCAGCGGCTCCCAGACGAATGTAGCGTGCCAGAGGAGTGCCAGAGGGGTTGTTGATCTCCATTTTTACGCACCAATTTTCGGGGTTGGCCAGCAGGTCAGCGGCCGAGTCATCGAGCCAGAAGTGGGTAATCATAAAGTTTTCGTAACCCCAGGTGCCGGGGAAATTCTTTTTGATCCAGGTTACCCATTTGAACAGCGGATGATAGTAGAACTCCTCGGGAGAGATGTCGTTCATCGATGTGATACCCGTAGCCCACCATCCGTTCACCCAGGTGCGATCGTCGTTGGTGAGAATCGGAATGCCCGGTTCGCGGAAGGGGATCTCGACGGGCGTCGTCAGCTCGGGAGTCTCGATGGTCAGGTACGAGGCCTTGTCGGTAGGTGTTCCGGCCGGAATTTCGACGCCGAACGATGTGGCGTTGCAGCCGATCATCTTAATGGGTTGTCCGTTGAAGGTCAGCTTAGCGTTGATCGAGTCGATCAGGTAGAGGTCGAAATCGCTGCCCACGACCTGTATCGTGTCGCGGTCGGCGGCGAAATCGTTCTTGAATCCGTTGATGACCAGTTCGGGCAGTGTCACGTTCAGTGCCGCCGATACTTCGCCCCGCTTGGTGACGATGCGCAGCGTGTTGTTCACCTCTCCGGGCAGCTTGCGCGGCACGACCAGTTCGAGCCGGTGGCGCTTGGCATAGACCTGCGTCAGGTCGAGTGAGAGGTCGTTGATCGTCACCGATTCGAGATCGGTGAGGTTGTCGCCGAAGATGGCGATTGACTGGTTGAGCGCCGCCGTTGTGATGACGGTCGACGTGTCGGCCGAAGCGGCGATCTTGCGGATCGACGGGGCGCCGGTCGAGACGTTGTCCGGGTCCCAGCCTTCGTCGATGTTGACCACATCGCTGCACGAGACTGCCGCGAAAGCGGCCAGCACGGCGGCAGCCGTATATGTTAACCACGTAAGTTTCATAGTATATCGGTTTTAAATCGGTTTAAGGTTATTAGTTCCATCCCGGGTTGTTCTCGGTGATCGAGGCGTTGGTGTCTATTTCGCTCGATGGGATCGGGAATAGGGTGTGTTTCGACTGACGGGTCTTGTAGGTGCCGATCTCGTCGTTGCCGCCGATGGCACTCATCACCTCGACGTAGACACCCCAGCGGATCAGGTCCCAGCGGCGGTCGCCTTCGCAGAAGAGTTCGATGGCACGTTCTTCGAGCACGCTCGAACGGAAGTCCACGATGTTCGAAACATTGTCTTGTCCCGTCAGCGCACGCGGCGTGGCTTTGCTCCGGTCGCGTACCGAATTCAGGGCTGCGAGGGCCTTGCCGTCGGCCGTACCATTGACTTCGGCGTATGCCTCGGCGTAGATCAGTACAATATCGGCGTAGCGGAGCAGCGGCCAGAAGGCGTCGCCTTGCGTGACGGTACGATCCGAGCGGTCGATGTACTTGGTCGGATAGGCCAGGTAGTAGGTGTCGAACTGCGGGCACGCATAGGTCAGGCCGTCGTCGAAGGGAGCTTCCTTGTTCTCCACCTTTTTGTTCCACTCCTGGTTGTTGGGGTAGTACTGGGCGAAGGTGAGGTCCCAGGTGCGCTGCCAGCGGTGGCGGATGCCCTCGAGCACGCGCAGGTCCTTGCTCTCGGCCATCTTGTACCAGTGGTCGCGGCCGCCGTACCACATGCCGTCGGAGATCAGCCCGTTGCTGTTCTCGATGCCGCAGATGTGGTAGGAGAAGTATTCGCAGTAACGCGTGTCGGACGCATAGCCCTGGATGCTCCACAACTGTTCGGGGCCGTAACAGTTGGCGCGTTTCCAGATCTCTTCGAAAGGCCGCAGTTCATAGGTGCCGTATTCGCCGGTCATCACCTTGTCGGCAATTTCGTAAGCCTGCGTGTAGCACTCCATCGGGTCGAAAGCCTCGTATCCGGCAAGCTGATGCTTCTCATAGGTGATTTTCTGCGGGTCGGTGTAGGCTTTTTCGGTACCCTCGCCGCTCCACGGCTTACCGCCGCGCACCCAGAGCTGCGTGCCTTCGGGCATGGCGCCCGCGGCCATCGTGGCGTAGACCTTGGCCTCGAGACCCGCGGCCGTTCCTGCCGATACGCGGCCTGCGACAAACTCTTTGTCGGTGTTCTTATAACATTCGACCTTAGCTTCGTTGAGCAGTTCTATGATGTAGCCGTAAACATCCTCCACCGAGCTGCGGGGGACATTGCGGTCGCCTGTTTCGCTGATCGACTGCTTGCGTACGGGAATGGGACCGAATGCACGGACCAGCTGGAAATAACCCCATGCTTTCAGGAATTTCAGTTCGCCGAGGATGGCGGTTTTCAACCGTGGTTCGACGTTGCTCATCTGGTTGATCTTGTAGATCGAGAAATTGCAGCGGTGGATCATTTCGTAAAGACCTGTCCACATGCCGTTGATGTTGCCGTTGTTCTGGAAGTTACCGGCTCCGAGTGTACCGAATGCCCAGCTGGGGCCCGTGAGGTAGTCCTCGTCGTAGAGCCACACCATCGGGAAGGTGTTGTCTTTGAACATCGTGCTGATTTTGCTGTAACAGCCGATCAGCCATTGGGTCGCCCCGGCGTCCGAATCCTCGATGTCGTCGGGTTGGGTGAAATCGTAGGTCTCCTCCTTGAGCCACTCCTGGCAGGAGCTAAACCCTGCCGAGAGCAGCACGCCCACGGCGCAAGCCAGAATGATATGTTTGATTTTATTTGTTTTCATTGCAGTTCATTTTTTTTACGATTAGAAAGTCAGCTTCACGCCGAACGAGTAAACGCGGCTGCTGGGGTACGAGTAGAGGTCGACGCCCTGGCGGGTCACGTCGCTGCCGTAAGCATTCACGTCGGGATCATACCAACTGTAACCCGTGACGGTGAAGAGGTTCTGGGCGCTGGCGTAAACGTTGATCGATTTGATGCCCTTCCATTTGGGGAAGAACGTGTAGCCCAGCGAAATGTTCTTCAGGCGCAAGTAAGAGCCATCCTCGATATAGCGGTTCGAGAATTTCCATTCGCGTTTGTAACCCGCCTCGATCGGTTTGGGCCACCGGGCGTTGGCGGCGTTCTCCGCCGTCCAGCGGGTGTCGTACTGCTCGCGGGTGATGTTCTGGATGCCGGTCATCGACGAGCTGGTGTTGTTGGCGATCGTGTTGGCGTTGAGGATATCGTTGCCGTAGGTGCCCTGGAAGAAGAAGCTCAGTGTGAAGTTTTTGTAGCGCAGGGAGTTGGTGATGCCGTAGGTGAAGTCGGGATTGGTGTCGCCGATTACGCGTTTGTCGGCATCGGTGATGGCGCCGTCACCCGTGTAGTCGCGGTATTTGATCTCGCCGATCATTGCTTCGGCGTCGGCTTGCGAAACGTTGGCATACTGCGGATCGGCACGTACCTCGGCGATGTTGTCGTAGAAGCCGTCTTCGACGAATCCCACGATGGTACCGATCGGACAGCCGTTACGCTGGATGAAGACGTTAGGAACGTTGTTGATGAAGTTGCTGCCGTACTGGTCGCCCGTGAGTCCGCCGATCTTGTTGCGGTTGAACGAGATGTTGGCATCGATCTGCCAGCCGAAGTCCTTGCGGGCGAAGGGGTGGAAAGTACCCGAAATCTCGAGGCCCTCGTTGGTGACGTGGCCGCTGTTGACTGCCATCTGGGTATAACCCGAGTTGGTCTCAATGCTCACTTTCTGCAGCAGGTCGTTGGTGCGCTTGTAGTAGTAATCGATCACGAAGTTGACTTTGCCTTTGGCCAGCGAAATATCCAGGCCGGCGTTGACCTGATCGGTGGTCTCCCATTTCAGTCTCTTGTTGATCGGGCCTTTCCAGGTCTGCTCGGCGAAGCCCGGGGTCAGCGTGCCGCCCAGCGGGTAGCTCGATACCGACATGGCGGGCAGTGTGGCGTAAGTGCCGATGCCCTGGTTGCCGGTCTGGCCGTAGCTCAGGCGTAGTTTCAGGTCGTCGAAGACGTTGAGTTTTTCGATCCACGGTTCGGCGGAAAGGCGCCATGCAAGGGCTCCCGAGAAGAAGTGTGCGTATTTGTTACCCTCGACGAAGACACTCGAACCGTCGGCACGGTACGATGCGGTAGCCATGTATTTGCCCTTGTACGAATAGTTGAAACGCGCGAGGTTCGACTGCATCCGGCTCTTGCCGCGTCCCGATGAAAGGGGATAGGTCTTCATGCCGGCGCTCATATCCCACATCAGGGTCAGGTCCGAGGGAAAGTCGTAGGCCGACATGTTGTTGTATTTCCAGTGCGATTCCTCGAATGTAATACCGGCCACGGCGTCGATGGTGTGGTCTTCGCCGAACTCTTTGTGATAGGAGAGCAGCGTCTCCGAGGTGAATCCCTGCGACCAGCTCGTTCCCTGACCGCCGGTGCCGTTCGTGGGCTTGTAACCCTGACGGGTCAGGCGGTTGTAATACATGTTGCGGTCGTTGCCCGAGTAGCTGAAGCCGATGTTCTCACGCAGTTTGAGACCTTTGTAAAGCGTCGCCTCGACATACGACGAGAGGTAGACGTTGTTGGCTCGGAATTCGTCGAACGCTTCGCGGACATAGACGTAGGGGTTGGCGGCGAGCCAGTTGAGCTCGTTGTCCTCCTGGGTGTTGATCGTGGCGTCGTAGGTCGGTGGGAATACCAGCGCGGAGTAGATCACGCCGTCGCCGCCCGAAGTCGAGGAGTTGACGAAGTTGGTCACCGAATTGGTGTAGTTGGTGTTCAGTCCCACTTCGAGCCAGTCGCGCATTTTGCGCCAGAGGTTCGAACGCACGGCGTAACGCTTGTAGCCCGAGCCGACGATGGTACCCGTCTGGTCGGTGTAGTTGAACGAGAGCAGATAGCCGCCCTTCTCGTTGCCTCCGTCGATGCTGATGTTGTATTCCTGGGTGAATCCGGTCTGAAAGATGGCGTCCTGCCAGTCGGTCGAGCCCACGATGTCGGTGTTGCCGTATTCGTCGGTGTAGGTTCCCGGACGGAGGAAATCCTCGGGTGCAGGGGAGTATTTACCCGACGAGGTGATGATGTTGTTGTTCGTGTCGAACGAGTAGTACCATTCGCCGCGATAGGGTAGTTGGCCGTCGGGGTTCGAATTGAGGGTCTGCTCGTTGATGTAGCGCGCGTAGGTTACGGGATCGAGTACGTCGATCTTCTTGGCTACTTTCGAGAAACTGAAGTTCGACGAGAAGGTGATGTTGTCTTTGCCGCTGCGGCCCTGCTTGGTAGTGATGATAACCACGCCGTTGGCGCCGCGCGAACCGTAGATAGCCGTTGAAGAGGCGTCTTTGAGGATTTCAATCGACTCGATGTCGTTGGGGTTGATGTTGGCCAGCGGATTGGAACTGGATCCGGTCCCCGAAAGACCGGTGTCCGGAGCCTTGCTCCCGCCGCCGTAGGGAAGTCCGTCAATGACGTAAAGCGGCTGCGTATCGGTGCTGAACGAGTTGGCTCCGCGCACGTGGATCGTCAAGCCCCCCCCCGGTGCTCCGTCGTTCTGACGCACCTGAACACCAGCTACTTTGCCCTGCATGGCGCTGTTTACGCTCAGCGAGGGGTTGCCTTTGATGAGGTTGTCGCCCTTGATCTGGCTGACGGAACCCGTCACGTCGCGTTTCTTCATCGTGCCGTAGCCGATGACCACCACGTCGTCGAGCGTGTTGGTGTCGTCGATCATCTGGATGTTGACGACTTTCTGAGCGAAGATCTTCACCGTTTCGCGGGTCTTGCCCACAAAGGTGAATGCCAATACGTCGCCTTTCTTGGTGTTGATCGCGTAGGCGCCCTTGTAGTCGGTGGTGGTCGCCGTCGTGGTTCCTTCGACTATGACGGTTACGCCGACCAGCGGCGAGCCGTCGTTGGCATCGGTAACCACACCCGTGATGTGTACCTGCTGGGCCGAAGCCGCGCCTGCACACATCAGACAGCCGATTAGAAATAGTCCGATTTTTTTCATAATGTAAGTGGTTTAGGTTGTTTGAACATTATTCAGTAGTTTTTAAATAGGTATTCTCCTCCGCGGTGGCCGGCTGGGACAGTCGGAGGACAGCGGATGGATCGGACCTTTGTTCATCTGCAAAATTACGATGAAGATAAAGGCCGAATAGCCACTATGATAGCATAGAATGATACTATTTTAACATTCATAAAGATAGTGAAATCGTCTCTAAAATGTTCTAAAAAGACTTTGAAATGCTCTCTGATGGGATTTGATGACCGTTTTTAAGGAGTGAATCGGGATCTCAGAAAAGACACGAAGTGCGGAAAATAGATATTTTAATACTATATTTACAATCGCAGAACCGGTAATTTTGCATCAGGGAATCTGCTTTTCGTGCGTGGATGCGGTTTCCCGAAACAAATATAATAAAATACCAACTGATGAAAAAATTAGTACTTTTAATCACTTTTTGTGCGGCCTTGGCCTCCGCCTCTGCGGCCGTGTATGACATAACGGCTTTCGGCGCCCCGGCCGACGGTAAAACCCTCGCCACGACACAGATTCAGCAGGCCATCGACCGCTGCCATGCCGACGGCGGCGGGGTGGTGCTCGTTCCGGCAGGGACCTATCTGGTGGGGACGCTCAACCTGCGTTCGAACGTCGAGTTCCGCATGGAGACGGGTGCCGAACTGCGCGCTACGCTCGATTTGACGCAGTACCAGCGCCACAACCGCGAACTGGCAGGCGTTTTTTATACCGAAAAGGCGTCGAATGTCTCGATTACGGGCAACGGCCTTATCAACGGGCAGGGTATGAAGTTCATGGAGCCGGGGAAGGCCAAGGTGATAGGTGACGATCAGCGACGTCAGACCCGTCAGGGACTCGGCTTCCGCAAAGTTTCGGAAGGACTGGGCGACGGCCCCCTTTACCCGAAGGACCGTTACCACCAGATGATTGTCTTCAGCGAGTGTACCGACGTGGCGTTGGAGGATTTCAAATGTGTCGATTCACCCTATTGGTGTTTTGTGATCGTACACTGTGATGGGGTGAAGATCCGCGGCCTGCGGATCGACAACAACCTACTGATCCCCAACAGCGACGGCGTGGACGTTATTTCCAGCAGCAATGTCAACATCTCGGACTGCTTCTTCAAATGCGGCGACGATGCCATTGTGCTGGCAGGCTATGGCGAGCACCACGGCGATCCGGGCTTCAGGGACATCCGCAAGCCGTCGACCAACATCAACGTCTCGAACTGCATCCTCCAGTCGCGGTCGAGCGGCATCCGCATCGGCGGCCACGACCAGAATCCGATGTCGAACTACAATTTCTCGAACATCTCGATCTTCGATTCGAACCGCGGCATCAACATCTCGGTCAGCGACTCCTGTTCGCTGGAGAACATGACCTTTACGAACATCCGCATCGAGACACGCCTGCATACGGGCGACTGGTGGGGCCACGGCGAGCCGATCAACATGACGGCGATGGTGCTCGTGCCCGAGAAACCGCAGTTGGGCGTCATCCGCAACATCTACTTTAATAATATTACTTGCGTAGGTGAGAATTCCGTGGTGATGATTGCCGACAAGCAGACCCAGTTGCAGAATATCTATTTCAATAATTTCGAATTTAAAGTGCGCAAAAGTGCCATTGAGGGGGTTGCAGGCGGCAACTATGACCTGCGGTTGAACGTCGATCCCAAGCGGGAACTTTATGCGGCTGACGTTCCGGTGTTCTATATCGAGAATGCGCAAAATGTCTTTTTCAACCAGGGGACCATCGGTTGGGAGGATGCCGATATGCCTTATCATACCTATGCCATTGATGCCGTCGATGTCGAGAACCTGCGCCTGAACAATATGACAGCTGTTCCATCGCCCGCCCATCCCAAATATCCGGCGGTGCGGACGCGCGATTGCCGTCGTGTGGTGAACAATATCGGCAAATAGCCGACGTATTTTATAGAAAAGCTCCGGGAATCAAATTTTCCGGGGCTTTTGTTTTCTGACGAGGGTGTCAGGCGGCGACCTTTTCGAGGATGCTCTTCAGACGGCGGGTCATGAAGTACTGGATCACTCCGCGCAGGAACATGTAGAGCGTGAAGGCCAGCCAGAGGGCATTGTTGCCGATCAGCGGGTAGCAGGCGTAGTAGATGGCGAAATAGGCCGCCGTGGACCAGAACATTGAGTCGCGCATGACGCGCGTCTCGGTGGCTCCGACCATGATGCCGTCCATGATGAAGGGCATGGCCGAAGCGATGGGGATGAGGATGATCCAGACGATGTAACGCCCTGCCAGCTCTTCGATCAGCCCGGCGTTGGGGGCCGAGGAGTCGATGAACACGCCCACCAGGTCGCGCCACCAGACGAGGTAGATGCCCACGAAGACCACCGACACCATCGTTCCCCAGAAGATGCATTTTCGCAGGCAGTCACGCAGCGACATGCCGTCGCGGGCGCCGATGAACCGGCCCGTGAGTGCTTCGGCGGCGTAGGCGAAGCCGTCGTTCATGTAGGAAAAGAGCGTGAACAGTTGCAGCAGCAGGGTGTTCACGGCCAGCAGTGCGGGATCGCCCATCCGGGCCGAGGCTCCGGTGAAGAACGTATAGACGGCCACGATGCAGAACGTGCGGAGGATGATGTCGCGGTTGATGATGAAGAAAGTCTTCAGGGGTTTGAAGTCCAGCACTTCGGACCAGTCGACGGCGGTGAGCAGCGGCCGGTATTTGGCCATGAGCAGCAGCGCTGAGAGCCCCACGCCCGTCCATTGGGCGATCACCGAGGCATAGGCGATGCCCACGATGCCCATGTCCATCCCGAATGCGAACCACAAACTGCAAAGAATGTGCACGACGTTGACCGTGATAGCCGTCAGCATCGGGAAGATGGCGTTCTGCATCCCTGTAAACCAGCCGTTGAAGCCGAAGAGGATGATGCCCGCCGGTACGGCCCAGATGCGGGCATAGAAATAATCGCGGGTCATCTGGCTGCCGTTCATGGCCCACAGCGCCAGTTCACCCAGGGGGTATTGCAGCAGAATCATCAGCACGCCCATCACGGCTGACACCGACAGTGCGCGGACCAGCATGTTGGTACATTCGCGGAAGTTGCCGGCGCCGAAAGCCTGTGCCGTGAGGCCGCTGGTGCCCATGCGGACGAACGAGCAGTTCCAGTAGATGAAGTTGAAGATCGACACCCCGATGGCCAGCGCGCCGATCGTGGCCGCGGAATCGGCGCCCCAATGGCCGGCGATGGCCGTCGAAACGATGCCCATGAGGGGTACGGTGATGTTCGAAACGATATTGGGGAGCGCGATGCGCAGTATTTCGCGGTTCATGGTCATAACGGATGCAAAGATAAGGTAAAAGTGGCAAATTTGCAGTCCGGCTTCGCTTTTATCTTTAATTCGGGCACGTAATGTGTTGTTATCCCCGAAACTTGCACTATCTTTGCCCCCGACACTTTATTTAGTAGAACAGAAACGATGAAAGATCCCAAAAACGACTCGACCCCGGTGCTCGAACGCTTCGGACGCGACAAGCGCAAGCGCACCGTAGTTGCTACGGCGGAGCGTGTCGAGCGTCGCCCGCGTTTGCAGCGAGATGCTGCCGATTCGGAGCAGCCGTCCCATGACCACCAGCCCGAACGCCGGGCTTCGTACAACCCTCATTTCACGGCCGACAACCGTCCGATTTTCGAACGTCCCCGCCGCGAAGAGGGCGATCGTCCCCGCCGCAGTTTCGATGACAGCGACCGTCCGCGCCGCGCATTCGACGGCGACAAACCCCATCGTACATTCGGTGACAAACCCCGCACGTTCGGCGACAAGCCCCGTTACGATAACAGCGACCGTCCCCGCCGTAATTTCGACGACAACAGCGACCGTCCGCGCCGTAGCTTTGACGACAATGACCGTCCCCGCCGCGAGGAGGGTGACCGTCCGCGCCGTCCGTTCGGCGAGAAGCCGCGTTACGGCGACAAACCCGCTTATGGCGAGAAAAAATTCGGCCCCAAGAAGTTCGGGGATAAGAAATTCGGCGACAAGAAATTTTCCGACCGTAAATTCAGCGACAAACCTTATAAGCCCGGCGGATTCCGCAAGCAGGACGACAAACCGGCTTCGTATCCGAAATACGATCCGGCGAAGCAAACGGGCGAAATCCGCCTGAACCGTTTCCTCGCCCAGTCGGGCATCTGTTCGCGCCGTGAGGCCGACGATTTCATCACGGCGGGACTCGTATCGGTCAACGGACAGGTCGTGACGGTGCTGGGAACCAAGGTGATGCCCACCGACGAGGTGAAGTTCAACGACAGCCGCGTGCAGGGCGAGAAGAAGGTCTACCTGGTGCTGAACAAGCCCAAGGGTTATGTCACCTCGCTGGACGATCCGCACGCCGGAAAGACGGTGATGGAACTGGTGCAGGGAGCCTGCACGGAGCGTATCTACCCTGTGGGGCGTCTGGACAAGAACAGCCTCGGACTGCTGCTGTTCACCAACGACGGCGACCTCACGAAGCAGCTCACACACCCTTCGTACCAGAAGAAGAAGATTTATCAGGTGACGCTCGACAAGCCCCTGACGCGCGCCGACATGGATCGTATCGCCGAGGGCATCACGCTCGAGGACGGCGAGATTTTCGCCGACGAGATTTCCTATGTCAAAGAGAACAAGCAGGAGGTGGGCATCGAGATTCACTCGGGCCGCAACCGCATCGTGCGCCGCATTTTCGAGTTCCTGGGTTACACCGTGACCAAACTCGACCGTGTTTACTATGCGGGCCTGACGAAGAAGAACCTCAAACGCGGAGCCTGGCGGTTCCTGGCCCGCGAGGAGGTCGAACGGCTGAAATCCGGCCAGTATGAATAGTTTCCGATGACCGCGGCGCATCTGCACCGCACATTGTTCCGTATTCGAACAGGGTTGTAGCTTAAAAAGTTACAACCCTGTCTGTTTTGGATCGATGTGTGAGAAATTGCTGCGAAAACTGTTTTTATTTTCCTTCGTTTTTTCGTATCTTGTAACGAATTTGCCGGTCACGAAAAAAACGGCGAATACCTCGGGGAAAAGCGTGTGGGCGCAGGAAAAACGACCCGGGGAAACCAAACTTAAAACCAGATTCCATGAAACAATTATTCAGAATGCTGCTGGCGGCTTCCGGGCTCTCCGTCCTCGTTTGCGGCGGTGCGGACCGTGCTTCGGCCGCGGAGCCCGGGATGACGGAGAACCGGCTGCCGGAATGGGCGCTGGGCGGGTTTGTCCGGCCTGCGGGTGCCAATCCTGTCATCCTGCCCGATTCGCAGGTCCGGTTCTTCTGTCCGATGCGTAAGGATTCGGTCGGATGGATGGAGAGCGACACGTTCAATCCTGCCGCAACCGTCAGGGACGGGGAGATTTGCGTGCTCTTCCGCGCCGAGGACAATTCGGCGACCGGTATCGGCAAACGTACGTCGCGTATCGGGCTGGCCCGGAGTGTGGATGGCGTGACGATGCGCCTCGGGCACGCTCCGGTGCTCTTTCCGGCCGAGGACGGGATGAAGGAGTGCGACTGGCCGGGCGGTTGTGAAGATCCCCGCGTGGCCGTCACCGGGGACGGAACCTATGTGATGCTTTACACCTCGTGGAACCGCCGCATCCCGCGGCTCAGCGTGGCCACGTCGCGCGACCTGGTGACTTGGACGAAGCACGGACCGGCATTCGCCAAGGCTTACGACGGACGTTTCCGCGACCTGAAGAGCAAGTCGGGGTCGATTGTGACGAAGCTCGACGGCGACCGGCTGGTCATCACGCGCGTGAACGGGAAGTATATGATGTACTGGGGCGAACGGATGGTCAACATCGCTACATCGGACAACCTGATCGACTGGACCCCCGAGCTGGATGCAAACGGGAATCTGAAGGGAGTGGTCTATCCGCGCGAGGGTCATTTCGACAGCGCCCTGACCGAGTGCGGTCCTCCGGCGCTGCTGACCGACAAGGGTATTCTGCTGCTTTACAACGGCCAGAACCGGCTCGGCGAGGGGCGGGACAAACGCTATCCCGCACGCACCTACTCCGCCGGACAAATCCTCTTCGACGCGCAGGAGCCCGGAAAGGTGATCGGACGCCTCGACGTGCCGTTCTTCCGTCCGGTGGACGATTTCGAAAAGAGCGGCCAGTACAAGGACGGGACGGTCTTCATCGAGGGGCTGGTCTATTTCAAGTCCCGGTGGTACCTCTATTACGGTTGTGCCGATTCGCGTGTCGGGGTCGCCGTTTACGATCCGGCTGTCACGACGCCCGGGGACCCCGTTCCCGGACGTCCGGAGTGACGTTTCCCGCCGTCCTGAAAAAAAGGAACGGTCCGAATTTTCGGCTGACTGTTTTTGAGATACCGTTCTGTAAATCAGAACGGTATTTTTATCGAAAAGAGGAAGGGTTACGAATTGGTGAAGGAAGAGTTGCCCCCTTATACAATAAATCCAAGAACTCACGATAAATATAGTTAAAATATTATACATAAGTAAATTAACGAATGGAAAATTTAAGCATATCCAACTCGGATATGCTTTTTTGTGCTACGAGCGGGTTGATTATTTAGTTGCCTGTTTTAACTAAATTATTGCTATCGGGATGTTTCCTATCATTGCATCGTCTAACCAACGATCATTGTAATGAAGCCATTGAAAGGTAATCCGACTCTGCGTTTGTTACGTCTGGTATTGCGGCGATTCAATCGTCTCGAACTACTGATCCAAAACAATTCTCGACCTTTACCCGATGACCTGGTCGACACTCCGGCTGTCCGCATGCTTACCCGGATGTCCGACCGTACCCTCTCCCGTCGTCGGAGCGACGGCACGATCCCTTATGTCAAGCACGGCGGCAAAATCTATTACAGCAGATCGCGCGTTCTCGAAGCCCTCCGGAATGAACCCCACACCACATCAACTAATAAAGTAAAGAAGTCATGAAAAAGATGATTCTTATCGAGCGAAGCAAATTCGCTCTGCTCGTTCGCAGCCACATGAAAGCCTCGAACATGCTTCTCGTATTGCAGCATGTCTGCCGGGAGCGTCGTATTTCTCTTTCGATGACGCAGGAGGAAATCTGCCAGCTCATCCGGCTCGATCCGGATTTCGTCGAGAAATACAAACGTCGCGGGAAACTCTGTCCCGTCGAGGATCAGGATGGCAAGCAATATTATAATGTACTGGATTTCATTAATCTGAAAGACATGCAGGAGAGTAAGCGTATCTTCTGAACAAGCGGTGCCGGATACGGCGATTACGATTGATCGGGAATAACCACTCAAATTCAACGAGGCAGCCTAACAAATTTTAGACAGCCTCGCTTTTTTATAACTTCGGCCCTTTGGCCTTCACGTTCGTCGCGGGCCGCACGAGAAGAATATGATTGCGGATAAAATCCGATTTTGGCAGAGACACGACGTGCTCCCGTTCTTCCGGCGGTTCTTCTTGGCTCCCGGATGCCGCAGAAAGCGGCTCTGCCTTCGACGGTCTGACGGCCTCGTCCACAATCTCCGCATTTTCGATCTTCGGCTCATTACCGTTATCTGTTGTTTTCGTCTGCATCTCCTGCTGCTTCTGTGCGATGTCGAGCTGAATCTTCCGGGTCAGCGACTCTGCCTCGGCCTTGAGCCGCTTCAACTCCTCCTCTTTGGGCCATATCCCAGTCGCGTTTCAGACGTTCGAGCATCGCATCCCGTCGTCCGATCTTCGCCGTGTAACGATGCAGTTGGCTCTGCGCCTCATGTCGGTACGCATGAAGGTCGTCTGCTCGCTCTCCAGCGCCGCGATCCGGCCTTCGAGCTTGGCTTTTTGCAGCAGGTCGGTATTTCCCGACACCACTGCCATCCACTCCGCGAAGTTCATCCCCGAATCCTCGCTGATGGCCCCCTCGTCCAGCCGCCGCGCACCTAACCGGTTGCGCTTGAGCTGGTCGATGAACTGCTGCTTGTTGTGCAGCAGATTCAACTTATAGGCATCGAGCGTGCGCAGAACGGCATAGACATAGGCTTTGACTTTATTGCCGGCATACTCCTTGGCGACTATGTTGCCTTTCCGTGCGCCGCGGCCGTTTCGCTGTTCCAGATCCATCGGCCGCCACGGAATGTCGAGGTGGTGCATGGCAACGATCCGTTGCTGGGCATTGACTCCTGTTCCGAGTTTTTGCGTCGAGCCGAAGAGCACCCGGATTTTTCCTTCGTTCATGGCGTCGAACATCGCCTGCCGCACCTTGTCGCTCGCGGCCTCCTGTACGAAGCGGATCTCCTGCGCCGGAATACCGTGCTCCTCGACCAGTTTGCGTTTGATCTCCGAATAGACGTTCCAGATGCCGGGCTTATAGGTCGAGAGATCGCAGAAAACCATCTGCGTACCTTTCTGACCATCATACCTGCGGTAGTATTCGGCGATGTTGGCGGCACTGCTGCTGGCCTTGTTGCCCGGCGAATCCGCATACGCAGGACTTATCAGCCGCATGTCGAGCGAGAGCTTGTTGGAGTACATCGTCACCAACAGCATCAGGGCTTTGACCTCCCCGTCGCTCAGGTCGGTGCGTCCGATATGTTCGGGATCTCCCGTCTTGGCGAAGAGCACCAGCTTGTCCAAAAACGCCTGCTGATCGTCGGTCATAGGTATCTGGCATAACTACTCGTCCAACTCGGGACGGTCGATTCCCACGTCTGCGGCCGTGCGGTAGTCGGTAATCTCGTTGTAGAACATGGCCAATTCCGGAACCTTGATGAAATAGCGGAAACGCTCTTTGGAGATCACTTCGTTGGTCACCGAAAACTCGAACTCCGATGTTTTCTGCGCGAATACCGCGGCCCATGCATCGAAGCAGGGAATATCCTGTCGCTCCAGCTCTTTGGGACGCAGATACTTGAACAACAGATACAGCTCCGTCAGGGAGTTGGCGATGGTCGTTCCCGAAAGGAACGTCGCGCCGAGATCACGCCCCGTGCGCTGCTGAATGGTGCGGATGGCGTACAGCTTCTCCAGACCGCGCAGAAACCAGCCGTCCACATGTCCGCCCTGCTTTTCGTAGGACGCCAGATTTTCATCTATGTCGTCCATCTCCTGCCGGAGAATCCGTTGCTGCACCTCGGCCGACTGGGGTATCTTGCCGAACTGTTCGTGCGTAAGGATGATGCAGTCCCAGTTGTTGTTCTTGATGTCGCTGAAGATCCGCAGGCGGTTCTCCGGCGTGAAGTCCTCCTTGCCGGGATAGAGCAGGCGGGCATTGGGATAGGCCGTGCGGAAGGTTCGGGCGATCTCGTGGATGTTGGCCTTGATACCGATGATCATCGGCTTGCGGGCCAGTCCCAGACGGTGCATCTCATACGCTGCGATGCACATGATAAGCGTCTTGCCCGTACCGACCTCGTGGTCGCAGATGCCGCCGCCGTTCTGCTTGATCATCCAGATTGCATCCTTCTGGCTGGGATACAGGTCGTCGATGCCCAGCCCCCGCAGGTCGAGCCCGGGAAACTGCTGATGGCTGCCGTCGTAGCGTGGACGGACATAACAGTTGAATTTGCGGTTGTAGAGATCGGTCAGCCGCTCCTTGAAATCGTCGGGCTGCGCATGCAGCCATTCGACGAATGCCTGCCGGATTTCGGTGATGAGCGTGTCGGCCTTCTGCCGGGCCTCGAAGTCGGGAATCCGGATGGTCTTGCCATGTTCGTCCTTGCCGCCGTCCTTGTTGATGTTGGGCAGCGCGTTGAGCATGGCATGATGCAGCAGATCCATACCGTCGTAGACCTCGAAGCCCCCTTTGACGACGTATTTCTGGGAGATCAGGGGACTGTACCCGTGGTTCTCGATGCCGAAGGCATCCATCTTCGCCGAATAGCTTACCGATACGGGAACCTGAAAGAAATGCCCGCAGAAGCCTTCGTAAATATCGGTCGGTATCCATCGCTCGCCGAGGTTGAAATCCAGCTCTTCGAACTCGATGCGTTTGGGTGCGGCCTCACTAAGTAGCGCGAGCGAACGGCGATCGGGGTTCTCCCTGAGGTAATTTTCGATTCATTCGGCTTTGGCGACGACATTCCCTGCCGCGAGCCGTTCGCGGATTTCATACCCTTTGACCATCGGATTGTAGAAAATGCGATCGCCCAGCTCGTCGATCAGCTCTTGCCGGGGACGCGATGCGAGCGACTCCATATAGGAAAACTCCACCCGTCCGAACTTGTTGAGCGAGGCGGCCAGCGCTTCGGCCGCCGTATCGACGTGTTTGAGTTCGTTAGGGTCGAACGATACGGGGCGTCGGAGGATGTCGGAGAGCTGTTTTCGGCCTTCGACGAAACGTTCGAGCCCCAGCACCTCCCGCCCGCCGGGATCGTTCAGGATGAAGGCAGCATTCTCCTTCTTGTTCAGATCGCCCAACAGAGCCGTGAAGTTCTCGTAACATCCGTTGAGTTTGCGCCGCAGGCCCTTGTATTCGATCTCGTTCTGCATTTCGAGCCGGCAGAGCAGCTGGTAGGTATCCCGCAGCGGGATATAGCGTTCGGCCCGGTATCGGGACAAGGTTCCCAGCTCTTCGGGATGGAACGTGCAGCTCTGTCGTGTCAGGCCGCCCAGACGCCCGACTTGCCCTTCGAACCAGATCAATAAAGCATGGATCGACTATAAACGAGTCGCGTCACCCCACCATGACGGGTGATTTCTCTCCAAAGCAGATTAACAGATACTTCAATAACTTTTCAGCATTTATCCGGCAGGCCGGTTCCTCTTTGAATATATGTTGAAAAGCCTTATCGAACGCATCCCAGAGTTTTAGGCTCTCCCTTGTTTTTAGAAGATTGTTATCGTCGCATCATGAAAGGTATCAGTTTTATCAAGTTCCACAGGATCGTGAAAGGGGCTGTGAAAAAGCCGACAATTACGGAAAGGAGTAATTTAAGCACGTAATAGATCGCCCAAGCCGTCAAATCTCCCTGCACCAATCGCCAGCCGACGACAGAGTTCAAGAACTGCCAGCCGGAGACCACGGCCATCAGCGTATAACCGCTGGCAAATCTTCCATCGGGAAATCCATTCCCTTCCATGAAATTCCATTTATATCCCAGGATGAACAGCCCGACATAAACAAGCAGATGAAAAACAATCGAGCCGACAGTCTGGCTTCTCAATTTTTCACGGCATGCGGCGCATACGGGTTTTTGCCGGTTTTGTACGCATTGTACACACAGTCCTTTTCCGCATTCCGTACATTGGGCGACTGCCGCTTCGGCAGGATGATTTGCACAATTCATAAATCGAGGTTAACGGTTTCGTATGCAAAAATAATTTTTTCTGCCTAAAAAATACGCTGGCGCAAAAGAAAAACCAGTGCAATACCATCCTTCGCCCTGATCCGAAAATTTGGGAAAACGACCGATATTTCTTATATTTGTAAGGATCGAATGTGTATTTCAATACATTCGGTCCCAGATATATAACATTCGGTCGTTTTATAACCTTTCGGATATGACAATCGAGAAACTGGACGGCACTTCACCCCGCCTTTACACGCTCGTCGCTCCGCTGGTCATGCGGCGCAGCGTATTGCGCCAGAACAACAACTACCCGTTTTGGACTTCGCGTGCGCACACGTGGTTCGTCGCGTGGGAGGGCGAGACCGTCTTCGGGTTCATGCCCGTGGAGATCACCGACGGCGGCGTGGCCAAGATCAACAACTACTACGTTTCGGGCGACGATCCGCTGCTGCTGTCGCGCTTCCTGCGCGAGATCATCCAATACTACCACCGCGACTATACGATACGCTCCGTGACGCTGCTCCGCCACGCCGAGGTGTTCCGCACCGAGGGATTTGTTCCCACGAAGGAGTGGACACAATACGTGACGATGCAGTACGGGAAAAAGCGACAGCCATGAACGTCTACGAGCGGACACAGCGGCGGCTGAAAACGGTCTTCGATCTTTTCGACAACATCTACGTCTCCTTCTCCGGCGGCAAGGACAGCGGCGTGCTGCTCAACCTCTGCATCGACTACATACGGCGGCACGGCCTGCGGCGCCGAATTGGGGTCTTCCATATGGATTACGAAATCCAGTACCGCGATACGCTCGACTATGTGGACCGCACGCTGGCCGAGAACACCGATATCCTCGATGTATACCGGGTCTGCGTGCCGTTCAAGGTGCAGACCTGCACCTCGATGTTCCGGCAGTACTGGCGGCCGTGGGAGGAGTCGAAGCGGGACATCTGGGTGCGGGAGATGCCCGGGGGATGTCTTACGCGGCGCGATTTCCCGTTCTTCACCGACGAAATGTGGGATTACGAGTTCCAGAACCGCTTCGCCGAATGGCTTCACGCGCGCAGCGGCGCGGTGCGCACGTGCTGTCTGATCGGCATCCGCACGCAGGAGAGCTTCAACCGCTGGCGCACGATTTACAGCGACCGCAATCACCATCGCTTTTCAGGCAAACGGTGGATACGCCAGTGGGTCGGCAAGGGTATTTGCAACGCCTATCCGCTCTACGACTGGCTGACAACCGACATCTGGACGGCGAACGGTCGTTTCGGCTGGTCCTACAACCGGCTGTACGACCTTTTCTACCGGGCCGGCGTGCCGCTCGACAGTCAGCGCGTGGCCAGTCCGTTCATCTCGCCGGCCATCGCCAGCCTGCATCTCTACAAAGCCATCGATCCGGATACGTGGGGACGTATGGTCGGCAGGGTCGACGGGGCCAATTTCGCGGCGTTGTACGGCAGGACGGCGGCCGTCGGCTGGCAGTCGGTGCGCCTGCCGAAAGGAATGACGTGGGAAAGCTACATGCACTTCCTGCTCTCGACCCTTCCGGAGCCGACGCGGCGCAATTACCTCGAAAAACTCTCCGTAAGCATCCGCTTCTGGCGTGAAAAGGGCGGATGCCTCTCCGAGGAGACCATCGCCAGACTGCAAAAGGCCGGCATCCGCATCGAAGTCGGCGACAGGAGTGCCTACCGCACCGACAAGCGTCCGGTGCGCATGGAGTATCTCGACGACACGGACCTGCCGGAATTCAGTCTGCTGCCTACGTTCAAGCGTATCTGCATCTGCATTCTGAAAAACGACCACGCCTGCAAATACATGGGGTTTTCGCCCAACAAGAGCGAAACGCTGCGCCGCAGGAAAATCATGGAAAAATATGAATCGCTATTACGAACATCCGACCGAAAAAAGCTACCGGAGCCCTGTCTATAACGTTCGTGCCGTACCGGTGGAGAAGGTCGTGGCAAACAGCTACAACCCCAACGTCGTGGCGCCGCCCGAAATGAAACTGCTGGAACTGTCGATCTGGGAAGACGGCTACACGATGCCGTGCGTCTGCTATTACGACGCAGGGAAGGACCTTTACGAACTGGTGGACGGCTACCACCGCTATCTGGTGCTCAAGACCTCGAAACGCATCTACGAACGCGAACGGGGGCTGCTGCCCGTGGCCGTGATCGAGAAGGACCTTTCGAACCGCATGGCCTCGACCATCCGCCACAACCGGGCGCGGGGCACGCACAACGTCGAGCTGATGAGCGAGATCGTTGCAGAACTGACCCGGGCGCGGATGTCCGACCAGTGGATCATGCGTCATATCGGCATGGACCGCGACGAGTTGCTGCGATTGAAACAGATCACGGGCCTCGCCGAACTCTTCTCCGACAAGGAGTTCAGCCTCGGCGATGCCGACGAGGACACGGTCGAATTTGTGCTATAACTGCCCGCTTATTCCGGAATCGCGATCCGCTCCACGGGCTGATCCCGTTTCGGGTTCAGCGGATGGGACTGACAGGACGTTTTCCCGAAGTCGATCCATGCATGATCCGACCGTCGTAAGGGGGCACCAGCGCCAGCGGACGGTATTCGCGCTGCCTAAGCTCACGATCTCCGATGACAAGGTACTTTTAGAGGAAATCACCGAGAAAAACGGAGCCCGGCATCAGACTACCGAAATAACGAGCCGGGAGATTTTGAATGCCAAACTGCTATAAATTAGATTGATCCATGAAAACACCGGGGGCTGTCCGAAATTTCGGACAGCCCCCTCCCTTCATTAACGAGTCGCGTCACCTCACCCCGACGGGTGATTTCTCGCCCAAACAGATTATCAGGTATTTCAATAACTTTTCGGCATTTATCCGGCAGGCCGGTTCCTCTTTGAGTATACATTTAAAAGCTGAGTCGAACGCATCCCAAAGCATCAGGCTGAAGCGGTCGGCTTCGACAGGGCTCATGTACTTGGCCTCCATGGTCGGAAGCCACATTGAAAATTCGACGTTGACCGATTGCCGGAACAATTCCAGCAGTTCGTCGGATTCGTGGCGGTAGTCGAGAAACGTGTTTTCGCAAATCCCGAACTTAGGCCGGATGACCGTTTCATAGATTTTCGCATGGGTTCTGCGATGGTCATGCTTCTCGAAAAACCAGCGGTCGATCTTTTTAACGCTTACCACACGATAGGGGCGATAGGGATTCTCGTTATCCTTTTTCATAACTGTAAAGTTTTAAGCCGGATGACATTATCCTTATCTTAAATTTACATAATTCCCCTATTCGAGATTTTCCATATTGTCCCGAAGTTTGGAGCGTACCGCCGGCCAACATTTCCCCGCAATTCACGTTTCGATGAGTCGTATGGAATAAGGCGGCATCTCTATTGTTAAATGCAGGGCTCTTATTTTTTATCGCAAAAAATGAAGCCTGCTTAAAATAAAAAATTGGAATGGTTCCACATGTTCTTGCAAGGGCCAGACGTTTCATCCATCTTTGCCCAGCAAATTACAAAACAGACTAAACGAATGAGGGTGAAACACTGTAATTTCAAAGTCGGGGAGGTGTATCTTTTCCATACCGACGATCCCCGATGTCCGGATGCGGAATCCTTATGGGGTCTTTACGACAGACACGACGGGGGCTCGGTCCGACTGGAATCTTGCTCGACGGATCAGAAGCATTTTTCGAAAGGCCGGCATCTACCTGAGCAATACCGGTTCTGCCGCCTCTCGACCCGCAGCGAATTACGTGATTACATGGTCAACAGCATTTGCTCGGAAATAAAGGGCCTTTCCTGAAATGAGCAGGGACAATTATAATCCGTACCGGATAGTCGGCGCCAAAAAGATCGACGTATGGTTTTATGAAGAGGGCGATATGCGCAGAACGCACCGCATCGTCTACGAACTGGTCATTCTGCCGCTGTACGGAGTCTGCGAGAACAGTTTTCTGGATTACAGGCACCAATCCGACGAACTGCTCGAACTCTTTATCCAGCCGCCCTATATCGAAGTTCCGCTGTGGCTGATGGTGATGACGGTCAAGAAAATGCCGGTTCACGAAGCCAACCGGTTCTTCGAGCTCCTCCGCACGAAGATGGACCGCATATTCAGGAAAACGTCCTACCCGCTGACGGCCAATCAGCTCTTCAGACTGCTCGTCGAAGCCCTGGCAGAGTTCATGTATTAGAAGAGTGACGCGACTCATTGCCGGAGGGGAGGCCGTTATCGGTCTCCTCTCTTTTTGTATGATTCAGGCAGCTTTGCGTTCCGAGTCCGAGCTTCTGCATTTCCGCGACCGGCTTATAATGCCTTCGTCGTAAGGGTCTCCGTAGTTGAATTTCGGCCGCACGGGCCATGCCGTCATCTCCTTTTCAGGGTATACAGTCAGCTGGGCCGCGACGGCCATTTCTCGAAAAGCGTCTCGGCCCGTGCGTTCTTGAACAGATTCTCCCGGTCATAACGCTGAGCATCTCCGGGCTTCGCCGTCCGCGGAATCAGTCCCCACTGCATGACCTGAAGCTCTTCCGAGCTCGATACGATGACGCAGTGCGGCTCGGCGTATACGGGGATGACGTATATATCCTCGGCCAATCGGATTTCGTAGACCCTGACCTTGTGTTCGGGGGCGGCTTCCTGCCTGGCCCTTTCTTCCTGTTCCTGCTCGGCGGGAATCTGCCGGGCAGCTTCGATAATATCCAACTGCTTACTGTACCTTTTGGCTACGGCCGCTGCATTTGCTGACAGAGAGGTGAAAAAACACATAAACAAAAATTCTTTACAAAGTTAGATGGCAATATCTATCCGGTCGCTCCACTTGGTCGTTGGACATTTCGAAAGTATCTCGCGACGCAGCCGGGTGTTATTCTGTCCGGTCAATTCCGCACCCAGCACCACGAGGCGGCTGTCGAGGTTCAGCGGTCCGTTGACCTCGTCCACCGCGGCCTGCAAACGCCGCAGCTGCCGGATGGAGTGAGTGACGATGCCCCATATCAACCGTTCGTTCTCGCCGGTAATCCGAATCGGAGCATAGTCCTTGTTGCCGGGCATCAGCCAGATCTCCCCGTCGTCGTGCACCTCGACGTATTTCATGGTGAAACCTTCGGAGGTGACGCATACGACAAGATCGCCCCACCGGGGTTCGAGCATCCGGTCCACGATCACCGAGTCGCTGTCCTCGATGTCGTCGTCGATCAGGGAGATGCCCCGCACTTTCCCGAAGAAGGTGCTGACCGGGTTGGGAATCAGCTCTTCGGTCAGGTCGACGAACCCCTCGACGGGAACGTCGCTCTCCGGAAAATACGAGGCTCGGATCGCCCGCCGCTCGAACAGCGCAGGTTGTTCCTTCTGCGGCAGGCGGTCGATAAGGCGTGTGCGCCGTCGCTTGAACCTCCGGACTTTGATGACGACCGTAACGACGCCCAGCACCCGCGCTTCGGTTTCGCCGTCGACAGGAAGCGTGTCGTCCGTCCCGCCGCCGAGAAGCCATAGCTCGCGCCCCCGTTTGCGGATATATTTCAGCACCCGTTCGCCGCAGACCTCGCAAAACGCCAGGTCCCCGGTGCGCGGTGCAAGCCGCGTGTCGAAAAGGATGCCGTCACCCTGCTCCAGCTCCTCCTCGACCAAGTAGTAATCCCGAACGCGGGCATAGTATGTCGCACCCGGACTCAGTATGAGGACTTCGTTCAGGTCGATGCGGTCGCCGATATAGTCCGCGGCCGGCGACGGGAATCCCGCCGGAATGCCCTCGCTGACGTAGGGCAGCGATTTGACGGTTGTCGTTATAAGACCGTATATATCGAAATGAATATTCATCGTGCATAATTAGGCGCAGGGGCATACGGGGTGTCGGCACGCAATGCAGTCGGGCATCGTGTCGTCGTTTCGACAAATAGTTAAGCGGGGCTTTGCCGGTTCCTGCCGGCTGTGTAGTGTGAAATTGCGTCGTTTCCTCGGTACTCCCTGCGGAGTTCGTTCGCAATACAAACGAAAATATCGTGCCTATGTTGTATCGGCGGCCAGTACCAGCATTCCTAAATGTTGTTACCTTACGAATATACATTCCGTCCCAATAACCGTATGCCGCGTTGTACTGATATACGAAAAAAATTATTATATTGCATCCCGATCAATTCCAATGTCATAAGTATCTATGAAACGTTTTTTACTGGCACTGTTTCTATTTACCGCGCCAGCAACCTTACAAGCAGCATCCCTCCTCGAAGGACGCATTTACATGAAAAACGGCTCGGTCATCGAATGTACGGGAAACGACAGGTTGAAAATGCCCAAAAAATCCGGCAGATTGAAATTATTCCGAGATGCTTTTCAAAAAACTAAAACCAAAGAGGTATTGCCGGCCGGAGATATAGATTCGGTGATCTGTTGGCACACCAAAAGCCCGGAACACACACGTAAATTCATCTTCGGGGCAAAACCCGGATGGATGTGGGTTTACGTTGAGACACCATATATAAAAGCCTGCATATATTCGAAAAAAGGTTACGGCATCAACACCAACGGCGGTATACAGGTCTGGCAACGACGCAGATGGTTCAGCCGGTCGCGCGCGGCCTACTTTCTGCAAAAACACGGTAGCAGTGAATTTCAATGCGTCGGCAGCGCTTACCGCCGGTCGAAAGACGTTTTCCGTGAGCGCATCGCTCGTTACATAGATGATGATCCCACGCTGGCCGAGCGTATACGCCAATCCAATGCTTATCGGGATAAAACGATCCTTATGCTGCATGACTACGATCCGACCAAACATTAACCCTAATATCAAAGCACATGAAACAGTTTTTACTTTTCGCTGCCACCATGTTCATCATGTTAGGCACGACGGATCGGGCGGAAGCCAAGAAACCCCAGGATCAGGAATTCCGCCACGTAGTGGTAACCCTTAAATCAGGAGAGAAGATCGACGGTTATCTGCACAGGGGATGGCACGCCGAGTCGTCCGTACTGAAAAAGGAGAACTACTCGTTCAAACTTGCCAAGACTCCCGACGATAAGGAGCCGGTCAAATATACTGCCGATGATGTGGAGAGCGTCGAATACGTTGAAAAGACCGAAGCCAATCCCGACGGTATCCGTTGGGAAGCACGCGATATCGCCTCTCCCGGCCTTTCGGACCGCAACCGCTCTTTTCACCGCATGGTTTGCCTGAACAAGGCCGGCCAAAACGCCACGGCTTACTGGTGGAAGGTATGGACTACCGAGCGGATCGGCAACACCGACCGACGGGTGTTGAAAACCATGTACGGCATCCGTTTCCATAATGATCCCGACAAGATCGTCTATCCGTATATGTTAGTCAGCTCCGTGCTGATGGACAAAAAGTATCCGGGCCTGAAAGACTTCTGCAAAAAATGGTTCAAAGGGCCCGAAGGGAAAGAGCATAAAAAAGAGGCCAAGGAGAACGATGCATGGATACTCGATATGTATGATGCATATCTGCAAAATCAGCAAAAATAGAATACAGCTGTATACGCCAACTCGATCATATGTCTGAATTTTCGAGTCTTCTACAAAGACGAAGACTCGAAAATTCAGACATATGTAATCTTGAGCTTGACTCTTACCGCTGAATATGGCGCCCTGTCAGGTATGAGTCATCCAACCGTGAAACGGCTCGTCGATGAAACAGCACGAGCGGTCCGGCTGCCCGTGATAGACCAATCCGCCGACAACGCCCAAACGCCCGTCGGGATAGCGTTCCTTGAAAAGGAATGAATGCGGTGCAAAGTCTTTGTAAAGTTCGATCTCGCACGGATGATGGGGATTTTGCTCCCGCCGTTCGAGCCGTTTCAGACACTCGTGGAGCGTCTTGTCGCCGATACTTTCGGCGTACTGCACTACCTTGTCGTAATGTTCCTGACACATGATTTTCATAATAGTCCGGATTTTCGTTAGTCTATATCGCAGCCAATGAAGGTCTGTTCGTTGATAAGCAGGTAGTAATAACCGTTACCGCATCCGCGGTACTCTTTGGAGAATCCTGCGGCCAGGTCCCCAACCCGGTGATAGCCATCGTCCTTATCGCAAGGCTCCACCCATAGCGAACCGTCGTAGCCGCGGAAATCAAACCGACCCGAGTGGAACGGCGTGCGGTTTTTGACGGCCTCGCAGAAAGACCGGTAAGTCGTTTCGCCGCACCATTTGCGCACGGCTTCGAGCGTGATGATCTGCCCGTCGATACTGGTTCCGGTCGTGATGCCGTTTTTGTAGAGATCCTTGCTGTAATCGGCATGCTGGATTTTGCGGATAAACGGGCTTGTGAATCCTGCTTTGGCCGCTTCCCGCTGGAATTTGCGGATTAGACGGCGATTGATTTCCTCAGGGTCTTTGTCCGGAGCCGGTTTGAAAATCTTTTCGATGCCGTCCCAGTCGCCGAACCCGAAGCCATACCTTCGTCTGCCGATACCGATGATGCCGCAAATGTTTTGATCGCGGTTGTAAAACAGGCGTCGGCGTCGATCTTGATACTGGATGTACAGGGAGTTCGGGGTTTCTGGATTGCGTAAATATTGTTCTGCTTCGTGCATGGTAAATGGATATTATATTAATACATTGTATCGCGCAGCCTCGGATGCACAGGGACCTGAACACTGGCTCGCTCACAGAGGTCGATGATTCGGCAAGTCTGCGTGTCCACATCATCCAAATCGAGTGGCATACGGATGACGGGATCATTCTACGCTGTAACTTTGCTTGTAGGGCATGACTCTTCGTAGATTAACTCTTCGAGCGTCATGTCCTGCGGTTGCCTGATGTTGTCTTCCGGTTTGACGAAATAGCAGACCGTGGTATGCCGCCCGTGGTCCTTGACGAGTTTCACGGGCTGGGGCGCGTTGTAGATGCACCGCTCTGTAACGAGAGCGTCGATCGCCTTCCATTCCGTCCGGCCAACTCCTGCAGATCGCTGTCCGTAATCGTCGCAACGTCATATCCATGTCTTTCGAGTGCTGCACGGTTCAGAAAGGCGATGTCGAACTCCGCATTCGGATCGTCCTTATTCGAAACGCCTCGCAGTTTCTCGTCGGTGAATCGGTAAATCTCGTCGGGGTACTCCTTCTCCGTCCGGTTCGCATCCCCGTGCTGCCGGGAGAACTCGTCGCCCCAGGCAATGAGCGTCGCGGCCGTATCGCGGAAATTGTCCGAGGGCCGGAACTTCCTGCGGCCGGTTTCATAGGCGATATCGACCAGCGCCTCGGCATAGTCGCGCAGGCACACATTGTCCGGAAATGCTGCGGGTTGCCTTTTCATAAAGGCGGTGATGGCCTCGGCATAGATCCGAAGCTGCAGACGGTCGCGTTCCGCGGCGGCTTCGTCGCAGTCCAGCCCCAACTCCGGAGATTCATGGTCATCGAGGAAGTTCTGCAACTCGTCCAGCCGGAAAACGTCGCAGCGTGAATGGTACTGGTCGCCATCGGACTATGTTGGCTGATCCTCTTTCCGGAATATCCGAAACACAGATATTGATCCGGGATTGAACCCAATTAAAAGTGCCCGGAAAGCCGGGCACTTTTAATATTTTACAACTTACAATTCTCTGGTGTGGCAGGCAGGTCATTCCACGGCCTATCCGCCATAGTGCAATGTGCATATTTCACGATGTATCTGCCGGCATAGCAGCTCGATAACCCGTTCGGAAAGATCGTGCCGCACCGTGTGCATGAAGCGGCGGTTCTCGATGCGGCTAAACAGGCTTGTGCCGTCTTCGGCGACGGCGCAGCAGATTTGCGCCTCGCGGAAGCGGTCGTAATCGGTGAAATATTCCACGTCGGGGGCGATACGTATATAAGATTTCATAGGTTCGTCAGATGATGTTTCGACACAATTCGGGGTGGCGGTATGGCGGGAGCCGCGGGCGTCCGTCCGTTCGCATCTGCGGCAGTCATGCCGCAGACGGAAACCCGGACTTATTTATGGTGTTGCAAGGTCGTTGAATCGCAGTTCGATAGCTGTCAGCAACAATCCCGGCGGGCAGAACAAGAGCCCCTTATGTCCGATTCTTCGGAGAAGATATGTACGGTATAGCAGCGTGCCGCTCGCTCCCGGGAAATCCGGATACCCCAAGTATGGCCGTTTCGGCGTGCGAAAAAAATGTGATTCCCCGCACCTGCCTGGATCAGATCGAAAACGGCGATTCCATGCCGGCGAAGATCGTCGATAAATTCTTTCAACATGATTCATTCGGTTTTATGGGGACGGCCCGCAGGCCGTCCCCGATCAGACTTTAAGCGGCTTTCTCTGTTGTTTTCTTGGAATTCTTACCCGTTTTGCCCTCTTTCTTGGCGGCTTTGGTCTTGGCTTTCTCCTGCGCTTCGGCCACGGCAATACGCTCGTCGAGACGGTCGTTGCGCTTCGTGTATTCTTCGTCGAACTGCGCTTTCGTAATCTCGTATTTCTCTTTGTGGCGCAGGGTTGCGAATTCCATCAGCAGTTGCCTCCCCGTTTTGTCGAAACCGATGTTGGATGTAAGACTTTTTACCAAGAAATCGCGGGTGATGAGATCGCGCTGTTCGTCGGTCAGCGCATTGACGACGGCGATTTTCTGTTCGGATGTCAAATAATACGCCTTGGGGAATCCCACGGCGGCGAGGTGGTCGCGCCGCAGGCTTCCGAGCATGATGTAATAGAGAATGTTGTCTTCCAGCTGGGTAAACGGCGTCGGGGCGATCTCCTCGTCGCGGACGATCTGCCGGACGGCTTCGACGGTTTTTTCGTGTGCGAGTTCCGTGTTGCGGATTTTCTTCTCCTCAAGGCGGGTGATCAGTTCTCCGGTCGATTCCCTTCCTTTAGCGGCTTGGTTCACATAGACCAGCCGGGCGTCGTCACGCGAGGTTTTGACGAAAATCCGGATCGCCCCGGCGTCGTGCTTGGCCGGCAGGACGGCAGTCTTTTCCTCGGCGGCCTTTTTCTGCTGTTCATAGATCTGCATTGCCGCGGTATAATCGGCATCGGCGGCATAATCCGCCGGACATGGTTCCGCGGGTATAGCGGGCATTTCCTGCACCTGCCCGTATTCGAACGCCTTGCATTCGACCCCGTTTTCGGTCATATGCTCTATGGCCTTATCATGGTCGTTGCATCCGTAACGGTCTTTGCAAAGGATGAATTTCGGATTTTGCGCGAGCAGTTCCCCGCTTTTCCGCTCGATAAATTCGCGGTTTTTGGCTTCGAGACATTCCCGGTTCGTACACCGTCCGCTTCCCGTGGCGAACATATCGTATAGATTGGTGTTGTGCTTGCATTTGGCGCACGCCGTTCGGTCGAAGCGATACCGCTCCGAAACGGGGGAGTATCCCGCCGAGGAGACGATGGCGGTGTTTTGGCGCGAGTCCGAAGTAGAACTGTTGGATCGGGGTACTTTCTGGCTATCGGAGGTTCCTGATTCGGTTTCGAAAGGCTGGGACGCCTATTGCAACCGTACCTGTACGTGGGGATTGTTCCGTTGCAGGGCTTCGGGACAGCGGTTTTATTTTTTCAATACGCACCTCGACCACATCGGCAAAACGGCGCGTGCTGAGTCTCTGAAGCTGATTGCCGCACGTATCGGCGGGATAAATACCAAGGAAACACCCGTTATTCTTACGGCGGATTTCAATTCCCGCACGACGGATGCCTGCTTCGCTCCGCTGCACGCCTGCATGGCGGATGCACGTGCCGAAGCTCCGTTGACAGACGATAAACCCTCATGGAACGGCTATGGCCGCAAATCGGCTCCGAACTGGCTCGACCATATCTTTTTTGCCGGGAAGGGTTGCCGTGCCATCGAATTTCGAACGTTGACAGGCGATTATGGTGCCCCCTATATTTCGGACCATTACCCGGTCGCCGCCTGGTTTCGATGTTCGAACGATTGATATAAATTCGGGATGAAGCCCGAAAAAAATTTGCATTATAGTATAAAAAGATTGCATTATAATTTCTTTTTAAATGTTTTGGCTTTCGTTTATTTGTTTTTACGGCCTTTTCGTGCTTTATTTGCAATGGTTGATCGAAGATAATACTATGGAAGTAAAAACTGATCTGTGGATCGAAATAAACTGACCATGCGATATGAAGACCTGTAATGCGTTGTTATCTTTTATGCTGCCGCCGTTCTGTCTGTGCGGATGTGCAGATGATGCGCCTCCGCGCCCGAACATCGTCTTTATCCTGATGGACGATGCCGGCTACGGCGATTTCGGCTGTTACGGACAGCAGAAGATCGAGACTCCGAACATTGATTCGTTGAGTGCGCGCGGCATCCGTTTCACACAGATGTACACCTCGGCGCCGCTCTCCTCCCCGGCCCGTTGCGGGCTGTTGACGGGGCGTCACAGCGGCCACGCCGAAATCCGCGCCAACGACGAGATGGAGTGGCGCGGCGACGTCTGGAACCACGAAGCCATGCTGCGCGATTCGACGCTCGAGGGCCAGGCCCCGATGAAGGCCGGAACCCCGACGCTGGGTACGGTGCTGCGCGATGCCGGCTATGCCACGGCCATGATCGGCAAGTGGGGCGTCGGGGGGCCTGCGACCGAAAGCACACCCGGCAAGATGGGTTTCGACACCTATTTCGGATGTATCTGCCAGCGGCAGGCGCACACCTATTACCCGCCGTTCCTCTGGCAGAACGATCGGCGGCTTTATCTCGGCAACCGGCTCGTGGCTCCGGGAACCCCGCTCGACGAGGGCGCCGATCCGCTCGATCCGCACAGTTACGACAAGTACACGCAGACGGAGTACAGCCCCGATCTGATGTACGACCGGGTGTTGTCGTTCGTGCGCGAGAACCGGGATCGTCCGTTCTTCCTGATGTGGACCACGCCGCTTCCGCACAGCCCGATGCAGGCTCCCGACGCCGACGTGCGTTATTATGTCGATAAATTCGGCGATGAGAGTCCGATCGAGGGCCGGGGATACTATCCCTCCCGTTGGCCCCATGCGACTTATGCGGCGATGATCACCTATTTCGACCGTCAGATCGGGGGCCTGGTGGCGGAGCTCGACCGGCTGGGTATCCGCGACAATACGCTTATCGTCATTACCAGCGACAACGGTCCGGCGTCGAACTCCTGTTCGTCGAGCGAGTGGTTCGACAGCGCACGGCCTTTCCGCTGCGGCAAGGGGTGGGGTAAGTCGTCGCTCCGCGAAGGGGGCATCCGCATCCCCTTCATCGTGGTCTGGGGCGATAGGCTGCGTCCGCGCGTCAGCGACCGGATCGGTTATTTCCCCGACGTGATGCCTACGCTCTGCGATCTGGCCGGCGTCCGCACGCCTCGGACCGACGGCATTTCGTTCCGGCCGCTCCTCGACGGCCGCGGGGACACGCAGCGGCAGCACGAATACCTCTACTGGGAGTTTCCCGGAAGCAACGGATGGGTGGCGGTGCGCTGGGGTGACTGGAAAGGGCTGCTCCGCCGGGTCCATGCGGGTCCCCGGCAGATGGAACTGTTCAACCTGGCCGACGATCCGCGCGAGATGCACGACATAGCCGCCGAGCATCCTGAGATCGTGGAGCGCATGTGGTCGTATGTCTTCTCGTCGCACGAGGAGCCGGAGAATCCCAAATTCCGCATGCGGATCGAAAAAGCGAAGAACGATGAGAACGAATGATGCGATGAACGGCGGCGCTCCGTTGCAGCCGCATCCGGCCGCCCTGCGCGATCCGGCAGTCGATTTGCTCCGGTTCATAGGGATCTCGATGATTTTTCTGGCCCATATCGGGCCTCCCGCGGCTCTGTTCCAACTGCGTTCGTTCGACGTGCCGCTGATGATATTCGTTTCGGGACTCTCTTACTCCGGACGGCAGGTCGTCGGCTATGCGTCGTTCGTCCGCAAACGGCTCGGGCGGCTGCTGATCCCGCTTTACCTCTTTCTGACCGTTTATTTTCTGGTCATGTGGCTGCTCTCCGAATGCGGGGCCGTGGAGTGGTTCGCCGCGCGCAAAGTCGTGGGCACGTATCTGCTGCGGTTGAAGCCGAGCATCAACTATGTCTGGATTTTCCGGGTTTTCCTGATCGTCATGCTGCTGACTCCGCCGCTGCTGCGTTTGGAGCGGGCCGTGCGTGACGACCGGGGATTCATCGTTCTGCTGGCGGCCTTGTTCGGTTTGCAGGCTTTGCTGACGGGGTGGCTCAAACCGCTGCATCTCGGATTTCTGGTCGACGACTGGCTGCTCTACGCCGTGGGTTATTCCATTCCGTTCCTGGCGGGCGTCCGCATGCGGTATGCCGACCGGCGCCGGAGCCTGTGGTTTTGCGGGATCTTCCTGACGGCGATGGTCTGTGCGGCGGCGGTCATGGCGGATTCGACGGGAACGTGGCTGCGGATGCAGCCCTACAAATATCCCCCGCGGGTCTATTTCCTGCTGTGGGGAACGACCGTGAGCCTGCTGCTGTGGAGCCTGCGGAAATACTGGAGCCCTCTGCTCGCGTGCCGTCCGGCGCTGTTCATCGGACGGAACACCATCTGGCTCTATCTGTGGCACATTCCCTTCGCCCGGCTGATCAAGACTTCGATGACCGATGTCTGGTGGGGATTCCGGTTCCTGCTCATTTATGCGATAGCCCTGACGCTTTGCCTGATCCAGTCCCGCATCGTCGGGATGTGCGAAAAACGTTACGGCTCGAAATTCCTGAAATACCTGAAAGACTGATTCCATGAAACGATTTCGATTTCTGATGCTGATCTGCATCCTCTTCGCGGCCGGATGTTCATCCTCCCGGGAAACCTCCGGAGCCGCCGACAGGGCCTCGTGGCTCTCTTCGATGATCCGTATTGCCGATCCCGTCCTGCGCCATGCGGCGGCGGGAACCTTGAAGGAGGCGATGCCCTACGAGTCGCCGGACTCGCTCGGAAAACGCCGGGATTTCGCCTGTCTGGAGGCGCTCGGGCGCACGCTTTGCGGCATCGCACCGTGGCTCGAACTGGACGGGGAGTCCGATCCCCGGCAGGCGGAATACCGCCTTCTGGCCCGTCGTGCGCTCTCCCGGGCCGTCGATCCCTCGGACGCCGGTTACCTGACTTTCGACCGCGGGCGCCAGCCTTTGGTCGATGCGGCCTACCTGGCCGAGGGCGTGCTCCGTGCGAAGAGGCAGTTGTGGACCGAACTCGATGCTGCGGCGCGGGCGAATCTGACCGACGCCCTGAAGCGGACGCGCACGATCCGTCCCGGGGAGACCAACTGGCTGCTCTTCGCGTCGATGGTCGAAGCCGCGCTTCTCGAACTCACCGGGTCGTGCGACACGGCGCGCATGCGCTACGGTACGGACCGTTTTCTGAACGACTTTTACAAGGGGGACGGGATGTACGGCGACGGAAAGTTCTTCCACATGGACTATTACAACAGCTACGTTATCCATCCGATGCTGTTGGACGTGCTGACGGTCATGGAGCGGCACGGGCTGGCCGACAGCTGTACGCTGGCGACCGAACGCCGCCGCCATACCCGTTATGCGGCCATTCTGGAACGCATGGTGGCTCCCGACGGGAGTTATCCGGTGCTGGGGCGTTCGATCACGGCCTGCCGTTTCGGCGTGTTCCATGCGCTCGGGCAGTCGGCCCTGCTGCACTCGCTTCCGGACGAGGTTCCTCCTCCCCAGGTGCGGTGCGCCATGACCGCCGTTCTGCGGCGGCAGCTCGAGTGCCCGGACAATTTCGACAGCGAGGGATGGCTGCGCGTGGGCTTCGTCGGCGGACGGCAGGGCGGTATGGCCGAACGCTACGTCAACACGGGGAGCCTGTACCATTGCCTGACGTTTTTCCTGCCGCTGGGACTTCCGGCTTCCGATCCGTTTTGGTGCGGGGCTCCCGTTTCGTGGACCAACCTCAAGGCGTGGAGCGGCGAGCCCTTGCCGGGCGACCATGCCTTGAAGGATGCGTGAGATTAGCTGGTATGCTATATCATTACTTATGTTCATTGCTATAACACTCCGGACTATTCGTGAATAATCAAAAATGAGATAATTATATCATTTGAGTGATTTTTCTTTTGTTATTGATAGCCCGCATAATAGATGCGGGCTTTTTTGTGCAGAAATGAATTCAGCCATCCCTTGCAATTGCGAACTTGGTTATAAAGCTACTTTTTCAATGGCATTTTCATAATTAGTGTCAACGATTATAAATCAGTCTGTAATTTTTTCAATTATGAAAACGCTTATCGACACCCGTATATATGCGTCGTTATCCCATAATGAATCGAATCTATTGGAACTAACCCAGGCTTATGTTCAATCAGTATGCAGATAATGTTTTAAGGACGACCTTTATTTATAAAGTTATGTATATTCTCGACTGTGAAATTAATATTGTCAGTAATAGTATGAAATATGCCTCGGGACACGACTATTCGCCTCCGTTATCCTGCCAGGACGGTGAATTGCTATGGATTGGAGCGCAGCAGGAATTGCTGGAGCTTGCTGTTGCCATTCATAAAAGCGGGGTTATCATGCTCGGTGACCGAAAGGCTCGCTTTATCGAAATTGTTCGGGCATTGGCCGATATATTCCATATAACGATCAACGATGTCTACGTAAAGAAAGCCAAGCTGCTCGCCCGCTGTACGGCAGTGACTCCCTTTTTGGATAAATTGAAGAAAGCTTACGAGCAGGTCGTTGAAGGACACTTGCGATAGAGAGTGCGGAGGACTGCCAGGAATGAGGAAATCAGAAAGTTTTTCTCCGTTTGCGAAATTTCAACAGATTATTTTTCAGTTGATTATATTTTCATACTTTACAAAAAACTGTTTGATTTTTCCCGAGAGGCATCCGGAAAAGTGTACTTTTCAGTGATTTTGTATTATGCATTTGCAGCAGAAAGCGACGCATAGTGCATCGCTGCATTCAAAATCCAAATAACATGAAAAACATCCTTTTAGCCGTTGCAGTCTTCGCTGCCGCATTCGTTTCCTGCAACAAGGAGACCCAAGTTGGACCTTCACCCAGTTCTTTCACCGATGGGGCACGTATCCCACTTACTCTTACCGATGATGCCGCCGATACCCGCTCCTTCTTCGATTCGACAGCCTCGGCCGAGGCATGAGAGTCTTCGTTGTCGTTACTGGCGATTTTCGTCTTCGATAATGCCGACAACTTCATTATCCGCCGGGATTTAACATCCAGCGAGCTGGCCGCGAAATCGGCGACATTCTCCCTACCCAAATCTCTTGCCAGCCCCCCCCCTGTTCATTCTACGCCGTGGCGAACTACGACGCCTCGTCGGCCAAGACCCGGGCTGGCGGACAGGTGTATCGACAAATTCGTGAAAAGCGATCTGAAAAGCGAGTATCCGGGACTGGAGAAATCCCGGTACAGCTTTACCGGGGAGAAGCGGATTCCAAGGTCGGTACTTTCGGAAGGCGTATGTTCGGCAGCATATTTCATATCGCCGCGCTACGAAGACTTCGAGCGGTTCGTTGCCGGGAACCGGACACAGGTATCGTCAGGCAATCACGATCTCGCAACGCTGTTGTATATTGCGGAAAACGGGTATGCCGCATCTGTGGCCGACGACGGGTTGCATCGTTTCAGACATCGGGAGTTTTTCTCCGAGGTGGCGGCGAAACTCCGGGATGGCGACCGGGCGCGTATGGGAAGCCGGCAATCGACGCACGACTTCGGGTACGGTGCCTTGCAGCAGCAGGCCCGTGAAATCGCAGCGGGTATTCTTCGCACGGAATACAACATTCAGAACGGGAGATTCCTGACGGAACACAAGGAGTCATCGCCGGACGCGAAACAGCATGTTTCCCTGCCCGGAACGGGCGCCGCAACCGAAAGACGGGAAACGGAACGGAGACTGCGGCATTCCCGTCCCGCCGGCGGCAAACGTGCCGCAATAAAAATGTAACGGATATGCGGGAAGACCGAATCAGAAGTATTTACCTGACGCTCGACTGAACGCTGCATGCCATACGGGTTTCTGTCGGAACGAACGGCGAAGAGGGTTTCAGTCATCACATCTCCGAAGAGTTGAAAAAGATGACTCCCGGACGGGCGCTCGAAAATCTGTTCTATCTGCACAATACGATCTGCCTCCGGAAGCGATTCTTGGTAATGCCGCATTTTTGGGCAATACGTTTCATCGTTGTGCACATACTTTTCGATCTTTCACGGGAAAGACCCGCGTATCGTCGATTTTACCCGGATACCGTCTATCCAGCCTTGCTCAACGGCTACATATAAAACACATTTCAATGTCTGAGTACGATCGAAAGCCATTGTCTTGCCGCAATGTCCTTCCGAGAGCATCCATGCGTAATATCCCGTTGCGATTTCAGATAATTGGTTTTCTCATCCCATAGCGCCGGGTCGATATTCAACTTGCAACTGAAACCGGCTTGCGTGCCATTGACCATGATGCGCCCCATGACCGAAACTTTCCCGTCTTGGGAGACTTTATCCTTTTTCAGATAAAACTTTTCATAACTCAACAATTTTTAGATGTTACAAAGGTATCGGTTGTTGAGTCCTATGGATTTATGTATATCTACGCAAGAAATTGTAATTCAGTAGTATATGTGCTATTATAAAGCAATTCGACGGGGTTGCGATTTGGTAACGAAACTCCCGTCGAATTCTGCTTTTTCAGGCTCTTCTACCTAAAATTCGTGCAAAAGACAGATTTTATGCATTTTGATTATCTGCATCTTACACCTTTTGCCTTCACTTTTTTAACACTCATCCGAATTTTCCGGATCGTTCCTTTTTTCAATGCACCTCTTCGGCACGGGTGGGCGGCGGCCCCTGGTAGGAGCGCTGCATGCCGCCGAAATCCAGCACGATCTTCTGAAGCACCGTGCCGGCGTCGCCGCAGAGGATTTTCAGCGTGTGCCTGCCGGGTTTGCCGATGTGGAGCGTCGTTTTGTTCACCCGGCAATTCCGCAGTACGCTCTCGTACCAGATCTGCGCATATTCGATCGACGAGGTCGAGGGGTTCATCACCGGGCCTTCGTCGATGCAGACTCCGTATTGAGTTTCGAGGTTTGTTGCCTCGTGTCCGGCGTATCCCCGGTCGGCGCTGATTACGAAGGTCGGCAGAACGTAGGTGTAAACATCGACCGAACCCTGCTCGAACGTATAGAAATCGTATTCCACGCAGGGCACCTCGCGCCGCCGGGTGTTCTGCTTCGGCAGGGTCGGGTCGCCCAGCTGGAGCGCCGTGTTCTCGACGCCGAGGTTCGGGACGGGACGGATGCGAATCACGGCGTTCTCGCGCTTGCGGTGGAAATCCGCCGCCGGGATCGAAATGTATCCGTTGTGCTGGACGTACAATCCCTGCAACTCCTCGTGGGTGGGGGAGGCCGGGTTGAACACCGAGACCAGTACGCGGCGGCTCTCTCCGTTCGCGGCGGCGATCGTCAGGCAGCCCGACACCTCGTCCCCGACGGGAACTTTCGTCCAGTCCACCGACACTTCGATACGCTCCTCGGTGCGGGTCGTGCCTGCCGTGCGGCTCGGCACGATCCAGTCGTCGCTGGCGGAAACGCTCCATTGCAGCGGCTCGCGGCCCTTGTTGTAAACATCCACGAAGTAGGAACGGCGCAGGAACGTGTTGAACGTCGGAAGCATGTGGAAGCTCCGCAGCCCTTTCATCACATCCTCGCCTTCGGCCTGTATTTCCAGCCGGGCCTGCGCTGCGAGTTGTGCGCTCCGCAGTTCCGGGAGCTGGAAATAGGATGCGGCGAATCCCTGCTTCATTGTCATTACATGGTTCCACTTGCCGCCGAGCAGGGCGTTGTAGCCCGCCGTGATGATCTGCAGGCTGTCGTGGCACATGCGGCTTTCGGCGGCCAGCGCATCGGTCGCGGCACGCTGCTGCGTGGCATACCGGCGGTTCTGCTGTCCGCGGAGCACCATGCGGTTGAGCAGTTCGCACGCCTTCACCGGATAGTAGAACACCTGGTAGAAGCACGCTTTGTTCGCTTCGGGCATTCGGTCCATCAGCGCGTCGACCTGCCCGGCGATCCGTGCGTAGTCTTCGAGCCGCCGGTCGGCCTCGCGGTAATTGGTGAAGGAGAAGTCGGTGTCCGTATTCCGCTCCTTGCCGTGCTTGTCCGTGGCCCATTGGTAGCCCCAGCCCATGAATTCGGGCTTGCGGACGAATGCGAGGTGGTAGAACGTGTCGGAAATCTCCCGGAACAGGTCGAAATACTCCCGGCCCAGCAGGCCGCTCATCCACTCGGCGCGGTAATCCGCGGCCCGCCGGAAGTCGAACGAGTCGATGTCCCAGGCCATCGCCAGGAAGAAATCGACCGCAAATTCACACGACTTGATATCGCCGGCGTTCAGCAGCCATACGCGGTCGGCCGTCGAGTCGTAGGCCTTGCGCAGCTCCTCGTACATCAGCGTCGGCGAGGTGGTGTTCATCCATAGGTAGTCGTGCGGACGGCCCAGGTAGGACGAATGATAGTAGACGCCCGAACGCCCGGAACGTTTCTGCTCCGCGGGACTGCTCAGGCGTTTCATGTAGCCGTAGTTGTCGTCGGGCCAGATGATCGTCACATCGTCGGGGAGCTGCAATCCCCGGTTGTAGACGTCGAGCACCTCCTTGTAGGGGGTGAACACCTGCGGAATCTCCTCCGCGGGTCTGCCCAGCACGTCTGCCAGAATATGCCGCTGCGCCAGCAGGGCTTCCTGCATGGTGGCCTTCCGTGCGTCGAGGTCCTCGCTGCCGGCCATGGCCCGGTCATGCAGACCCCGCAGGGCCAGCGTGTAGACGTTCTCATAGGGCGCCGAGGTTTCGACGCGCTCCTTCAGCACCCGGTCCACTCCGGCCCGGTTGTTCACGTAGTCCCATTCGCCCATGGTCTTCGAATCCCATTCGCTGGCGGTGTTCAGCCCCAGCGGTTCGCAGTGCGACGAGCCTACGGCGATGGCGTAACGGTCGGCGATCTCTTTGTTTTCGGGTATTTTGTAGAAAGCCGTCGTCGCGTCGTGCATCGCCGGGGCCAGGTAGTTCGCCTGCAGGCGGAGCAGCAGTTCGCACACCTTCTCGTAGGTCTTCGGGCCGATGTTGCCCAGCTCCTTTTCGAAGTTCTCCTTCGCCCAGCGGTAGAGGCCCCAGTCCTCGTCGTTGATGAAGATGCCGCGGTATTTCACCGAGGGGCTTTCCGACGTGAAATCCGTGACGCGCAGCGTCAGCCGGTCGCGGTGTTTCACGGGGGCGTCCGCCCACCAGTACCATGGGCTCACGCCGATGGCGCGCGACACCGAGAGCAAACCGTAGGCCGCGCCGCGGCGGTCGCTGCCCGCAATGACCAGCGCTTTGCGCACGCCGTGTCCCGGACGGTCGACCAGCCGGATTGCATAACGTTCCCAGCCGCCTTCGATGGCCGAAACGTCGATCCTGCCGGCTGCGATCAGTTCGTCGATCCAGCGGCTCTGACCGATCGTTCCGACGATCACGGCGCAGCGCGTCTTTGCGGGAAGCTCCTGCCCGGCGACGACCGGAATTTCGCGGCCCGTTACGCGGGTGACATCCGCGGCGAACAGCCCGGCGGCGGTTTCCACAACCGCGGCGTCCCCGGCGTCGTAACAGACGGTCGCGCCGGAATCCGCGGCGGCCAGCTCGAAGTCCGTGCGTGCGGCGGCCTGCCCGGTCAGCGTCACCTGCGCCTGCAGGGCCGCGGCCTGCATCCACAGCAGGGCTAAGGTTAAGAGGGTTTTTCGTATCATCGTAGTCTGAGTTTTAAAAGTGTGAAAAGGCCCGAAGAACAAATCTTCGGGCCTTCTCGATTACAGTACCCGACGGCTTATTTCTGTTCGCGGCCGAGGTAGAATTCGTTGATCTGGATGGTGCCGCCCGGGTTGGTTCCTCCGTAAGCCGTACCGCGTGCGCAGTAGAATCCCAGGAAGGGCGCTACCGTGCTGACATCGTTCCAGCCGATGAAGCGCAGATAGCGGAAGTCGTTCTCCGGGATCGGAACATTGTCCGTCAGCAGGTTCTCGTATACGTTCGGATCGGGCGTCAGCGCGACGCGTTCGGCGATGACCTCGAAGTTCGTGCCGTCGTTGCTGCCTTCGATGCGGTTGAAGCCCCACCAGCGGACGAGAATGTTCTTGTTGTTGTTGCCTTCCGGACGGTGGCGGATACGCAGGTAGTTGACCATGCCCGGATTGTCGCCGCGGTCGATCTGGAACCAGATTTCGGCGTCGGCGGGAATGCTGGTTACCTTGCCCGGACGGTCCATCGACAGCGTCGTGTTCTCGTTGCCGTCAATAGCGGCGGTCGCGCTGCTTCCGATCGAAGCGTCGGTTTTCCAGCCGTGCGAGAAACTCATCGACCATTTGCTGCGGTCCCAGTCGCCGAAGAACTCGGTGATCGAAACGCTCATCGTCGCCTTGATTTCGGGATGGTTCCGGGCGGCGGCCGTGATGGTGACGCTGCCGCTCCGGTGGCAGATCATGCGGCCGGTTTCGGCGTTCACCGATGCGGTTTCCGGATCGGAGGACGAGAAGATCACGCCTTCGTTCTGGTCCAACGGCTCGACCGAGAGGAAGAGGCTGTAACCGACTCCGGCGTAGGCGTCCATGGAGGGGGTGGAGAAGGAGATCGACTCGATGTCGACCGGAATCTGATCGACGACCGTCACGGCGAAATAGGTTTCGATGCCGCCCACGTAGATCGAGATCATGGTGATGCCGGCTTTGTGTGCCGTTATGATGCCTTTGGGGCTGACCGTCGCCACTTCGATGTTCGAGGAATAGAAGAGCTCCGCCAGGTCGGTGGCGTTTACGGGCAGCACCGTCACTTTCAGCGACACGTCCTTCGTTTCGCCGACCTCCATGACCAGGCCGCCGCTCAGCTCCTCGTCGAGCACGACGCTCTCTGCGGGAACGTCCATCGTTCCCGGTTCGGGTATGCCGTCTTCGCAGCCGGCGCACAACAGGGCCGCTACGGCAAACAGACAAATACTTATCTTTTTCATAATTTGAAAGTCGTTTTTTCGGTTAAAGATTCCGAACCCCGGCGGCAGTACGCTCCGCCGCCGGAGCCGGAAAGTCTATTCGTCGAGGCCGAGGTACAGTTCCGCGATCTGACAGGTGCCGTTCGATCCCGTAAAGTTGGTTGCCTTGCCGACAAACCGCAGGTAGCGGTAATTTACTGTCGAGGGGAACTTTACATTCGACGTCGTACGATAATCGTCGATATTGCGGGTGCCGCCGTCGTTCGGGTCGAGCTGCGATTTGTAACTCATATCGGGCAGTTTTACATTTTCGGCAATCGGCGTCCACTCCGAATTGTCGTTGCTGCCTTCGATGAGCGTGAAACCATTCCAACGGCAGCCGCGGTCGGCGTTGCGTACGCCCTGGTGCATGATGCGGAAGTAGTTTACGCTCCTCTGCTGCTGCATATCGACCACGAACCAGATCGTGTCGCCGGCGCCATTCTTGCCGGGACGGTCCAGACCGAAGATCGTTGCATCGGAAGCCGGAATCGATGCGCTCGCCGTCGGGAACGAACTCGTGCCGAATACCTCGTCGAGCGCAGCCGTGGCATTGCCGCCGGTACCCTTGATCGGTCCCGATGCCGACATGCTCCAGCCGGTGCGGTCGAGGTCGTTCGAATCGGTAATGTTCAGGGTGAAGATCACCTTCTTGGTATTGCCCTGGGCCAGACTTTTGTGGTTCTTCGCCGTAACGACTACCGTGGCCGTACCGACCTTCTTGCAGGTGATCAGGCCGTTTTCGTCGATGTCGATAAATTCGCCGTCCTTGTTGACGATCTGATACGCCACGCCCTCGTTCTGATTCTTGGGGGTGATGACCAGGCGCGAATAGAGATCGTAGGTCGCCGTTCCGTTCTTAAGCTCGACGCTCGCCGTACCCAGCGAGTTGTTCCAGCGGCCGTCGGTAATCGTAATGGTCTCGATGTCCACCTGAACGTCGGCGGCGACGGTCAGCTCGAACGATGCCGAAACTCCGTCGATTGTGATCGAGATCGTCGTTTTTCCGGCTTTCAGCGGTGTTACGACACCCTCGGCGCTGACCGTGGCGACCTCCTTGTCCGACGAATCGTAGCTTTCGGCACGGTTCGAGGCGTTCTCGGGAAGCACTGCCGCCTTTCCGGCAAGCTCCAGCATTCCGCTGAGGGGCATCGTATAGCCGTCTTTCCACTCGTCGGGCAGCGTGACCGACTCCACGGCGATCTTCTCGACCGTGAGGGTGAATTGGGCCGACTTGCCGTCGACGGAGATCGTGATCGTCGCTTCGCCGATGGCGATTGCCGATACGATGCCTTCTTCGGTGACCGACGCGATCATCGGGTTCGACGAATTGTAGCTTTCGGTCTTGTCCGTGGCGTTCGAGGGGAGGATCGTCGCCTTGCCGGCGATGTCGAGCGTTGCGCCGAGTTTCAGCGTTGCGCCGTCGGCCAGTTCGGCTGGCAGCGTAACCGACTCGACGGAAATCCGCTGCTCTTTGACCTCCACTTCGAAGTGCGAGTGCTTGCCGCCCACGCTGATCGTGACCATCGCCAGGCCCGGCTTCACGGCCTTCACGACGCCGGCTTCGTCTACCGAGACGGTCTCCGGGTCCGACGACTCGTAGGTTTCGGTCTTATCCGTGGCATTTTCGGGGCGTACCGTCACTTTGCCCGCTATGTCGGCCGTCTGGCCGACGACCAGCGTGATGCCGCTGCTCAGCGACGAATCGAGAGCGATCGCCGAAACGGGAATCACTTTGTCCGTGTCGGAACTGTCGTTGCATCCGGCACCCAGCAGGGCCGCCGCCGCGAACAGGAATATGCTGATTTTTTTCATTATCGTAAGTTTATCGGTTTATACGCTCTACCAGCCGGGATTCTGCACCAGCATGTCGCTGCGCTTGATCTCGTCCAGCGGAATGGGATAGAGGTAGTTTTTGTTCTTGAAGGAGCGGGTCTGCAACTTCGTGCGGGTGTAGTACGCGGGCTGCGCCTGATCGACGTTCATGCCGTGGAAATCGCCTCCCTGGCCGCCTTCGCCGGGCGCCTTGTCGGCGATCATCCAGCGGCGCACGTCGAAGTAGCGCTGTCCCTCGGTGGCCAGTTCGATGCGGCTCTCGCGGCGGATTGCCTCGCGCTGCAAGGTCTGGTTACCCTCGATGGCAGGATTCAGCGCCTCCAAGTCGTCCAGCCCGGCGCGCTGGCGCACCAGATTGACATATTTCAGCACGTCCTTGTTGCCCGGTTCCACTTCGTTGAGCATCTCGGCGTAGAGCAGGTAAAACTCCGCCAGGCGGAAAATAATCACCGGACGGTATTTCGAAGTCACGGCGCCGGAGATGTTGCCTCCGTAGACCGTGCGGTTCATGCGCTTGTAGAGCAGGTAACCCGTGAGCGGGGCGCCGTCGGCCACCGAGTTGTCATCCTTGCCGCCGCGGTAGAACTGAATCTCCTGATTGCTCATGTGCCACTTCATGCCCGAGAACGTGACGGTGTTGTAGAAACGGGGTTCGCGGTCGATGTACATCTTCGACACCTGAACGCCGTTGTAGGTTCCCATCTCGGCTTCGTTGGCGGGGTAGAGTTCCGATTTGGGGAGGAACGAGGTGGCCTTGACAGGCTTGCCGTCCTTCATGTAGAAGTCGTCGACCAACTCTTGCAGGACGTGGAATCCGCCCTGGCCCTGAGGCTGCGAACGAGGGGTGGCGAAGGTGTCGAATTTCTGTTCCCCCAGTTTGCCCCACGAGTTGGTCGAGGTGGCCCAGATAATCTCCTTGTTGTACTCCTGGAACAGGTTGTAGAGGTCCTTGTCCGGATTGCCCGTGTTGACGAGTTCGTAGCGGCTGCCCGATTCGGCGTAGTCGAGGAAATCGCGCAGACGGTCCACCGCCGTTTGCAGTTTCGAGTCGTCCCGGTCGGGGAAGAGCCGTTTTCCGTCCTTGTTGGTCAGCGCCAGGCCCTCGGCCCATCCGCCGTTGAAGAGCGGGCTGGCGGCGTAGACCCACAGTTTGGCGCGCAACGCCAGCGCGGTGCCCTTGGTGGGCACGGCGCGGAGGTTTTCGTTGTCGTGGTAGGGCTCCTGCGCCATCTCTTCCATGCACTCCTTCAGCTCCCGGTCGATGAATTCGATCACCTCGTCGAGCGAGTTGCGCGGAAGGTCGAGGTTGTCTTCCAGCGTCATCGAATGGTCGACGATGGGAATCGGGCCGTACATCTCCATCAGGTAGTAGTGGTAAGCCGCACGCATGAAGCGGACGTTCGCCTTGTAGAGCTTGATCTCCGCTTCGGTCAGGCGGTCGGCGTCGGGACCTCCCTCGTCCACGATCGGATGAGCCTGTTCGAGGAAGATATTGGCCTGCCGGATGCTCTCGTAGAGCGTGTTCCAGCGCTGCGAATTGTTGTTGGCCGAGTTCCACTCGGTGTATTTGCCCGCATTGTTGGCCAGCCGCGTGTAGATTTCGTCGGAGTAGGCGGTCCAGGGATTTCCCATCGGGCTGTCCGTGACCCAGACGGCCGAATAGTCGGGACGGTTGTTGAAGACCTGCGAATACCATTTTTTGGTGCGGTCGACATTGCTGAACACCTGCGAGATGTCGGAGATGCCGCCGGCCAGTTCGTCGGACACGTCGAGGAAACTGCACGACCAGACCGTGCAGGCCAGCAGTCCGAGGGAAAGTTTTTTTACAAAATTCTGTTTCATAGTTCGTTCTCCTTGATTAGAAGTTGACTTCGAGTCCCAGCGTGAAGGTGCGGGACATGGGATAGCTCATGCCCTGGTTTCGGTTGCCCTGCTCGGGGTCCCAGTATTTGATGTCGTCCCAGACGCAGAGGTTGTTGCCCAGCATGTAGATGCGGGCCGCGTCGAGGCGGATCTTGCGGAGGAAGGTCTTGGGCAGGTTGTAGCCGATTTCGAGATTCTTGAAGCGCAGGAAGTTGCCGCTCCGGAGCCACCACGTGCTGGGTTCCTTGTTGACGTTGTGGCTGTAATGGCTGTGCAGACGCGGCATCGTGACATCCTGGCGCGGGTTGTCGGCCGTCCAGCGGTCGAGGAACGGCGTGCGGTAGTTGGATTTGTCTTCATACCAGTTGAAGGGCCAGAAGTGATTGTTGCCCGAGGCCAGTAGTACGGACGAGTTGCCCGTGCCCTGGAAGAACGCGCTTACATAGAAGCCTTTGTATTCGATGTTGAGGCCGAAACCGTAATTGATCTCGGGATTGTAGGGGTGTCCTACGCCGCGCATCTTGTCGTTGCTGTCGATCACGCCGTCGTGGTTCAGGTCGGCGTACTTGATGTCGCCCGGGCCGAGGGTTCCTTGCAGCGCGACGGTCGGGAGACCCGGACGCAGCTCGTAGGAGTAGGTTCCGTTGGGATTCTGCGTGCGGATGAAATCGTCTTCGGTGTAGAGGCGCTCGGCGATGTAGAGCGTGTTCTCGTTCACGCGCGTGCCGGTGATCCGCTGGTAGTCGTAGAGTTGGTTCAGCTCGTCGTATTCGATGATCTTGTTGCGCGCGAAAGTGAACGTACCGCGGGCGCTGATGCGGACTTTGCCGAAGTCGTGGCGGGCGTTCAGGCTGGCGTCGACGCCCCAGTTGTCAACGATACCGTAGTTCTGCCACGGTTTGGCATGGAATCCGGCGACTCCGGGGACCGTGTTGCGTTCCAGCAGGATGTCCTTGCGGCGGTTGTTGAAATAGTCGGCCGTGAGTTCGATTTCGTTGTCGAAGAAGCCGAGGTCGAGTCCGACGTTGCGTTTGGTTTCGATCTCCCAGTGGATGTCGTTGTTGATGAAACGCAGGTCGTAGATGCCGGCTCCCATGCCGTTCGAGGCCGAGGTTCCGATGCCCTGGTTGAAGGTGTGGCCCTCGGTGTTGAACGTCGCGCGGTAGAGGAAGCGGTCGGTTCCCGTGTCGTCGTTACCCGTGCGGCCCATCGAGAGACGGATTTTCAGGTTGTTCATCACCTTTTTCAGCCCTTCGGGATAGAATTTCTCGTTGGAGACGAAGTAGCTGACGCCGACGGCCGGGAAGAAGCCGAAACGGTTCTTCTTGGCGAAGGTTTCGCTGCCGGTGTAGCCGAAGCTGCCCTCGATGAAGTAGCGGTTGTCGTAGGAATAGGTCACGCGGCCCACGATGCTCTGTTTGCGGAAGGGGAGCACCGGATCGTTCTTCTGCTGCTCCTTCTGCATGTAGAGGATCATGGCGCTGACGTTGTGGACATAGTTGAACGTGCGCTGGTAGTTGACGGCGCCTTCGATGTAGATTTTGCGCAGATAGCTCGTCGAGGTGAACTTGGGGTCCGATATCTCGGGCGATCCCGACGAGGTGGTGGTGAAGACCAGGTTGCCTTTGGCGTCGCGGCCGCTGGCGTGGTAGAGGCTCGGCCAGTAGTCGCGCAGCGTCGCCGAACTGCCGTCGTAGTCGAAGCTGACGCTTCCGCGGACGCTCAGACCCGGGGTGATGAATTTCAGGTCTTGTTCCAGTTTGATGTTCGACTGGATCTTCACGCCCCACTCCTGGCGGTAGCCCTGATTGTAGAGCATGTTGTAGGGGTTGCGGTTGTTCGAGTCGGCCTGCTTCTCGTAGCTGGCGAGCGTGCCGTCGCTGTAAATGGCCGGGAAGAGGTACGACGGCGTGTGCAGCATGAAGCTGAAGATGTCGTCGGCCGAACGGTTGGCCGTGCGGCGGTGTACGTACTGACCCGCGAGATCGACGCTCAGGCGCGTGGTTTTGCTCACTTTCAGGTCGATGTTGCTGCGCAGGTTGTAGCGCTCGAATCCGAAGTTGCTGTCGTATTTGCCGTTGGGGTTCTCCTTGAAGACGCCGTCCGACTGGTAGTAGGCCATCGAGACGAAATATTTGGCATTTTCGGCGCCGCCGCGGAAGTTGAGCGTGTAGCGCTGGCTGTGCACGGCTTTGCGGACCAGTTCGTCGATCCACTGCGTGTTCGGATAGAGGTCGTTGTCCGCGCGGTCGCGGTAGAGCTGGATTTGCGCGGCGCTGAAACTGGGCGTGAGTCCGTCGTTGGACCGGGCCTCGTTGGCCAGTTCGAGGTAGTCCCACGAATCGACGAACTCGGGCAAACGCTGCGGCGAGGCGATCGACTGTTCGATGCGGAACGAGATTTTGGGACGGGAGATCGTACCGCGCTTGGTGGTTACGAGGATGACTCCGTTGGCACCCTCGGCGCCGTAGACGGCCGTCGCCGCGGCATCTTTCAGGATGCTGAACGTTTCGATTTCGTCGGCCTCGATGTTGTTGATGTCACGGGGAATTCCGTCGACGAGCACCAGCGGGTTGGTTCCGCCCTTGAAGGTGCTGATACCGCGAATCCAGAATTCGGCATCGTCGCGTCCCGGTTCGGCGCTGCGCTGGATGCTGATCAGACCGGCGAGCTGTCCGGCGAGGTTGCTCGTCAGGTTGCTCGACGACGACTGCATCAGGTCGCGCGACCCGACGGTGGCGATCGAGCTGACCATCGCCTGGCGTTTCTGCTTGCCGTAGCCGACGACGACGACCTCTTCGAGCAGGTCCGTGTCGGACTTCAGTTTGATGTTGATTACTTCGCGGCCGTCGGTCGGCAGAGTTTGCGACAGGTAGCCGATGTAGCTGACCGTGATCTGCTGTTTGGGCAGTACGTCGATGACGAAGAGTCCGTCGGTGTTGGTCGTCGTTCCGACGTTGGTGTCCTTGATGTAGACGGTGGCGCCGACCAGCGGTGCTCCGTCTGTGTCGGTGACGGTTCCGGTGATGCGTCGTTTCCCCGTTTGCGCGGAGGCGCCCTGTGCATGGACAGCGCCGACGTTCACCGACAGGAACATCACAAGAAGCAGGGCGAAGCTCACGCTTTTCAGGGCTCTGGCGCACCCGGTGCTTGTTTTATAAAATTTTTCCATACGGTTTTAGTTGATTGATGATAATAATTCAGAGGTTGTCCGGGCCGAGGAAGCCCGTGGTCCGGGAAGCGAGTTTCACCCCGGACCGAATGTTCCTTCATTCGGTCTGCTGTATTTTTTTCATAGGCATGCAGGAGAATTTTAGGTTAGTTTTCGTGACGTTTATTGCTGTTGTTCGTTGGCCAGTTCTGTCAGTGCATAGGCGCACCACATCACGGCAGCCTGTCCGTGCAGGTCGCCGGTGTATTTCTCCCGGTCGCGGTAGTATGCGTAGCTCGTGCCGGCTCCGGTCCCGCAGCAGACGTTCCGGATTTCGAAGTTGGTGTTCAGGTAGTTCTGGATTCCCAGCCAGCCTTTGCGGGCGACCGTGCCGTAGGTCTTCTCGTCGAGCCAGCCGTTCTTCACGCCGAGGATCATCGCATAGGTGAACATGGCCGATCCGGAGGTCTCCTCCCACATGTCGCCCTGATTGGGGTAGATCAGCTGTCCCCACAGGCCGCTGTCATACTGATAGGCGCTCAGCGTGGCCATCATTTTCTTGTATTCGGTGAGAATCCGGTTGCGGTAGACGTCGTATTTCGACGATTTGGGAAGCATCCGCAGCATTTCGGGCATTCCCACGGCCATCCAGCCGTTGCCGCGGGCCCAGAAGAATTTGGCGGTGGGGGCGTGGTAGAAAATCCCGTTTTCGCCCGGCAGTTCATCGAGGTAGAGAATCATCTCTTTGGCGGCCCGTTCGATATACTTTTCATCGCCCGTCGCCAGATAGGCCTGCGACTGGAGCGCCGTGATCATGAACATATCGTCGATCCACAGGCGCGTCTGGTACGAATAACCCAGGTTGTGATAATACTCGGGGTTCTTCATCTTCTCCAGGTATTTCTGCTCCGTCGGCAGCTCCCACTGCTGGTCGGCGTAGCGAAGTCCCAGGTCGAGGTACTTTTTGATCTCCGACTCGGCTGCGCCGCGCTGCTTTTTGACGTAGTAGATATGGAGCGGCACGGCGCCGAAGATGTTGTAGTCCACGGCGTTGTTTTCCGTGCGGGGAATCTGCGTCACGAGGCTCTTGTTCGGTTCGATGTTCTTGTCGTCCACTTCGAGGAACTGGTCGAACTTCGCCACCAGCCGGTTGAACAGATCGTTGTTCCCGGCCGCCTCGGCGTACCAGAATGCACCCAGCCAGGCACAGACGTCGGGGTAGGAGGTCAGCGTGCTCTTCGTCTTGGAGTGCATGTCTCCCCAGTTGGAGTTTCCCGAGCGGATGAAGAGGTTGACAACCCCTTCGCCGACCGTTTTGGGACCCTTCCGGTCCGGGAAGTTGATCAGGTCGTAATCTTCGACTTCGGGCGTCGGGTCGGGCTTGGGTTTGGGCTTTACGCCCGATCCGGAGGTGGCTTTCTCGCTGCATGCCGCCAGGCACAGCCCGGCGAAGGCGAATCCGAGAAGGAATGTTTTCAGAATTTTGTACATGATAGGGGCTGGTTTACCGTTTCGGCGTCAGTTTGTAAGGTTTCACGTCGCAGGAGAGCGCATAGGCGCACCACAGCATGGCAGCCTGTCCGTGCAGGTCGCCGGTCAGGCGGCGGCGGTTCTGATACCAGTCGAAGCTGTTTTTGGCGCCGGTTCCTTCGCAGACGTTGCGGAGGTTGTCTTTCTCGTCGAGGTAGGAGAGCAGCGTCAACCATGCCTTGCGGGCGGCCGTGCCGTAGATTTTCCGGTCGAGCCAGCCGTTCTTCACGCCGAGAATCATCGCGTAGGTGAACATGGCCGTCGAGGAGGTCTCTTTCCAGGAATTGGGGTTGTCGATGATCTGACGCCACATGCCGTCGTAGGCCTGATAGCGCAGCAGCGTCTCCATCATCTGCATGTAGGCCGCCCGGATGCGCGGCAGGTAGGGGTTGTCTTTCGGGAGCATGCGGAGCATCTCGGCCATGCCGACGGCCATCCAGCCGTCGCCGCGGCCCCAGAAGTAGGGCGTGCCGGTGTGGTGGTAGAAGAGTCCGTTGGGACGCTGGATGCGGTCGAGGTAGAGCGCCATCTCACGGGCGGCGCGGTCGATATACTTCTTGTCGCCCGTAACCAGATAAGCCTGGGCCTGCAGGTCGGTGATCATGAACATGTCGTCGACCCAGAGCCGGGTCTGCCACGAGTAGCCGTCGTCGGCGTATTTTTTCGCTTCGGACAGCTGCTTGTAGTGCTGCGGATTGGCGGGCAGCTCCCACTGGCCGTCGGCATACTTCATGCCCAGCTCCAGGTATTTCGGATCGTGGTTGCGTTTGTAGATTTCCAGCGGCACGGCGCCGAAGACATAGAAATCGACGACGTTGTGATCCTTGGGAAACAGGTTGGGCTGCAAGTTCTTTTGCGTGGTGAACAGCGGTTCGAAACGCTCCACGAGCCGGGTGTAGAGGCTGTCGTTGCCGGTTCCGGCGGTGAACCACAATGCGCCCAGCCAGGCGCAGACATCGGGATAGGTTACAAGTGTTACCTTGTACTTCGAGTTGATGTCGCCCCAGTGCGAGTGCGGAGTCTGGAGGTAGCGTTCGGTGAGCCTTATGCCGATCTCTTCGGGTTGGCATCCCTTCGGGAATTTTTTCAGGTCGTAGCTTTTCTGCGCCTGAACGTTCGAGGCCGCCGCGAGCAGCAGCAGGGTTTGTACAACTAAAAGGAATTTTTTCATCGGTTTGCGGTACTGTTATTCGGTTAGGTTAACAATGCGAAGATGTTTTCAGAGCGTCTCTCCCGAGGGCAGCAACAGGGCTTCGCCCCATCCGGCACCTTTTCCGAAATCGGGCGTTCCGTCGGCGTTCCACGTGAATTTCTCGACAAAGGGGTAACGCTGGCCCCATCCGCCGTCGGAATAACGCATGGCGTGGTAGACGATCCAGTCCTCGGTTCCGTCGGGGGATTTGGTGAAGGTGCAGTGTCCCAGTCCGTTGACTCCGGATACCGGTTCCTTCGTGTTGTCGCAGCGCCAGAAGGCGTAGTTGTTCGACTTCTTCCAGTCGGCCGGATTCATCGGGTCGCCGTCGTTCATGTCGAGCATCAGCCAGGCCAGCCGGTAGTTCTTGGTCCACGACGGGTTGCAGGAGTAGACGATGAAGAGCTTGCCCTTCTCCTCGTTGACGAGTATGGCGGGACCCTCGTTGATCTTGCGTCCGTCCATCGTTTCCCAGGACTGCGTGGGGGTCGAGAGGATGACCATTGACGAGGAGATGGTGCAGGGGTCCGACATCGTAGCGATGCGGATCTGCTGAACGGCGTCGGTTCCGTTGCCCGACCAGACGGCATAGCGCTGACCCTTCAGCTCGAAGGTCGTCAGGTCGATGGCATATTCCGTGTTCTCTATGGTGGGCTTGATGCCCGGCTGGTAGTTGTAGCCCGTGTAAAGCATGCCCATATCCTCCCATTCGCCCAGCGGGTCGTTGGCTTTCGAACGGAGTACGCCGCTGCGCTGGGTGCTGTAACCGGTGATTCCGTCCTGTCCGCGGCGTCCGGCCGCGTAGTATACGTACCAGCGGTCGCCGATGTGGAACAGCTCGGGAGCCCAGAGGTCGGCGATGTTCCACGGTTTCGAGGGGCCTTCGTAGGGGAGGCTCCATTTCTTGGTGGTGCTGTTGATTGCCGTGAGCCGCGAGGAGCGCGAGATGGCGATGCCGTTGCCGCTCGCCTTGCAGGTGTAGTAATATTCGCCGTCCTTGACGATGTAGGGATCGGGCATCGTGGCGACGTTACCCCCGATGGTGATGGGGTTGGTGAAGGTCAGCGCCGACTGCGTGATGGTGATCTCGACCGGATTGACGCCGTCGGCCGTGAAGCGGACGATGCCCGTGCGCTTCTCCGTGCCGTTCGTCTCGAAGGAGATGCGCACCGAGAGGTCGCCCTTGCCGCTGTTGGGGGTTACGCTGAGCCATTTGCTCCGCGGCTCGGCGATCCATTCGGTGTTCGACGACACGAAGATTTCGAGCGATCCGGCGGAGTTGGACACCATCTTTTCGCTGAAATTGAGCCGGACATACGGTTTTCCGGTGTTGCCGTTGTCGGAGTCGTCCTTGCTGCAATGGCTGCAGCACAGCATCATCGTGACAATGGCCAGGAAGGCAGTCAGAAAGGAGAAAATTCGTTTCATATTCATTTTGTTTTAGAAGTTAGTTCATTGTGATCCGGCGAAGCCATTCCCGCCGGGTGGTCGTGCCGTCGGCCGTTATTTTCCGTCCGGCGAGCGAGCTCCAGAGACGCGCCGTGGGTTCGTCGAGCGGGCGGTCGAGGCCGGCTTCCCATTCGGGGAAGAAGCCCCGCAGCGCCAACCGCTGTACGGCGGCGTAATCGGGATCGCCGGGTTTCAGGTCCCGCAGGTAGACCAGCACAGCCCCGTGGCGGAGCAGGCGTTCCTGCAACGCGTCCACGGTGATTTCGCGGACGTTCCGGCGGCTGTCGATCGCCAGTGCGGCTGCCGTTCCGGCGGCTTCGCCCAAGGCCATCCAGCAAGGCTCCATGCGCAGGGTCGAGAATCCGACGTGGCTGCCCGAGACGGCTGCCGGGAAGAGCAGGTTTTCGACCCGCCGGGGAACCATCACGCCGTAGGGAACCGTGTAAACGGCCGTCGGGTGGCTGAAGAATCCGTCGAGGTGTATGCGCCCCGGCTCGCGTTTGCGCACGGCGTGCGAGTCGAGGGCGTAGTGGCTTGCGGTGACCGAACTGCGGTGGAGCGGCGGACGCTTCCCCTCGGCTTCGGGCAGGGCGTCTTTGGCGGTGAAGAAATAGCAGCCTTCCAGCCGCCGGCCTTCGCGGACGTAGACCTGACGCGGAAATCCGTCGTTGTCGCGGTATTCGTCGGCGGCGAGGCCCCACCGCAGACAGGCTTCGCGGAAATGCGCGGGCAGCGCCTCGTCGTGCTGGGCGAACCACAGCAGGCCCAGCGTATAGTCGCGCAGACGCTCTGCGAAACGGTCGCGCCACGCCCAGCCGGCCGTCGGCCACGGCCAGTTTTCTTCGGGCAGGTCCGTGGAGATGAGTGCGAGGTGTTGGTTGTTGGCGTCGGTCTTGGCATTCGGCAGGCGGGTCATGCTCGTCACCTTGGCCATGCCCCAGACGTCGCCGGGGGCCGAGGTCCGCTCTCCGGCCCCGATGCGCCGGCGGTTCCGGGCGATAGCCGCCGAATCCGCCCTGCGGTAACGGGCGTCCGTGTTGCGTCCGTCCAATACGTCGCCGACCAGCGAGGCGTACTCGCTGCGGTCGTAGTTTTCGGGCCGGGGGATCGCCAGCCGGTTCTGCGGATCGTCCGTCAGACAGAGGCGGTAGTTGTAAGCCTGGATGGCGTCGTCGCCCTCATAGGTCGTGCCGTCGGCGTCGGGACCGTGCTTCCACCAGCGGTAGATTTTTCCGGCGCAGGGTTCGCCGTATTCGTCGGCCCCTTCGCGTCCGGTCCGGAACGGAACCTCTGCGGCTGCGCCCAGGTCGCCTTCGTAGGTCGCGTCGATGAATACGGCGCCGCGGTATTGTTCCTCCCGGCCCGTCGTGCGGTCGAGGATGCGGATCGAAACGATTCGGTCGCCCCGCTTCTCGACGTAGCGCGCTTCGGCGTCGAACTGGCGTCCGGTCAGAACCGTAATGCTTCCGGGACCGGCCTCGGCGAGCATCCGTGCGAAGGTCTCCGCCGCCACCGACGGCTCGAAATGGTATCCGTCGCTGCAATCGCGCACCTGCGGGGAGCCGGCGCCGTATTTTTCGGTGTAACGGGCCTTGTTCAGCGCCACGAAACGGGCGAACAGTCCCGCCGTGGCGCCCCGCGTGGCGATGTCCGTGGCGCCCAGTCCGTTGACCGGGAGCCCGCCGACGTGACCCGAGCGTTCGAGGATGACGCTGTTTTTTCCTTCGCGTGCGGCGGCGACGGCGGCGGTGATCCCCGCAGGGGTTCCGCCCACGATCACCACGTCGTAGGTGTGCTTGCGGGTCAGGATGCCCATTGCCAGGATGAGGGCGAAAATGTACAGCAGGAGTTTCACGGACGCCGGATTTTGACCTTGAATTCGCGCGTGTCGAGATTGAAGCCCCTCACGACGAGCGTGTATGCCTCTCCGGGGAGTTTGTCGAGTGCCGTTTCGATGCGCACTGTCCGGTTCTCGCCCGGCATCAGGCAGAGGAAGTTGTCGGTGTAGAACGACGGCCGCACGGGCTTGCGCCGCTCGTCGAGCCACTGTACCTGCGTGAAGAACGCCACCGTGCGGCCGGTGTTTTTCAGTCGGAGGTCGATGTAGTGGCATCCGTCGTCCACCGAGGTTTCGTACGACGCGGCGACGCGGGTTCGGGCCAGTTCGCCGAGCGACTGGAATCCCGCCGTCGCCGGGCCGGTGAGCGTGTTGGCGCCCTTGTATTCGTTGTCCGAACGCCAGTAGAAATTGCTGCCCGCCTGCTTGCCGCGTTCGTCGAAGAGTTTCAGCCTGATGAACTGCACCGGGGTCTTCGACGCCGAAAAATCCAGCCTCAGCACGTCGTTCGCAACGCCGTCTTCGGGCAGGTCGACCGTCGCCGACTGCGAGTCGATGCGCCGCATGTCGAGGTCATAGACCTCGGCCGTAACCCGGTAGCCGCGGTATGCGCGGTAGTGGTCGTTGACCACCGACACCGTGTTTTTCAGGTAGTCGAACTGCGGGTGGAGGGGCTCGCAGGCGTTCTGCGCGGCGTAGAGCGCCGCGGTGGGTTCGAGCGACCAGTCCCACATGCGTCCGGCGACCTGACGGACGGCCGAATTGTGGTACCAGTAGAGGAATCCCGACGTGTAGCGGTCGCCGTAGCCGAACTTGTTGTAGTTCCAGACCTCCCAGATGCTCTTGTAGTTCATGGCGCCGAGGAACTGCGCCTTTTCGGCGAACTCCTCGATGCTCTGCGAGGGGCCGTATTCGTTGGTCATGTCGGTGTAGAGCGTCGACATGAGGTGGAATCCATTGCCGTCGGAATAGTCCCAGACCGCCTTGTTGATGGGCCACAGGTCCTTTTCGTCCATCATTTCACGCAGGCATTCGACCGTCGGCAGGCACGGGGCGCCGTATTCGGGGTTGAAGCCGTAGACGCGGCTGCCGCGCGGTGAAGCCTTGTCCTCGTAGTGGCTCATGATGTTGACCTGCTTGTAGGGACTGCCGTCGTGTATGCCGCCGCATTCCGACTGCATCTGGTAGCCGCGCGTGCCGTCGAGTTTTTCGAGCAGTCGTTCCATCTGCGGCATTTCGGTGCTCTCGTTCGACGAGACATAGTAGGCCAGCGAGGGGTGGTTGCGGATGCGCTTCACCGTGGAGACCACGTTCGCGTAGTAGACGCCCGGATCGTTGGGGTGGTTGGTGTCGCCCGTCATCCAGAACTCCTGCCAGACGAGGATGCCCAGCGAGTCGCAGAGCTGGAAGAAATAGTCCGATTCGGTGATGCCGCCGCCCCAGAAGCGGATGAGGTTCACGCCCGACTGGGCCGTGTAGCGCAGTTCGGCGCGGGTGCGTTCGTCCGACGTGCGGAGCATGGCTTCCGGGAGCCAGTTGGTGCCCCGGATGAAGAGCGGCCGGCCGTTGACGCTGAACGTGCGCGACCTGTCCGGCGTGTCGGTCGTGGAGGTGATCTCCCGGATGCCGAAGCGCGTCGAAATCGAGTCGCTGACCCGGCCGTCGAATTCGACTTTCAGCGTCAGGTCGTAGAGTTCCTGTTTTCCTTTGTTCAGCGGCCACCACAGGCGCGGATTGCGGATCACCAGCTGCGGGAACTCCTCGGGCGTAAAGACTACCTCCTTCACCTCGCCGCGGTAGAGCGACACCTCCTTTTCGAAGCGGATGCCTTCACCGCGGATTTCGCCGCTGACTTTGGCTTTCCGCCAGGTGTTCTGCGGGATGTAGTCGGGATAGCTCACCTCGACCGAGACGGTCTGGCGCGCCACGTCGTAGCCGGGTTTCGACAACTCGGATTTCACGAACGGATGTGCCAGCCGCACGCGCCCGGTGGTGAAGAGCGTGATGTCGCGCCAGATGCCGGTGTTGCGGTCGCGGATGCCGTCGAGGTAGAAGAAGTCCCACCCGACGGTCATCAGCTGGGTGACGTTGCGGCCGATCTCGCCGTTGCCGCCGTTCTGGAACTCGCCGTTGGCGCCGAACGACTTGCCGCCCTTGGGGCGTATCGTGCCGGGCATGTCCACGGGGTAGACCTTCACGGCCAGGACGTTCTCCCGGTCGAACGTGACCTTGTCGGTGATGTCGATGACGCGCTGCAGGAACATGCCGGCCGTGTTGCCCACCATGCTGCCGTTGAGCCAGATTTCCGCGCGGTAGTTGATGCCGTCGGCCTGGAGCCAGACCTTTTTGCCGCCGCATTCCTTCCGGTCGAGCCGGAACTCCGTCCGGAACCAGTAGGTGTAGAAATCCCGTCCGGCGCGGTAGAGGTCGGGGATGAGGTTCGACTCCAGCTTGTTGTTGAGCCCGTAGTACGGCTCGGGGTAGACGCCGTCGTGCACCAGCGAGTTGAGCACCGTTCCCGGGACCACCGCCGGCAGCCACTCTTCGGTCGGGAGCTTGGCGGAGGAGACCTCCTCGGAGCGTACGCCCACCTCGTCGGCGCGTTTCATTTTCCAGTCGAACTGCCCGCCGTGGCCCTCCTTCGAGGTCAGGGTGCAGATCGTCTCGCGTTCTTTCAGGGCGTTCTGCGCCGGTGCGGCGAGCGGTGCGAGGAGAATGAGGAGCAGTAGAATTCGTGTCATTTTCCAGTGGGTTTATCGGTTGGCGAAATAGTTCGAGACGCGGTCGGGGCTGAGCATCTGCCAGAGCGACGCCACGGTCCAGCCCGGCGCGAAGATGTCGTTGTAGAAGCCTTTGCCGTTCTTGCCGTAATCCCAGGCGGTGTGCTGTACGACCTCGGGGTAGTAGCCCGTGCGGGCGATCCCGAACATCGACCCTTCGACGGGCATCAGTTGGAGCATCGAGCTTCGGATTACGGCGCTCATGCGCTCGAAGCGGGGTTCGTGGCACGCTTCGGCCAGAAAGTCGAGCACCGTGGCGAATTCGAAGATGAAGACGTCGACGTGGTTGTTCTCCACCGACACGTTGCCCCAGCCGCGGGAGCGGAAGCCCACGTCGCCGAGCATCTGCCCCTGGGCGAAAGGCACGTCCCAGAGGTAGTACCACGAAAGGGCGAAATAGGCCGCCTCCCGGCACAGATCGACGTAGCGCTGCCGTTCGGCGCCCTCGGAGATGAACGTCAGGTAGTACATCGCCGTTGCGGCATAGAGCGAAGCCTCTTTGTCCTCGCAGTTGGCGTCGAGCGTCGACGAGAAGTAGTCGGCTTTGGAAATGAGATTCTTTTCGAGATAGTCGGCCGTGCGTTCGGCGCTCCGGCGGTAAGCCTCGTCCTTGAAATAGGCATAGGCCATCGTCAGGGGCAGCGTGGCCGATGGCGTGCTGCCGCCCGAGGCGTCCACGACGGTCAGGTTGTCGCGGAATTTGCGGGGGAAACTGCCGTCGGGATTCTGAAGCGTGCGGAATTTCTCCAGCAGGGTCCGGATACGAGCCTCCCACCGGGGATGGCTGCGGCCGTGTTGTTTCTCATAGTCGAGGTAGTTCAGCAGGGCGTAGAGGCCCTCCGACTGACGGCGGATACTGTAAACGTCGGTCTCGCGTTCCCGCTTGAAATCGACCACCTCGCGGATCAGGCCGCCCGGTGTGAATCCGTATTGCAGGTAGCTGTCGAAGATCGACCGGGCCTCTGCTGCGAGTTTCTCGCGGCCGTTCGCTTCGGCGTATTCCAGCGCGTTGAAGGCGTTGAGCAGCACGCGGCCCACGAATCCCACCTCGGCGATACCCGTGCTTTCGCAGTCGGCCGTGCGGAGTTCCACGCCGGAGGTGAATTTCAGCGGATAGTCCCCGACGTAGCTCTGGGAGAAATATTCGGCCAGGACGGCCTTGGCCTCGGCGGGGGTGTAGCGCGGGCTGACGGGCCGGGGATCGAGCGCGTCGAAGGAGTCGTTCCACACCTCGGCCACGAACGACGAATAGGAGGGGCTGGCACCTTTCCGGATCGTCCATGTCAGGCGGCGCGTCTCGCCCTTCTCCAGTTTTTCGAATGCCCGGACGGCCGGGGCGAGGGTCAGTTTGCGGATATAGGATTTCGGGGCTTCGCAGTAGGGGAACCCGAAGACCAGCGCCGCGTGCGCGTCCGCATTGCGGAATCCCGTGAAGCCCAGCGATGTTTTGCCCGAGAGGATCACCTCGCCGTAATTGTGACAGGCGAGCGCCTCGCAGTCGGGCCTGTCGGTGCGGAGCACCGTGTAATAGGTTCCTGATTTTTCGTCGTAGATACCCGTGAGGGGCGTGCTCAGGCGGTCTTCGCGCACCTGCCAGCTGTCGCTGGTGTGGAATGAGGGAGCCGATTGGGGCGACCGCAGGTTTTTGTGATACCAGAACCCGGGCATATAGAAGAGACAGTTCTCGTGGACGAGGTCCGTGCTGAACGACTGCTCTACATTATAATATAGGAGATCGTCCGCCGTCAGCGTGAGAACGATCCTGATTTCGCTGTCTGTTTCGGTTTTTTGCCGTCGGATGGTCAGCGGCAGCTGTCGGTCAGCCTCTAAAATTCCCCCCCCCTCCTTGGCGGTTTCGCGCAGGTTATAGGTCACGGCGTTGTTACCCGGGGTTTTCAGTGTGATTCGCTGCGACAGGCGGCCCTCCATGGCAGAGGTTTCACCGGCTATCACGCAGCATGCGAACAGGATGGGAATGCACTTTTTCATCGGTTACTTTCGGTCCGGCAGCCGTTCGGGGCGTGCCGTTTTAAGTTGGGTGTTTTACTTAGAACAAAGGTATGAAAGGGAAAACCGGTGCAAGAAAATATAGTCGCTATTAACACAAGAATTATCTCAATTTTGTATCGCCGCCGGGATAAACGGATTGTTTGTGATTTGTAATGTGTTGTTTATGAATTTATTGCGTTGACTGCCTCTTTTGTCTCAGTGTCTACGGGATATTTTTTTGTGATTTTAATTACTTATATTTGTTCTGCTAACCAAAACTTCGTATGGGAAAATTCTACTCGCTTGTCTTTGTGCTTTGCTGCGGCGTTTTTCTGGGCCGTGCGCAGTCGATCCATTTCGACCGGCTGGACATCAACGACGGATTGTCACAAAATACGGTTACCTCGATCATTCAGGATGACAAGGGCTTCATGTGGTTCGGCACGAAGGACGGCCTATGCCGCTATGACGGGAAATCGTTCAAGACTTTCATGCACGATCCCCGTCTCACGACCGGACTGGGGAACAGCCTGATCAAATGTCTCGTCCAGGACCACGACCACCGGATTTGGGTCGGCACCGACTCGGGGCTTTATATCTATGACCCCGAGACGGAGAATTTTTCCGGTGTGCCGCTCTACGCTGCCGACGGGAAGCCGATCACCAAGCCCATTTCGATCCTCGACTGCGACCGGGAAGGCCGTGTCTGGATCGTCGTGGAGAACAGCGACGTTTTCTGCTACGATCCGCAGACCCGCGGGGTCGAGTGCCGTTACAAGCCGCGGAAGCCGCTGCGCAGCCTCGCCTCCGATAAGAACGGTGTCATCTGGTTCGCCGGCTATGGCGGCGGGCTTTACTGTACCGAAGACCTGTTCCAAAACGTGAAGCCGTTTCTCGATGCCGACGGGCAGGAGATTTATCCCAAGGACATCATCTCCTTCATCTGCCTGAGCGACTACAACGAGATGTACCTCGGGCTGGAGGAACACGGCGTGGCGAAGGTGGACCTCGTTGCCGGGACGGTCACCCGGCTCCGGCTGTCGGACAATCCCGATGCACCGCTGTTCGTGCGGCACATCCTGCCGTATTCGCCCGACGAATTGTGGATCGGCACCGAATCGGGCATCGTCGTCTACAACATTCGCACCCGGCGCTACCAGCATTTGAAAAGTTCTCCTTACGACCCTTATTCGCTCTCGGACAACGCCGTTTACTCGCTCTGCAAGGATCGCGAGGGCGGGTTGTGGATCGGCTCGTTCTTCGGAGGCATCAATTACCTGCCCCAGCGGAATTCCGATTTCGAAAAATATTACCACACCGACGATCCGCACAGCCTCCGGGGCCGCCGCGTGCGGGAAATCTGTCCGGGCAGCGACGGGCGGCTCTGGATAGGCACGGAGGATGCCGGACTCTATACGTTCGATCCCGCAAACGGCTCGTTCCGCTTTTTCTCCCCGAGCCGGGAGTTCACCAACGTCCACGGACTGCTGATGGACGGGGACGACCTCTGGGTGAGCACCTTTGCGAAAGGTATCTGGGTGATCGACACCCGGACGGGCCGTATCCGCAAATACGACAACGACAACAAGCCGGGGCGGCTGTTCAGCAACTATGTTTTCGCGCTCTACAAGACCAACGGCGGGCGTATCTACGTGGGAACCATGCACGGCCTTCAGTATTACAACCGCGAGACGGACCGATTCCTGCACGTTCCGGAGATCAACGGCGGCAAGATGGTCCACGATATCCGGGAGGATTCGGACGGGAATCTGTGGGTGGGCACCTCCTCCAACGGCGTTTACCGCTACGATGCGCGCAATGATGCCTGGACGCAGTTCTTGCACGACGGCGACGATCCGAATTCGCTTCCCTACGACAACGTTACGAGCGTTTTCGAAGACAGCAACCGCCGGATATGGCTCACCACCGAAGGTTCGGGCTTCTGCCGTTTCGACCCGGCCGGAAATAAATTCGTCCGTTACAGCACCTTCAACGGAATGCCCAGCGACGTTGTTTTCCAGATCATCGAGGACGACCAGGGTTTCTTCTGGATCACGACCGACCGGGGGTTGGCGCTGTTCGATCCCCGGGCGGGCAGTGTCCGGCAGGTCTACACCGTGACCGACCGCTTGTTGAGCAACCAGTTCAACTATAAGTCAGGGTATAAATCCCCGGACGGAACCATCTATTTCGGTTGTATTGAGGGATTGATCTCCTTCAACCCCGAGACGCTCCTCGGGCGTAAGACCGATTACGTGCCGCCTATCTACATCACCGATTTTTCGCTGTTGGACGAGAAGGTCCTGGTCGGAGGCCGGAACTCCCCGCTGCGCAGGAGCATCATCTGCTCGGATTCGATCCGCCTGAAGCACGACCAGAACTCCCTGACGCTGCAAATCGCCGCCCTGAGCTACCGTGAGCCGCAGACCAACCGCCTGCTCTATAAACTCGAAGGCTTCGACGACAAGTGGCGGCAATATACGCCCGGGAGCGCCACGATCACCTATTCGAAAATCCCTTACGGCAAATACAACTTCCGGGTACGCCTCCCGGCCGGTTCGGGCAATGCCGGCGCGGAGCCTGAGAAACGGCTTTTCATCGAGGTTTCGCCGCCGTTCTACCTCTCCGTGACGGCCTATGTCATCTACGGACTGCTTGCGCTGGGTGCGCTCGTGCTGATCCGGATTTACCATACGCGCCGCAACGTTCGCCGCCAGCAGCAGCACATTCAGGCTTTCGAGCGCGAGAAGGAACGGGAGCTGTATAATGCCAAGATCAGCTTCTTCACCAACATTGCGCACGAGATCCGCACGCCGCTGACACTGATCAAGGGCCCGTTGGAGAACATCCTCGGCAAACAGACGATGGACCGGAGCATCGCCGAGGACCTGATCGTCATGGACCGCAACACCAATCGGCTGCTGGACCTCACGAACCAGTTGTTGGATTTCCAGAAGATCGAGAAGGAGCGCTTGTCGCTCAATCTGGCACGGCAGAACGTGACGGATATCGTCGAAGAGACGTTCTATCGTTTCAGCTCCTCGGCCAAGCAGCAGCATAAGACCTTCGAACTGGAGCCGGGCGAGGGGGAGATTTATGCGCAGGTAGACCGGGAGGCTTTCATCAAGATTCTGAGCAACCTGATGAACAATGCCCTGAAATATTCGGAAACGATGATCCGCGTCGGGTTGTCGGTGGTTGACGATGCGTTCCGGGTCACGGTCACCAACGACGGCGAGGTCGTGCCTCCGGAGATGCGTGAGCCTATCTTCGCCCCGTTCTTCCGCCATGCCCGCAAGGACGAATCGACCGGAACGGGAATCGGACTGGCGCTGTCGCGTTCCCTGGCCGAACTGCACGGCGGGACGCTGGCGATGGACGCAGACACGGAGCTGAACGTGTTCGTCCTGACCATTCCGCTCTGCCGGCAGGCGGCGGAGGATTCCGTGGAGACCGCCTCGGCGGAGGATTCCGAGAGCATTCCCGACGAGCGCGGCGACCTCGGCTGGGAGGCTTACAGCGTCCTGATCGTCGAGGACAATCCCGAGATGTGCGCCTTCATCCGGCGGCAGGTGTCGGAAAGCTATTCGGTGCTGACGGCCGGAAACGGCGTCGAAGCGCTGGAGTTGCTGGAGAAAAATTATGTCAATGTGATTATCAGCGATATCATGATGCCCAAGATGGACGGCATCGAGTTTTGCCGGCAGGTGAAGACCGACCTGCGTTACAGCCATATCCCGCTGATCCTGCTGTCGGCGAAGACGAACCTTCATTCGAAGATTTCGGGCATGGACGCCGGGGCCGACGCCTATGTCGAGAAACCTTTTTCGTCGGATTACCTGCTGTCGGTGATTGCCAACCTGATCAAGAGCCGGCAGACGTTGAGCGAGGCTTTTTCGAAAAATCCGCTGGTGCTGGCCAATACCATGGCTACCTCTTCGGTGGACACCGATTTCATCGTCCGGCTGCAGGAGATCATCCAGGCCAACCTCAGCGATCCCGAGTTCAAGATCAACGACATCGCCGAGATGGTGCACATGAGCCGTGCGAGCTTCTACCGCAAGATCAAGGGCGTGTTGGACATGACCCCGAACGATTACCTGCGGCTCGAACGGCTGAAAACCGCGGCCCGGCTGCTCCGGGACAAGCGTTACCACATCAATGAGGTCTGCTACATGGTCGGGTTCAGCTCCACGTCCTATTTTGCGAAATGCTTCCAGAAGCAGTTCGGCGTGCTCCCGAAGAAATATGCGTCCGAGTGACGGGATGCACCGGGAAGCCCGAGGGGGCTAATGCGTATCCCGATACCAGTTTGTCTGGCGGTTTTTGGCGGCGTATTTGGCCGACGGTTCGGGCTCGCTGACCGAGACGCCCGAATAATAGTTTATGGAATGATTTCTACGGTCGTAAGCCGAATAAAAAGAGGCTGTATGGTGCCGGCTGGAGACCGGGAATGCCAGTTCCATCCGGGCTTTGAAGTCATTTACTATACCCGGGTCGTTGCAGCACAGCGTAACGTAGTGTTCCAGGTCGTAGAATAATTTCGTGACGTTTCCCTTGTAATATTGGAGCGCGCCGATGTCGAACGCCTGCTTCTTATCTTTGATACGGCGCATCTCCGTCGCCAGCGCATCCAGCTGCGCCGTGACGGCCAGCGAAATGCACCCGGACTGCTCGTATGCAATGGTACTCCGCCAATCGTTTTCGTAGAGGTTCCAGAATTCCCAGCAGGCTTTTTCGAGGCTGCTGAGCACTCCGTTTCCTTCGAACAGGTGGGGGACGATCCGGTCGTAGGGGAATCCGTCGCCCATGACCTCGCAGGGTGACGCCACGATATAATCCACCGCACGGCGCAGGTCGTACAACGTCTCGATATTGGCCATGAAACAGTCGTCGAAGATCAGGTAGTCGAAGCGGAACGATTGCGTTTCGATCGCTGAGGCCAGCTCCGTGATGTCCAGCTCGTAACCCGTGTCGCCGAACGAACGGGTCGTTTTGGCACCGGGCGCCGTTGTCCACACGTCGTCGTCCGGTTCCGCTGAACGCAGCGAATAGGGCAGTACGCCGCCGCTTGCGGGAATCCACGCCTTGCCGTGACAGCCGATAATCAATCCGTAGTTTTGGGCCGGAGCCAGCTCTGCGGCATCGGCGAAGATCCGTTGCACGTCAGCTGCGGACCCCGCGTTGAAATCGTCGTAGGTTTTGAGTGTTTTCGTCTCGCTGCGCCGCTTGTTCCGGTCGTAATAGATTTCCAGCATCACGGCCGATGTCTGCTTTTCGGGCTGCCAGCATACCAGCATGCGCCCGTTACCCAACGCTCGGTCGGTCACGGCCGTGTGGATACCTTGGATGTTGTTTTTGTAATAAGTGGACAAACTCTGGCCCGGCATATAGAGCAGGACGGTGCGGTCGGCCAGGGCGGGCGGGTTGTAACCCGGCTCCTCCTTGGAACAGGCCGCGAGCGTCGCCAGCGTGAGCAGGCAGAGCGTATGCCGGAGCAGGCGCATCATTTGTAGGTGCGGGGTTTGAGGTTGTTGAACTGCCACGTGCGGTCGCGTTTGTAGGTGTAGCCCTCGGGCTTGTTCCAGTAGACGCGGCCGAAGTCGAAATAGAATCCCTTGCGTTTTTTCCCTTCGACGACGTAAGGGACCGTCAAAGGCACGAACTCCACCGTGCGGCTGATGATGCGCGCCTTGCCGTAGGAGAGTCCTTCGGCGGCCAGCACGTCGAGCGCATGTTCGAACATCAGCACATGGCGCGGGGTTTTCTGCGTGAAGCCGTCGCCCGAGGCGAGGATCGCGCGGATCACGCCGTTCATGCGGTCCGAGTAGGCTTTCTCGCGCGCCTTGTCACCCAGCCCTCCGTAAGCGAATGACATCAGGTTGAGGATTTTGGGACTGAAAGGATCGCGCTTCAGGGCGTCGGTGCCCGTCGAGATCATCGACTCGAGCGTCGCCACGTCGGGTTTCTCGGGGTCGAGGACCGAGACCAGCATCAGCATCTTGTCGAGATCGGGGTTCGCGGCCAGCGGCTTGTAGTCGTCCTGATAGGCGTACCCGTAGTAGAGGTAGTGGTAATCCTCGTCGGTCAGCGTCGCGTCGCCCGCATTGTAACGCAGCATCAGCGCCGGGTAGTAAAAGGGCGACTCCGAGTCCATCGTCCGGTCGACGATGTTGTCTTCGTCGGGGACTTTGGCGGCGGCCAGCGCCGGGATCAGGAGCAGCAGAAGCAGCAGTCGTTTCATATCGGTCATTTCTGGTACGAACGCGGATTTAGCGCAAATCGTATTCGGCGATCAATTTTCGGAATTTTTCGCGGAGCGCCGCCGAGCCGGCTACCAGGGGCAGACGCATCGTGTCGCCGATGCGTCCCATCACCGACAGGGCGCATTTCACGCCTACGGGGTTGCCCTCTTCGAAGAGAGCCCGGACCACTTCGTCCAACCGGGCGTATTCGCGTTCGGCGGTGTCGAAATCGCCCGCCTTGGCGTGGTTCACGCAGCTCATAAAGCACTTGGGAAAGGCGTTGGCCACCACCGAGATCACCCCGTCGCCGCCGCGCCGCATTAGGGGAATGGTGATGCCGTCGTCGCCCGACAGCACGAGAAAACCCTCGGGACGGTTGTCGAGGATGCGCTGCATCTGCTCGATGTCGCCTGAAGCCTCTTTGACGCCGATGACGTTTTTAAAATCGCGGGCGATGCGCAGCGTGGTTTCGGCGGTCATGTTGACGCCCGTGCGGCCGGGGATGTTGTAGAGGATCACTGGCAGGGGCGAATGCTCCGACACGGTGCGGAAATGCTGGTACAGACCCTCCTGCGACGGTTTGTTGTAATAGGGCGTCACGCTGAGGATGGCGTCGGCGCCGCGCAGGTCGAATTCGCGCAGCTGGTCCAGCACCTCCGAAGTGGAGTTGCCGCCGCAGCCCATCACCAGCGGCACGCGGCCGGCGATGTGGTTGGTGATGAACATGGCGATCACGGCGCGCTCGGGCATGTAGAGGGTCGGGGTTTCGGCCGTGGTGCCCAGGGCGACGATGTAGTCCACGCCGCCTTCGATCACGTAGTCGATCATGCGGGCCAGCGCCTTGTAGTCGACACGGCCGTCGGCCGTGAAGGGGGTTATCATCGCGGCGCCCACGCCGGAAAGTTTGTGTCGTAGCATAATGTCTCTGATTGTCGTTTTATCTGTTGTCGTTTTGCGTCAGTCCTCAAAGCAGGCGTCTTGCGCCTGTCAGAACAATTCCTGTTGTGCGGCCTTTTCCACCGGGCCTCCGCCCTCGATCATGGCGAAGAACTCCTCCTCGGAGATGATCTTCACGCCCAGTTTCTCGGCCTTCTTCAGCTTCGCCGGACCCATGTTCTCACCCGCGACGATGTAGTCGACGTTGCCCGACACCGCCGCGAGGTTCTTGCCTCCGTGCAGTTCGATCAGCTCCTTCATCTCGTCGCGGCTGCGCGAGAATTTTCCGGATACCACGAACGTCCTGCCCGCGAGGTTCTCCGAAGCCAGTTCGCGCGCCTCGGCTTCGAACTGCACTCCCGCGTCGCGCAGGCGGCGGATGATTTGCAGGTTCTCGTCCTCGGCGAAATACTCGATGATGGCGTCGGCGATGCGTCCGCCCACCTCGTCGGCTTCCACCAGCTCCTCGCGCGTGGCCTTCATCACGGCGTCCAGCGACCGGAAGTGCTCGGCGAGGTACTTGGCCGTCGTCTCGCCCACGAAACGGATGCCCAGTCCGAACAGCACACGCTGGAACGGCACCTGCTTCGACCGTTCGATCGAACGGATGATGTTGTCGGCCGACTTTTCGCCCAGCCGGGGCAGGGGAGCCAGCTGTTCGGCGCGCAGGTCGTAGAGGTCCGCTACGTTGCGTACCAGTCCGTTTTCGTAGAGCAGTTCCACGGTCTCCTCGCCCAGTCCCTCGATGTCGAGGGCTTTGCGGCGGATGAAGTGGATGATGCGGCCGATGATCTGGGGCCGGCATCCGCCCTGGTTGGGACAGTAGTGTTTCGCTTCGCCCTCGTAGCGCACCAGCGGCGTGCCGCATTCGGGGCAGACGGTGATGTACTCGAACGGCCGGCTGTCGGCGGGACGCTGCGAGAGGTCCACGCCGATGATCTTCGGGATGATCTCGCCGCCCTTTTCGACGTAGACCATATCGCCCGGGCGGATGTCCAGCAGGGCCATCTGCTCGGCGTTGTGCAGCGTGGCGCGCCGCACGGTGGTTCCGGCGAGCAGCACCGGTTCGAGGTTGGCCACGGGCGTCACGGCCCCCGTGCGTCCCACCTGGAACGACACGCTGTCGAGGCGCGTCATGGCCTGCTCGGCTTTGAACTTATAAGCCACGGCCCATTTCGGGGCCTTGGCCGTGAATCCCAGCTGACGCCGCACGGCGAAGTCGTCGACCTTTATCACCACGCCGTCCGTCGGGAAGGGCAGTTCGCGCCGCGCCGTGTCCCAATGTTCGATGAAGGCGTCGATCTCCGCGGCGCTGCGGCAGATGCGCGCCGCATCCGAGACTTTGAAGCCCCATTCGCGGGCCTTTTCGAGACTCTCCCAGTGGGTCGTGAAAGGCAGGTCGTCGCCCGCCAGCTGGTAGAGCGTGCAGTCCAGTCCGCGCCGGGCCACCACGGCCGACGACTGCTGTTTGAGCGTCCCGGCGGCGGCGTTGCGGGGGTTGGCGAAGAGCTGCTCGCCGTTGGCCTCGCGCTCGGCGTTGAGGCGGTCGAACGAGGCGTAGGGCATCAGTATCTCGCCCCGGATCTCGAAATAGTCGGGCCATCCCGTGCCCCGCAGGCGCAGGGGAACCGTGCGCACCGTGCGCACGTTGGCCGTCACGTCGTCGCCCTGCACACCGTCGCCGCGCGTCACGGCGCGCAGGAGGCGTCCGTGCTCGTAGGTGAGCGAGATGGCCGTGCCGTCGAATTTCAGTTCGCAGACGTAGTCCGTGGGTCCGGTTTCGCGCTCGATGCGGGCGATGAATTCGTGCAGCTCGTCCAGCGAGTAGGTGTTACCCAGCGAAAGCATCGCATAACGGTGCTTCACGGTCTGGAACTCCGCCGTGAGGTCGCTTCCGACCCGCACCGACGGGGAATTGGGATCGGCGAATTCGGGATGCGCGCGTTCCAACTCCTGAAGCTCGCGCATCATCGCGTCGAACTCGAAATCCGAAATTTCGGGGGCGTTCTCGACGTAATATTTGAAGTTATGCAGTTCGAGCTGACGGCGCAGCTCCTCAATTCGTTCGCGTACCATAATATAAGAATGACGTGTGTAAAGTTACATATTTTGTCTTTAACAACCGGTAAAAACTGCGTGAAATCAAAAAAAATGCAAAAAAAAATTGCAGATGTGGTGCAATATTCAAATTTTGCTTATAATTGCAGAAAATTTCCAAGCACTCCGTTTATGGCAAACCAGACTATTGTGAAAAAACATATCGTAACAAGCTTCCATAATCTGACTCCCGAACTTCAGGAAGCCGTCAAAGCGAAGTACCCCCTGGGCTTCACCGACGCCATGATTCGCGTCGACAAACCCAACGGCGACTTTTTCTATGCCGTGCCTTACGACACGGATGAGATCGCCTATATGGTGAAAGTCGACGTGAAGGTCGACGACAATTCGCACGATGACGACGACAAGGACTATTACGACGACGATATCAAAGGAGCCGACGATATCCAGGGCGGCGACGACGACGCATCGGATACGGACCGTTCCGATGACGACGACGTCAGTATTTGACGCTGCCTATGGTGCGCGCCCTTCCTGCTCTGCTGCTTCTGTTCTGCACGGCCTGCGGCCTTGCCGAAGACGGGCGCGACGAGGATAACAAATACATCTACATCAAATTCTACGACAAGGCGTTCGAGGCTTACTGCCTCGAAAAGTTCGACACGAGCGGCGACGGGCGTATTTCGCGCTACGAGGCGCAGCGTGTCCGGCGCATGTCGTGTCCCGGGCTGGGCATCGGGTCGCTGACCGACATCCGGGAGTTCTTCAACCTGCGGGAGCTCGACTGCTCGGGCAACGAGCTCACGCAGTTGGACCTCACGGCCTGCACCTACCTCGAACGGCTCGACTGCTCGGACAACGATCTCGCATCGCTCGATCTCGACGGCGTGCGGGGATTGGTGTGGATGGATTGCAGCGGCAACGGCCTGCCGCGCCTCGATCTGCATTCGGCCGCTTCGCTGCTGACGCTCGACTGCCGGAGGAATGCCCTCACGACGCTCGACGTGGCTTCGTGCGACGCCAACCTGCAGGCCGACGTGCGCAGCAATCCCTCGTTGACGACGGTCTACTGCCGCGCTTCGCAGAACATCTCCGTCGACGGACAAGTCAAACTTGAAATTCGCTGACGCCGAATGACTTATGCATATCTCACGTCGTTGTAATTCTACGGATGAAAAGTCATTCCGAGCGAACGGAGTGAGCGTGGGAATCTGCTGGAAACGTTGTAGGGTTACGACTTCGGGTCAGATTGCCACGTCGCCTGCGGCTCCTCGCAATGACGCCCGCCTAAGAGGTGGGTTTTAGGGGCGGAAGTGCTGTCTCTCCGCTCTCTGACCGGCCGCCTGCCCGCTTAATGGGCGGGGCGGCGCCTTGCTTTCTTTCCTCCGTTCCTCCTGATTTCTTTATAATTTGTTGAAAAGTCCGCCGCTCAGCTTGGGCTATTCGGATAATAATTTGTACCTTTGGATGCAAAAAATGTCTTTTGCAAGTATAAATTAGATACCGGATACAATGAAAAAAGTTGACGTGATCCTCGGCCTGCAGTGGGGTGACGAGGGCAAAGGGAAGGTTGTGGACGTGCTGACGCCCCGCTATGAGGTGGTAGCCCGTTTCCAGGGCGGTCCCAATGCCGGTCATACGCTGGAATTCAACGGCGAGAAATACGTGCTCCGCTCGATACCTTCGGGCATTTTCCAGGGTGGCAAGACCAATATCATCGGCAACGGGGTGGTGATCGACGCCATCCTTTTCCGTGATGAGGCCGAAGCGCTGGCCGCCAGCGGCCACGACCTGACCCGCCAGCTCTGCATTTCGAAGAAAGCCCACCTGATCCTGCCCACGCACCGCATCCTCGATGCGGCCTACGAGGCGGCCAAGGGCAGCGCCAAGATCGGCACCACGGGCAAGGGCATCGGCCCGACCTATACGGACAAGGTGAGCCGCAACGGCATGCGTGTCGGCGATTTGCTGAGCCCCGATTTCGAAAGTATCTACGCTGCCGCCAAGGCGCGTCACGAGAAAATCCTGAAAAGCCTCGATTACCAATACGACATCACCGAACTGGAGAAGCAGTGGTTCGAGGCGGTGAAATACCTCCGCCGTTTCCACATCATCGACAGCGAATATTTCGTCAACGACTGCCTCGCGCAGGACAAGTCGATCCTGGCCGAAGGTGCACAGGGAACGCTGCTCGACGTGGATTTCGGGTCCTATCCGTTCGTGACCTCCTCGAATACGGTCTGTGCGGGCGTCTGCACCGGACTGGGTGTCGCCCCGAACCGTATCGGCGAGGTGTACGGCATCTTCAAGGCTTATTGCACGCGCGTTGGCAGCGGACCGTTCCCCACGGAACTGTTCGACGAGACGGGCGAACGGCTGTGCGATATCGGCCACGAGTTCGGCGCCGTCACGGGCCGCCGCCGCCGCTGCGGATGGCTGGACATGGTAGCCCTGAAATACTCGATCATGATCAACGGCGTGACGCAGCTTATCATGATGAAATCCGACGTGATGAACGATTTCGAGACGATCAAAGTGGCCACGGCCTACGAGATCGGCGGCCGGACCACTTCGGAGTTCCCCTACGAGATCGACGGAGAACTCAAACCGGTCTACACCGAGTTCGAGGGCTGGAAATGCGACCTGCGCAAGTACGGCAGTTACGAGGAGTTCCCCGAGGCGTTCAAGCGTTACGTGGAGTTCATCGAGCGTCAGACGGGCGTTCCCGTGAAGATCATCTCGGTAGGTCCCGACCGCGGCGAAACCATCACCCGTTAAGAACGGGTTTTTAGGGGCGGCGCTTGGATGGTGACGTATCCGAAGCTGGTTTTGCGCTGCCGTCCGTCCGCATTTCGGTTGAAATTCCGGTCGCATGCGATAAGCCCCTCCCGAGGGAGGGGTTTGGGGTGGGGTCAGACTTGTAAACGCGGCGGAACGCCGCGATAACGACGCTTGACAGAAAAACGACAGACAACAATTGTAATTACTTACTTATATGCAACAACAAAACCTCAAAATTCTTGTTTTGGCCAAGCAGGTGCCCGACACCCGCAACGTGGGCAAGGACGCGATGACCCCCGAAGGGACGGTTAACCGCGCGGCGCTCCCGGCCATCTTCAATCCCGAGGACCTCAATGCACTGGAGGCTGCCCTGCGGCTGAAAGACCGCGTCGAGGGCTCCACGGTCCATATCCTTACGATGGGTCCGCAGCGTGCCGCCGACATCATCCGCGACGCGATGTTCCGCGGCGCCGACGGCGGTTACCTGCTTTCGGGCCGCGAGTTCGCCGGCTCGGATACGCTGGCCACCTCCTATGCCCTTTCGTGCGCCCTGAAGAAGATCGCGCCCGACGTGATCTTCGCAGGCCGTCAGGCCATCGACGGCGACACCGCGCAGGTGGGTCCGCAGGTTGCCGAGAAACTCGGCCTTCCGCAGGTGACCTATGCCGAGGAGATCGTCGAGGTCAAGGCGGGGGCGCTGGTCGTGAAACGCCGTCTGGAACATGGCACCGAGGTTGTCGAGTGTCCGATCCCCGCCGTGGTGACGGTCAACGCTTCGGCCGCCGAGTGCCGTCCGCGCAACGCCAAGCGGGTGATGAAGTACAAGGGCGCCCTGGCCGGTTCCGAGATCGCCGCGGCTCCCGAATCGCCCGCCGCACAGCGCGCCGCTGCGAAGGAGTACCTGCAGATCGTGGAGTGGGCCGCTGCCGATGTCAATCCCGATCCCGAACAGCTCGGCCTTACGGGTTCGCCTACGAAGGTCAAGAAGATCGAGAACGTGGTTTTCGCCGCCAAGGAGGCCAAGCGGTTAACGGCCGCCGACGAGGATATCAATTCACTGATGGTTGAACTTATTGCGAGCCATACGCTCGGTTAATACGCTTCGGAGATGAACAACATATTCGTATATATCGAGACGGAGGGCGGCAAGGTCGCCGACGTGAGCCTCGAACTGCTGACCAAGGGCCGTGAACTGGCCACCCGCCTCGGGGTGAAACTCGAGGCCGTCGTGCTGGGCCACAAACTTGCGGACATCGCCGCCGAGCTGGCCAAATACGGCACCGACACGGTGTGGACCGCCGATGACGAACTCTTCGCGCCGTTCCGCACGCTGCCCCACACGGCCGTGCTGTGCGGACTGATCGAGCAGGAGAAACCCCAGATCGCGCTCTTCGGCGCTACGCCCGTGGGCCGCGACTTCGCACCCCGTGTGTCGTCGGCGCTGCACAGCGGCCTGACGGCCGACTGTACGCAGTTGGAGATCGGCGATCATAAGGACCCCAAGACGGGCAAGGAGTATAAGGACCTCCTTTACCAGATCCGTCCCGCTTTCGGCGGTAATATCATCGCTACGATCGTCAACCCCGACCACCGTCCCCAGATGGCGACCGTCCGCGAGGGCGTGATGCGCAAGGAGTACGCCGCCAAACCGGGCGCCGGCGAGGTGAAGCCGATCGACTGGAAGAAATTCGTCAAGGACACGGACCTCGTGGTGAAGATCATCGACCGCCAGATCGAGGAGCGTAAGATCGACATCAAAGGTGCGAGCATCCTCGTTGCCGGCGGTTACGGCATGGGCTCGAAGGAGAACTTCAAGCTGGTGCACGACCTGGCCGACGTACTGGGCGGCGAAGTGGGCGCCAGCCGCGCCGCTGTCGACGCGGGCTTCACGGAGCATGCGCGCCAGGTAGGCCAGACGGGTGTCACGGTGCGTCCGAAACTCTACATCGCCTGCGGCATTTCGGGTCAGATCCAGCACACGGCCGGCATGGACCAGTCGTCGATGGTGATTTCGATCAATAACGATCCCGAGGCTCCGATCAACAAGATCGCCGACTACGCCATCACGGGCGATGTCAACGAAATTATCCCCAAGATGATCAAGTACTACAAACAAAACTCGAAGTAATGGCTAATTTCTTTTCAGATAATAAGGATTTGCAGTTCCACCTCCAGCATCCGCTGATGCGCAAGATCGTGGAGCTGAAGGAGCGCGGTTTCGCGGAGAAAGACCTCTACGACTATGCGCCGCAGGATTTCGAAGACGCGATGGACAACTACCGCCGCGTGCTGGAGATTGCCGGCGAGGTTTGCGGCGATGTAATCGCCCCCAATGCCGAGGGTGTCGACCACGAGGGTCCGCGCGTGGTCAACGACCATGTGGAGTATGCTTCGGGTACGGTCGTCAATATGAAGGCCGTCGTCGATGCGGGCCTGAGCGGCATGACGCTTCCCCGCAAGTACGACGGATTGAACTTCCCGCTGATCTGCTTCGTGATGGCCAACGAGATGGTCGCACGCGCCGACGCCAGCTTCGAGAACATCTGGGGACTGCAGGACTGCGCCGAGACGCTCAATGAGTTTGCTTCGGAGGAGATCAAACAGAAATACCTGCCGTGGGTTTCGGCGGGCGCGACGTGCGCCATGGACCTCACGGAGCCCGATGCCGGTTCGGACCTCGGAGCCGTGATGCTCAAAGCTACGTGGTCGGAGGAGAAGCAGACCTGGCTGCTGAACGGCGTGAAGCGCTTCATCACCAACGGCGACGGCGAGGTTTCGCTCGTGCTGGCGCGTACCGAAGAGGGTACGACCGACGCCCGCGGCTTGTCGATGCTGGTCTATGACAAGCGCGACGGCGGCGTGAAGGTGCGCCGTATCGAGAACAAACTCGGTATCAAGGGTTCGCCGACGTGCGAGCTGGTCTTCACGAACGCCCCGGCGCAGCTGGTCGGCGACCGGAAGATGGGTCTTATCAAATATGTGATGTCGCTGATGAACGCCGCCCGTCTGGGTATCGGCGCCCAGTCGGTGGGTACGTGCGAGGCCGCTTACCGCGAGGCCCTGAAATATGCCCACGAGCGCGCCCAGTTCGGCAAGCCGATCATCCAGTTCGCCGCCGTGTCGGAGATGCTTTCGAACATGAAGGCCAAGGTGCAGGGCGTGCGCGCGCTGCTGTACGAAACCGCGCGTTTCGTCGAGGTCTACAAGCAGTACGGCCATATCTCTCACGAGCGTTCGCTCGAAGCTGAGGAGCGTCAGGAGATGAAGTTCTATAACCGCCTTGCGGACGGCTTCACCCCGCTGGTGAAACTCTTCTCGTCGGAGTATGCCAACCAGCTGGCCTATGACGCCGTCCAGATCCACGGTGGTTCGGGCTTCATGAAGGACTATCCCTGCGAGCGGCTCTACCGCGACGCCCGTATCATGAACATCTACGAGGGCACCTCGCAGCTGCAGGTCGTGGCGGCTATCAACGCCGTGACGAAAGGTACGTTCATGGAGCAGATCGAGCGCTATGCCGCCGAGAGCTATTCGGAGGCGATGTGCCCCGTGGTCACGAAACTCAAGGAGCTGACCGTGAAGTTCACGGAGATGCAGGCTCGTGTCGAGGCCGGGGACAAGGAGGTCTGCGGGTTCAAGGATTTCCATGCCCGCCGCCTGGTGGAGACCGCCGGATACATCATCATCACCTACCTGTTGGCCCGTCAGGCCGGCCAGGCGGAGGAGTACGTCGCTTCGGCGCGCGTCTTCTGCAAGCTCGCCGAGTCGAAGATCGCGGAGGCCTATACCTACGTGATGAACTCCACGACGGAGGATGTCGCGCTGTTCAAGGCCGTCGAGCAGGAGAATTAAAAACCACGGATGCGAATCCGTCTACCGGGAGGACTTTTTTCGAAGGTCCTCCCGTTTTTTTGCAGCGCGGTTTTTGCTATATTTACGGCTGTAAACCCTTAAACCAGAAAATTATGATCAAAAAATTGCTGATGGCCGCCGTTATTTTGGCCACGGCCGTGCCCGCCGCGGCCCAAGGATCGCGTCGCAGCGAGGTTTCCGTCTCTTACGGCGTTGCGCCCGTGACGGACTGGATAGATTCGTACAGCAACATCCTGACCGGGGTCATCGCAGGCTCCGACACCGACCTTACGGGGTGGGGCACCGTCACCGTGGGTTACAGCTTCCGGGTGATCGGCAGTCTGCGCATCGGCGCACAGGTCGCCTACTCCTCGAACACGCAGGAGATCAAAAAAACCGGTTCGGAGATCAAAAACCGCTACTGGACGCTGATGCCCAATGTAAAGTGGAACTGGCTGAACCTGAAGATCGTGTCGTTCTATACGCGGGTGGGTGCGGGCGCTTCGTTCTCCAAGGCCAAGATCGGGGGACAGAGCGACAAATCCACGCTTTTCGCCTTTCAGGTGTCGCCCGTCGGCGTCGAGGTCGGCGGACGTATCGCGGCTTATGCCGAAGCGGGTATCGGAACCTCGGGCAGCCTGTTGGTCGGAGCGCGGTACCGCTTCTGACCGGAAAATCGAAAAGAAGACTTACCTTTCAGGTAAGTCTTCTTTTTTTAATGGATAGTTTTGCGTCTCTTTATTTCCCGGTCAGCGCCATGTCGATCAGGGAGAGATAATATTTCAGGGCGCCGCGGTCCATTGCATTATTGCAATTGCCGATTGCCCGTTGTATGTCTCTGCGGGCATCTTTCATTTTCCCGAAATAGACGGGTTCCGTGTTTTTCGGAAAGTAGTAATAGATCGTCGTCGTCGGTTGCATGGCCTGCGTCGTGACGCCTGTTTCGGTCAGGTCGTCCGGGAGCAGTCCGGATGCGGAACCGGCAGCGTAACGGATCGAGGCGATCCGGCGGTTGCTTTCTTCCCATTCGGAGAACGGATCGACAGCCTCGTCGGCAAGCGACTTGCCATTGCTTTTCGCCTTTTTCAGATTCGCTTTCAGCACGGGCGATCCGTTGAGCAAGAACGCAATGTATTGTCCTGCGTAAGTCATGCGGGCGGGGGTCAATGCTTTTCCCTTCCGGACATCTTTGAAAATGAACGTTGCGATATCGTTGAGCGCCTCTTCCTGCGTATAGGGGGCCTCCGATTTTTCGACGCTGAGGGCCATTCGGGCGACACGGTTCATGATTTGCATGATCGGCATGCTCGTATAGGCTAATGCAGAAAGCGTGCTGTTCGGGCCTCCCAGATACATGAACTCACGATTGGCATCCATCCAGGATAAATCTTCGCACAGTTCGAGCACCGCTTTCAGGGCTTGCTTCTGCACGTGTGCCGGAACCGGGATGTTGGCCGGCTGCATATTGTCTGCGTGGGGCTCGTTCTGGTAAATTCCGCCGATATAGCCGGACAGATAGCGCACGTAGTCGTATACTTTCAGGAATACGAAATCCGGGAACAGGTCCTTGTAGGATTCGGGAATGCTGTCGTCTTTGAGCCACCCGGGAGCATTGGCGATGATGAACTTCAGGTTTTCGATATTTTGCGCCATCGAAACGGTTATGTCGCTGCCCAGGTCGCCTTTTTGCGCCCGGGGATCGAGGGCGAACGATATTCCGCTCTGTTTGCCGTAGAAAAAGCGGGGGTCGCCGGCCTTTTCGGCGAGCCACTTGTCCAGCGTCTCTTTTTCATCGCTTTCCAAAGGCGTGTACAGCCATTTGACGGCGAACTCGTCGTAGATACCGGGCTTGTCGATGATCGTTGCCACGCCGCGCTCCCGGTCGCCGGGGCGTGCCGCATAGTTGAACAGCACATCGTCGGTGACGGATGCCGTGAAGCCGTACTTTCGGGTAAAGGCCGGATCGCGCAGCTGTTCCGGGGAGTAGGCCATGCTGCCGGCCAGGTTGGGGGCCAGGCCCAGGGCTGCCGCCATTCGCTGCATGACCTTTGCGGTCAGCACTTCACAAACCGCTTCGTCGGACAGATAGTAGCCTGCATAACGGCGGTCGGTGTTGGCGATCGTATAGACGGCCTCCTTGCGGGCGCTTTCGGCAAAATCACGCGGCACGGTCAGTGAAACACTCATGATCTCACCCGTGCGCGGATCGGGCAGCCGGTTCAGCGTGACGGTGTTTCCGGTAGATGCCGAATAGACGACGCGGCTGATCAGCGGGTCGTCTGCCCGGAAAGCGCTGTCGGACGGATAGCGTTCCACCCGGATCGCCCGTTCGAATCCCGCCTGTTCCAGCACCGGGTTCCATTTCTCGATTCCGGTCCGGATCGCCCGGGCCCAATTTTCCGAAAACAGGGTGTCGATATAGATCACGATCGGTTTGACCGGTTCGGAGAGTTCTCCCCGGCGGATTTTTTCGGGCTCTTTCGCTTCCAGTTTCCACCGCCCGGCGAAATAGCCCTCTTTGCTGCCTTTGTCGCTGAAGGAGGTGTAACGGACATACGAGGTTCCGATTCGCGGATCGGCTTTCCGGACCTTCATCTTTTCGTCCGGCAGTAGGGTCAGCGAGGTGACGATGCCGGCCGATGTCTCCGGCTTTTCATCCAGGATGCCCATTGGGAACGCCAGTGTCAGCCGGATGCCGACCTCGGACGAAACGGCGATGCTGTTGTTGAAGGCCTCCACTCCGTCGATCTGCGACCGGTCGGCGATATGTGCGTTTTCATAAATGAAAAGACCCTCTCCCACGGGAACGCCTCGCAGGTTGACGATATCGTTGTTGCTTCCCTGGAAATAGGAGGTGGCGTTGAACACGACCGCCGTGCTGTCGTTGTTGACGGCGGCGATGGGGAACGTTTTGACGATGGGGCCGATCCGTGAAGCACGCAGTGCGCTTTCGACATTGGCGTCGTCGCCTTTTGCATAGACGTTGTAGGCCGGCTTGCGGAATAATACCAGCGAGTCGGTCCGGTCGATCCGCAGCCGTTGGCTGGGAGCGGCTTTCTGCCCCGGGGCCAGCAGTCCGACATCGCTCGTGCGGTCGATGTGGGTGTCCACCAGCAAATCGCGCCCGAAAATGCCGACAGGCACTTCCAGATAAATTTTGTCCTCTACCTTATGAACGGTCATGACGCCCTTTTTGTGGACGACCCCTTTCTTGCCTTTGAAAAGCTTGTCGTATGCGGTGGCTTTCGGCGCTGTTTTCACGCTGTCGGCCGTCTCTTTTTTCTTTTTCTTTCCGGCAGCGCAACTCTCCTGTACAGGTATCGCCAGGCTCCCGATAACCAGTCCTAAAAGTAATATCTTGTAGTATTTCATAGTCGGGACTTTCTATTTTAAACCGAGCTCGATGGTGCGCAGCAACAATTCATAATGTGCTTTTGTCTCTTTCGGAGCATTGTCCACCCGGCTTTTGAGCAGCGTTTGAACCTTTGAAACATAGGCGTAAATATCTGCGACGGTTGCTTGTCCGCGGTTGAAGATCGCACGGGGCGACCATCCGAATCCCGATACGGGATCGTAGCTTATTTCGCCGCAAAGGTTCTCGCCGTGGAGGTTGCAGGTGCAGGCGGTCATGTCGTGCTGCTGATCGGCAAAGCCTTTTCCCGAGGCCTTGGGCAGCGGGAAGTTGCCGACTCCCATCATCTGTTCGACGTACTGTTTCTGAATGTCCATCTGTTCGCGCGTGAGTTTCCGGCCGTTGACGGTCGGCTTCCAGATGAAATCATAGACGATATCGGCGCAGTCCCGGAACGAGAAGGAATTTCCGGCCACGTCGGCCGACAGGGAGACGCTGAACGGCGCGGAGATGATCAGCCCGCCGAGCATGTTGGCCACGGCAGCCTTGGGGGAGCCCATGATCGCCAGTTTGTTCATCAGTTCGCGGTTATCCAGCCAGTCGAGATCGCCGTAGAGTTCGAACATGTATTTCAGGGCTGCGACCTGCTTTTCGGTGGGAATGTTCGCGAATGCCGGCAGCGTATCGTCGGCCTTCACTTCATTCTTGTAAAGTCCGCCCACATTCAGGTAGACGTGCTGGATGTACATGGCCATCTGGTTGATGATGCCCTCCAATATCTCTGTCCGGAACTCGAAATCATCGTCGCCCGAGGTGATCCACTTGTCGTAATCGCCGATCAGCGTTTTGAGGTTCTTCACGCCGTAACGGGTCGCTTTCACCACGTCGTCGCCCAGGTCTTCCGTCTGCGACCGGGGATCGAAGAACCTTACCGAGAACTGCTGTTTTCCGTAACGGGCCCACGGATGTTCCTTTACGGCATCGGTGATCCATTTGGCTGTGATCGGAGCCTCTTCCTCGACGTTTGCCGCTTCGAAAACAGGCATGTAGGTCCAGTGGACCAGATACCGGTCGTGAATCCCGAACCGGGGCGGCGTGAGTTTGACGCCGCGCTCTTTGTCCCCGGGCTGCGCTACATAGTTGAAGCGGGCATAGTCCATGATGGAAGTCGTGGTCCCGTGCTGCCGGGTGAAGGTCGGCGAACGGAGCGAATCGACCGGAATGACCGACGATGCGCTCATGTTGTGCATGAAGCCGAGGCAATGGCCGATCTCGTGCGAGATGACGTAACGGAGGGCGTCGCCCAGAATCTCGTCCGGAAGCTCCGCCTGACGGACCTCTTCGTCGACCGTGGCGGTCTGTACGAAACGCCATTTGTTGATCAGCCGCACGATGTCGTGATAGACATACACCGACGCATTCAGGATCTCGCCGCTGCGGGGATCGACCCATGAGGGCCCCATGGCATTCTGGATGCCGATCGGGGCATAGCGCACACAGGAGTATTTCAGGTTGTCGGGGTCGAATTCGGGGTCATCCGTCGGAAAATCCCGGGCTTCGATGGCGTCTTTGAATCCGATCTCCTCGAACAATTCCTGCCACTGGTTGATTCCTTCTTTGATATAGGGTCTCCATTTGGCCGGGAAGTCGCTGTCGACGTAAAACACGATGGGCTTTACGGGCCTGACTTTCTCCCCGCGGCGGAAGGCGGCGGTGTCGGACGGCGCGAGCTGCCAGCGGTTGGCGTAATAGACGGGAGCCGTCGTCCGGGAGCCTTCACCCAGTTGCATCCGGGGTGTGAAGAAGACTCCGATCCGATAATCCGCCATGCGGGGACGGTAGGGTTTCTCCGGCAGCAGAATGATCGAACGGGTCATTTCCACCGTGAACGGAGCGTCTTTCAGGAGCGTTTTCCCGTCGTTGTACGAGGCCAGCGAATAGGTGTACGAAAGGCAGCTGCGCACCGAAACGTTGTCACCGAAGGCTTTGATTCCGCTCAAATAGGAATTTTCGCTTTTGAAGCTCTCGGTTCTTTTGAATGCCGATCCGTAAAGCGAGTTCCGGTCGAAAGGGCTCATTTTCTTGTTGTCCCCGACGAAAAAACTGGTCATGTCGAACACCACGGCCGTGCTGTCGTTGTTGAACGTTTCGATTTTGGCGTTTTTCAGGATCGAGCCGATGCTGCTCTTTTCCAGGGCCCTGTCGATCGCCGCATCGGTTGCGATGTAATCGGCATTCACCTCCCGGAGCTGCACATGGGTGTCGGTCTTCGTAAACAGGACGTGCAACGGCTGTGTGGGCTTCGAGCCTACGACGGCGTTGGCGTTCTCGCTGATCTCCGTCACCGTGGAGCCGATCAGCATTTCCCGTCCCAGCAGGTTCACCGGGAGTTCGAAATAGAGTTTGCCCTTCATTTTGTGCAGGGTGATCAGACCGCGCGCCGTCTCGTGCTTTTCTTTGAAAAATTCGTCGTACTTGCTCTTTTTATTGGCTGTGGAGTCGCTTCGGGACATTTCAGTCCCGGCTTTTTTCTTTTTGCCGAACGGCCAGAACGCAGATGCCGTCCCCGGAAATCCTCCCAGGCATATCGACAAGCATGCCACTGCAAAAATGAAATTTCGTTTTTTCATAAAATATCCAGCTAAATTATTGGGTTAGTTATCCTACGAACAAAGGTAATCGATGCGTATTGCATCGATTACCTTCCTGTCTTCGGGAGCTTTACTGTTTGCCCTGAGTGCCAAGTGCCGTGATACGTCCGAATCCGGTGAATGTATGATCCGCATCGGCGGTCCCCAGGCTTCCGGAGTTACCCGTAATGGGGAGCACGTAAACTTTTCCTTCCTGGGTCGTGTTGTTATACGTCGCTACCAGCAATTGGTTGGCGTCCTCTTCCATTACCTCCATTTCGGTACTTTGCTGATCGTAATAACTCCATGCTTCCCGGAAGAGCGACATGGTCGTAATCTCTTCTCCCGCAGGCGCGGTGAACGCGCCGCTTTCGTTGACACCGACGGCACTGCCGCCGATCACGCAGGGATAGACTTTGTTTTTGGTGGCGTAATAGATTACGGAACGTTTGTACGATCCCTCGAAACACAGTGCGTTTTCAATATCGGGACATGTCGCGGCGGAATATTTTCCGTCCGATTCGTAAAAATAGCTGCCGTTGTTGAAATCCGGATCATACCGGTTTGATAACCGGTAGACATCGATCGCACCCTGGGGATCTTTGAGAATGAAATGAACCCGTACATGCACCGGACTTCTGGATACCTGTTCGCCGCGGCACGAGCCGATCAGCGTATAGCCCGAAAGCGCGTTCGGATCGAAATTCACACTGCCGCCGGTTCCTGCTGTCAGTGGCGCGATCGGGTATGCGGCCGGGGTCATATGGTAAAACGCCCCTTTGGTCTCGTCGAAGAAAAAGACGTCTCCCATATCGGCATTTACCTGGAGGTATTCGTTGCCGAATTTCTTGTTGGCGATTTGCGAGGGGCTCACGTAATTGAGCGGGTCCGAGAAGGTCTGCGTAATGGCGTTTATCTGTCTGGCATAGGCATAGATATCCCCTTCGTACACGAAAAATACCGAATTGAAGTTTGTTCCGAGCGTCTGGAATTTTTTGTCCTTTTCGGGCGGGAACGTGAACATCTGGTCGAAATTCTGGATGACTCCGTGGGTGCTGGCGTCGAGGTTTTCCAGCGTTTTGTCCGTCATCGCCGTCACGTAGAATGCCTGGGCGGTATTGCCGATGGGGCCGTAGACCAGCTTCCGCATGACGCCTTCCATTTTCTGTCCGTTCGTAAAGGAGTAGGAGTCGCGGATGTATTGGGTATCCCCGGTGTAACCGGCCGAAACATATTTGTTCCGCACCAGCGAAATATCCGATGTCGCCCCGTCCCTGGTGTCGGCGACCAGCACGCCGTCGCCCATCCGGCTGATAACGTAAACGTTATAACGCTGCATGTACTGTACGCCGGTGCGCTTGTTGGTCACCGTGAATACCAGCGAATAGGGTTTCTGGCTGGGGGCCTGGGTGATTACCCGCTCCAGGTCTTTTTCCTCGCTCAGTTTGGAAAAAGTCGTTTCGTTTCCGTTCGATGTAACGGTGATTTTCCATTCGTAGGCGAGGTCCGGATCGTTGGCCGGACTTACTTTCGGGGAGAGCCGCAGCGTACTCCCGTTTGCGATTTCGATCTTCGGTCCGAATCCGGTGGTGTCGATCTCTACCGTATCCGTGATTTCGCCGGAAGTGCTTTTGTCGTCGTAGCATGACACGGCGAACAACGCCAGGGTCATGCACAATATGCAATAGGATATAATTGTTTTTTTCATGACTATAAACTAAAGGGATTAACGAGAATGGGCGGATTTTCTTTCAGTTTCAGCTCATAGGTTTTACCGCCCGATTTGACCGAAACGATATTGCCTGCGGCATTCAATACCGCAGCGTCGTCGCTGTGGCGGAGAATGTCGTCCGGATGTGCCTGGTTGTACTCGTAAATATAGGTTTCCAGCTTGTGGAACAACTGCTTCGTATACAAGTCCTGGACATTGCCGGGGTTTATCATGGGATATTTCTCGAGAATATCCGCATCGGTTCCCAGGTATCCGAACACATTGAGCACTTCCGGCCACACTTCCCGGAGGATTTTGGCCAGATTCTTACTGTAAAGTCCGTAGGATCTGTATTTTGCGCTCAGGCGCTTTCTGGTCGCCGCTTCATTCTGCTCTCCGTATACGTTGCCGTCGTCGTCCACCCAGAGCGCCGTGTAGGACACATACCTCAAAAAGTTTCTTTGCAGCATGTATTCCGGCATCTTAATATCGTTGGACCAGGTCAGCACGGCTTCGAACGAAACGAGGGCTCCGCCCGTGACGGGCAGTTTGGTTTCCGGATCTATGTCCGTCGAGAACTGGTCGTTGCCGAGCAGCCGCAGGCCCAGCGCCAGATCGCCCTGGGCGAGTGCCTGCTTGTCGTTGTTGACCCGCACGGTCACCGTTCCCGACGTAGCTCCGGCCTTAACCATGCCGCCCAGCACGGTATATTGACCGGCGGTGGCGGTCGTCGTCTCGTCGTTCACTTCCACGGCTACCGGACGGTCATAGTCGGCGGTGGGACCGATGATGTTGAGTTTTATTTCAACATCGGCGTATTCGGCCTCGGGGGTGTCGATAAAAGAGTGCGACAGGTTGTTCGACGGGAAATACACGGCGGAATCTTTTACCGCAAACGTCGAGAGATCATCCTGGGAACAGCCTCCCGACAGGATCGAGGCTCCCGCTATCAATGCCAGCGATGCTATTTTCAATCTATTCATGTTCTTGGTTTTTCATTAATGATTATTCGCTACTGAACCCGGCCGCCGATCTCCAGTTCGTCTTTCGGATAGGGCAGCAGATAACGAGTGGATGTGAATGTGTTGTTTTCGTTGTCGTTTCCGTATATGTTAATCGGATTTTCAAGGTTGTAGCGTTTGAAGAAGTAGAACAACTGTCCCTCGCCGATGAATTCACGCATATACTCTTTGGTCAGCTCGTCGAAAACCTCCATCCAGAATTCGTTTTCGATCTGATCTTTGGTCAGGGGTTGGCTCAGGCCGCGTTTGGAACGAATGAGGTTTATGATCTCCAGCGCTTTGTCCTCGTTCGACTGCGAAAGATAATATTCCGCCATGATGTAGTACATCTCGCTGATCTTAATCAGCGGCAGCATATCGCGGAAATCGACGGCCGCCGTCGATCCGTTGTCCGTCTGGTAGAGTTTGTATCCCATGTAGTATTTGTCCTGGGTGCTGCCGCCCGCTGTGCTTTGCTTTGAGGTCTCTTTGAAATGCATGTCGAAGCGGTAATCGTCGAATCCGATATATCCGGGGACATACTCGCCCGTGTCGTAATCGTAGGAATAGGCGTTGAAGATATCGTAGGCCACCCTCGACCATTTGATTACGTTGGTCAGGGCGTTGGGCTGGTAGACGAAATCGATCATTTCGTCGTTTACGATTTTTTTGAGGTTGTAGACATTCAGCGTAAAGAGGTGTTCCTTGGAGAAGACGCGGTCGGGCGTGCCGGCTCCGTACAGATCGGATGCAGTCACCCATTTATAGGCCGTGCCTTCGAGTCCGGTCAGCTCTTCCGCGATGTCGAACGCTTTTTTCAGGCTTTCCGCGCTTCCTTCCCACATGTAAACCCGTGCCAGCGTAGCCTGGGCCGCAAAGTAATTCATGTGATATACGCGGTTATTCCAGTATCCGTCCTTGTTGGCCGCTTCCGGCGCCTCGTTCTTTCCCCGAATGGGGTCGATCTCCAGGCATTTGATGGCATTTTCCAGATCGGCGATCATCAGTTCGATCGTTTTGGGATAGGTCAGCTGCGGAGTCGTCTCCTTGGCGTATACGGTGACATAGGGAATGGTCGGATGCGTCTCCCGATCTTCCATATTTTGAAGATCGCCGTATCCGTACAGACGCATCAGGTCCAGGTGGAGAAAAGCCCGCAGGGCCAGCAGCTCGCCTTTGATCATGTTCTGGACGAACGGGCTGAGCACCTCGTCCTCGTTGGCCTCGACATATTTCAGTTCGTTGTTGATGCTGGCGATGGTTTTGTAGGTGTTGTTCCACATGCTTTCGATAAAGGGCACGGCCTGCGCATCGTTGTATTGCCCGCTCATGAGAGCTGACCGCTCATTCGAGGCGGACCGGAAATCGGTGTAGGGCTGTGCCAGCATGTCGACCACATAGCTGGTCATGTTCTTGCCATACATGGATGACGAGGACATGTTTATATAGATGCCCGTAAGCGCATCCAGAAAACCGGCTTCGGTTTTCAGCAATTCGTCGCCCCGGATCTGTGTGCTGGAACCGGTGTCGAGCCAGTTGTTGCAGGAGGTCAGGGTCATCAGCACGGATGCTGACAGTGTATATAACAGGGTTCTTGTTTTCATGAGTTATCCGTGGTTAAAATGTAGCGAGCAAAGTAAAATACAGGGTCCTGGCGAACGGATAGGAGGTACCGCGTTCCAGCCGGATCGAAGAGAAGGTAGCCACGTTGTCCATCGAACATTTCAGTTGCAGCCGTTTGAGACGCATTTTCCGGGCGACCGACTCGCTGAAATTGTAGTAGAAGTTGAGCGAAGAGATGCTGAACTCGTCTCTTTTCTGCACGAAACGCGAGGTCAGGCGCGTCGATGCCGAGGCTGAGCCAGTACTGGTTTGATAACTGGGTCTTTTGGTCGTATACAGCGCGTTCTGCCCGGGTGTGGTCCACCGGCCCTGGAGTACGCGCCGGTCTACGTTGACCCGGATGTTGGCATCCTCGACACGCTCCACCAGGGTATAGTTGTAATATTCGCATCCGCCTTCGTAAGTGCCGTACGCACTCAGGCCGAAGCCTTTGTATTCCACGTTGAATCCGACCGTGCCGCGGTACTTGGGATCGGTCTGGCCGCAGTACACCATGTCTTTTTCCGACCAGTCGTAGGTCCGCTTTCCGTCCCGGTTGATGAAGACCTCGCGGCCGGTCATCGGGTCGATACCCTGCGAAGGAACAGCCCAGATCGCATTCAGCGGCATTCCTTCGATGTATTTCCGTACGGGAGCCGTATTGTTGTATTCGGCTGCGAGTTTGTCCTGCAATTCATTGAAGGCCCGCATGCTTTCCGAGAGCTTGGTGATTTCGTTCTTGTTGGTCGTGATGGCTCCGCTGATATTGAGGAATCCGTCCTTGCTCTGCCAGGGCGTGTATCCGAGCGAGATTTCCCAACCCCGGTTCATCACTTCGCCCAGGTTGTCGTCCACGGTATTGAAACCGGTCGACGGTACGATCGAGATGTTCGACACCAGGTTCTTCGTCTGATTATAGTAGTAGTTGGCGTTGATGCTGATTCGCTTGTACATCATGTCGAATCCGATGTTGTACTGGTCTTTGACCTGCCATTTCAGGTTCGGATTCTCCATGTTCTGAAGAATGGCTCCCGTAAAACCGTTGTATTGTCCGGAAGTCAGGTAATTGTACAGGGCATACGAGTTGTTGGACGCGAAATTGGAATTACCGTCGCGTCCGTACGATGCGCGCAGACGCAGGCTGGTGAGGTCCCGGACGTTTCGGAGGAATTTCTCGTTGTGCAGGTTCCATGACGCTCCCACGCTCCAGAACGAACCCCATCTGTTGTTGCTTCCGAACGACGAGGCGCCGGAGTAGTTGATGGTTCCCTCGATGACATAACGGTTGTCATACGTGTAGGAGAAGTTGCCCATGAACTGCACCTGCCGCCTGATGACATCATAGCTCTGCGGGGTCGTTCCTTCGGCATACTGGCGGGCGTAACTGATGTTGTTCATCTTGTCGCTCGGGAAACCCTCGGCTTTGAAAGTGCTTTCGGTGAATTTGTTTTCACTGAGCAGCATGTTGAAAGCCGCGTTGATCGAATGTTTCTTTGCGATATCCTTGCTGTATTGCAGGATGAAGTTTCCGTCGAGCGTCGCCTGTTTTCCGTAAATCATGGTGTAGGAACCCTTGCGGACGATCTCTTCCGGGGTGGTCATCGTCACGAATTTGGAGTGGTTGGACGGATAAAACGCCTCGTCCTCGAGCCGTTGTCCGGAAATACCGATTCGTGCGACGGCCCGCAGCCCGTCGATGGGAAGGACCTCGACATAAAAATTGTTGGAGTAGTTGAGGTTGTTCGTGTGCAGCCGGGTGGACAGCGTGGCGTCGTACAGCGGGTTGCCGACCAGGCCGTTCAGGCTGTTTGTTTCGGAGAGGACCTGCACGAGCCGGCCTTCGGAATCGTACGGCGACCAATAGGGGTTCAGGGTGGCGTATTGGGAGAACGTGCCGTAAGGGGACTCCTTGCTGTTGACGTTCCAGACGCTCATGATATTCTGGAACTTAATCTTCTTGTAACGGTATTCGAGCTTCACGTCTCCCGAAAGGGTTTCGCGTCCCGAGTCCTTCATGACGCCGTTGATGTTTTTGTAGGCGAATGTGGCCGCGGCCCGCAGCGCGTTTTCGCCCATCTCGACGTTTACGCTGTGGCTGTGTCCTACGCCCGTGCGCAGCGGTTTGGAGAGCCAGTAGGTGCTGTTTCCGGCTTTGGCCCACTCCAGACGGCTGTTGTACAATTGCTGGTATTCGATCAGGGACCCCGGTGTATTGGTGTTGTCGTAGAATCCTTCGGCTTTTTCGATTTGCAGTTTTTCGAGCGCGTTGCAAAGGTCGTAACTGCTCAGGTCGGGCATTTCCAGCGTCAGCTTGCCCTCGTACGTGATGCGTGTCTCGTTGGCCAGCAGCGGCTTGGTTTCGATCACGACGACGCCGTTTGCGGCTTTGGCGCCGTAGATGGCTTTGGCGGCGGCGTCTTTGAGGATCGTCACGCTGGCGATACGGTTCATATCCATATCGAAGATGCGCTGTACGGTGGTTTCGAAACCGTCCAGGATGAACAGCGGCGTATTGGGGTTGCCGATGTAGTTGCCTTTCAGGTCCATTCCTGCGGCGCCTCCGCTGGTCGGGAACGTCGAGGTTCCCCGCAGCTGCATATCCGGGAGTGCATTGGGGTTCGATCCGGCCGTGAGGTTGGTCATGATGTTCAGCGAGGGGTCGATGCTTTTCAGACTTTGAAAAACATTCATGCCGCTGATCTTCTTCAGCGCCTCTCCGGTAATGGTGGTGGCGGCTCCGGTATAGCTTTCGGCTTTACGGGAGAAGATACCCGTCACGACGACTTCGTCGACGGATGCGGCTTCTTCCTGCATCCGGACGAGTTGGGCGTCACGCGCATGCAGCGTGACCGTTTTGTATCCGATAAATGAGAAACGGAGGGAATCGAGCCCTCGGGGAACCAGGAGACGATAATCACCTTTCTGACCGGTGGTGGTTCCATTGGTGGTTCCGGGAACCGTTACGCTGACCCCGGTGAACGGGGCGCCGCTTTGATCCAGGACAACGCCCTGGACGACGTAGGATTTAGCATTCTGAGCTGAAACGAAGTTTGCCGTGAACAGGCAGGTCAGGAAGGATACTATTAATAATAGTGAATTTCCCCCCCCCCCTCCGAATTGGCCTTAAGGGAACGACCGTGGAGGTGTTGTTGTAAAATTTCTTCATCGAGTCTGAATTAAGTTAATTTACGGTGCTTATCAACGCATATTTGAAGGATATACATTGATTTTATCGCCGCAATTTAAGGAAAAATGACTGAAATAAAAAAAATGTCGGGCTTCGGAAAGCGTCCGTTAAAGTTGGCGTTGTGATGCTTTTTCATTTTTCCCTGCAGACAGATTTCTTATTGTAATTAGAATGGGGTGTAATGCGAAAAATCGAAACGATATCGTCTTTTATGCTTAAATTGCAAATAATAAAAAAAGCCTGCATCATTTTGAGATGCAGGCTTTTTCGTTGCGGTCCGGTTTTTATGCCTTTACCGGCTCTTTTTCGGCCATCACGCAGCGCGTCGTGCCGAAAAGATTGAGGTTGAGGTGCCCGGCGATGAACGCCAGCGCCTTCTGGGCCTTCACCGAGTTGCCGGCCCCGTCGAGCGGGGGAGCGAACGCCGCCACGCCCATCACACCCGGTACGACGCCCATGATGCCGCCCCCGACACCCGTCTTGGCAGGAAGTCCCGTCGTGAAGAGCCAGTCGCCCGTGTGCTCGTAGAATCCCACGGTCGCCATCATCGAGGCGATTTTGGGAGTGAGCTCGGGTTTGAACACCTCTTTCCCGGTCACGGGGTTCACGCCGTCGTTGGCGATCGTCGCGGCCATCGTCGCCAGTTGCGTGGCCGTCACGCCGATCGAACACTGGCGCGTGTAGATGTCCAGCGCCATGTCGGGATCGTCGTAGATGCGGTTGTAATTCTTCAGCAGCCATGCGATCGACTTGTTGTTGAAGTTGGTCGCGGTTTCCGACTTGTAGAGTTCGTCGATCACCTCCACGTCCGATCCGGCCAGGTCGGCGATGAACGAGATGATGGCTTTCCACTTGCCGTCGCTGTCGCCCACGGGTTTGACCATCGAGCAGGCCGAAATGGCTCCGGCGTTCACGAGCGGCGTCGAGGGATGGTCGTTTTCCAGCAGGATGGCCATGATCGAGTTGAAGGGCAGTCCCGTTGCATCGGCGCCGATCTTGTCGAGGACCTCCTGTCCGCTGTACTGGTTCATGGCGAGGATCGCCGTCGGGACTTTCGACACCGACTCGATGCCGAATTTGTAGTCCACGTCGCCCACAGCCACCACGTCGCCGTCGGGCAGGCAGGCCGCGATGCCGAAGAGGTTCGACGGCACGTTGGCCAGGTAGGGGATATAGTCGGCGTTTTTGCCGCCGGTTTCGTTTTTGCATCGGTCATAGGCCATCCGTAGGGCGTCCTGAACCGCTTTTTTGTCGATTTTCTGAATCATGGCGTTACTTGTTTGTTGATTGGCTGTTACTTGCGGCGGATTGGTCCTGCGCCGGGGCGGCAGCTGCGGGGGCTGCGACCTTGGCCTGCGTCTCCCAGTGGAAGGGCGCGAATTCGGCGGCGGCCTGCGGGTCTCTCCACGACGGCTTGCGCAGGGCATAGATTACGAACGGAGCGCCTACGACGACCACGCAGCCGATGACGAGCACCGAGAACCAGACGGTGTTGCTGCCCGTTGCGATCTGGCTGGGCGGTACGAAGCTCAGGACGAAGGCCAGCAATGCGCCGCAGAAGCCGAGGCATCCGAGGAACCACATCAGTCCGTTCTTCTTGCCCAGGCGGAACGGACGCGGCGTGTTCTTCATCTTGTAACGCAGGACGATGGCGGCCGAGAACATCAGCATATACATAATAAGGTAGAGCAGCACGGTGAGCTGCGAGAGAATCTGATAGAACGACTGCACCGAGGGCATTACGACGAACAGCAGGGCCAGCAGCGTCACGACGCATCCCTGGATCAGCAGGATGTTCTTCTGCACGCCGTTCTTGTTGGTCTTCTGGAAGAACGGGGGCAGGTAACCGGCCTTACCCACGGCGAAGATACCCTTCGAGGGACCTGCCACCCAGGTCAGCACGCCGGCCAGTACGCCGAACATCAGGGCGATGGCGATGATCGGTCCGGCCCACGAGATGTGGAGGTAGTGGAAATAGTTGTCGAAGCCGACCAGCAGCGATTGCGTAAGGCTGATGTCCTTGGCCGGAATGATGAATCCCAGCGAGAAGGTTCCCAGCACGAAGATGCAGACCGTGACGAGCGAACCGATGATGATGGCCTTGGGGTAGTTCCGCGAGGGATTCTTCACGTCCATGACGTGTATGCCCATCATCTCCATACCCGCGTAAAAGAGGAATATACTGCTGGCCAGCACGAGGTTGTCGAATTTCGACAGGTCGGGGAAGAAGCCCTGCGACATGTCCATGTGGTTGTGTCCGCCGGTCGAAATGTAGATGATGCCGAGGATGATCAGCAGGCCCGCGGGAATGATCGTACCGATCATACCGCCCCATTTGCTGATCTTTCCGACCCATCCCAGTCCTTTCAGTGCGATAAACGTGGCGATCCAGTAGATGGCCAGCACCATGCAGAGCGTGAAGACCTTGTTCGAGGCCAGCGCCGCGTCGTGCGTATCGTTCATGCCGATGAATGCGATCGACACGGCTCCGAAGGTCAGCACCGTCGGATACCAGATCGTCGACTCGATCCATTGCAGCCAGATGGCCAGGAATCCTGTCCGGGCTCCGTAAGCCTCGCCGACCCAGCGGAAGACGCCGCCCTGTTTGTCGGAGAACATCGCGGCCAGCTCCGCGGCGACCATGGCCGTCGGGATGAGGAACACGATTGCAGCAAACAGGTAGTAGAACGCCGATGAAAGTCCGTAGACTGCCTCGGCAGGCAGTCCGCGCAGACTCACTACGGCGGTCACGTTCATAATTGCAAGTGTCATGACACTCAATTTGAACCCTGTGCTCGTGGTAGTTTTTTTTACATCCATAGTGGTTTAATTTGGTTTTTGACGCAATGGGGTGTTGCAACTACCGTGCAAAACCGCCGCAACAGGGTGTTCGCGGACTTCGGATGCACGATTGTTGCCCGAAATGCGTATATTTGCAGGTAAAACAGCATTGAACTTATGCAACGCATTTTAATCCTCCTTCTGGCCGCCCTGTGCGTCGCCTCGTGCGGCCGCCGCCGCAACGCTCCCTCGCAGGATGCGGCGGCTTCGGACACCCGTCCGAGGGTATTCCTCCCGGCCATCGCCCCGTCGGGGCTCTCGCCCGAAGAGCGGCGCGACTACCTGCGTGAACACTATTGGGACCGCTTCGACTTTGCCGACACGCTCTTCACCGTCCGGGCCGACACCCTGCAGATGGTCGAGGCTTACGCCCGCTACATTGCGCTGATCTCCGACCGTCCGACCGACGGCGCCCCGATCGATTCGCTGATGCGCCGCGCTTCGTCCTCGCGCAAGATGCTCGACTACTTCGCGATGCTTGCCGAGCGGGTGTTGCACGATCCCAATTCGCCGCTGCGCAACGACGAGTTCTATATCCCCGTATTGCAGGCGCAGCTCCGCGCCCCGTGGTACGACGAGTACGAGCGCATCGCTCCGGAGTACGATCTGGAGATGGCCATGCAGAACCGGCTGGGACACCCGGCCAACGATTTCCGCTATACGCTCGCCTCGGGCGCTTCGGGAACCCTCTACGGACTGAAGGCCGAGTATGTGTTGCTGTTCATCAACAATCCCGGCTGTCCGATGTGCCGCGACATCCGCGAGGCGATCACCGCGTCGCCGATGCTTTCGGTGATGATCGAGCGGGGGCAGCTCAAAGTGCTGGCCCTTTATCCCGACGAGGACCTTACGGAGTGGCGCGATTACCGCGACCACATCCCCGCCTCGTGGATCAACGCCTACGACAAGGGGTGCGTCATCCGTGAGAAGAGTCTCTACGACCTCGGGGCCATTCCGGCGATGTATCTGCTCGACAGCCGCAAGCGCGTGCTGGTGAAGGACTCGACCGATGTGGCCCAGATCGAGGAAATAATAGATCGCCGCAGTTGATATAAGCGCAGCCTATCGCGCCATCAGAAAAGACAATCGGAAATCTATACGGATTCCGGACGGATTTGCTACCTTTGTTCTGTAAACAGAATATAATCACACACACTAAACATTCAAAGTATTATGGCAAAGAAATGGCGTTGTACCGTTTGCGGGTACATCCACGAAGGTCCCGAGGCACCCGATCAGTGCCCGATGTGCAAGGTAGGCAAGGAAAAATTCGTCGAACTGGTAGAGGCTGAGGGCGATCTCGATTTCGTGACGGTTCACAAGATCGGCGACGGCAAGGGTGCGAGCCCCGAACTGTGGGAGGGTCTCCAGAATCACTTCATGGGCGAGTGCACCGAGGTAGGAATGTACCTGGCAATGAGCCGTCAGGCCGACCGCGAGGGTTACCCCGAGATCGCCGAGGCTTACAAGCGTTATGCCTGGGAGGAGGCCGAACACGCCTCGAAATTCGCCGAGCTGATCGGCGAGGTCGTCTGGGATACCAAGACCAACCTCGAGAAGCGCATGAACGCCGAGTGCGGCGCCTGCGAGGACAAGATGCGCCTGGCCCGTCTGGCCAAGGAGCAGAACCTCGACGCCGTACACGACACGGTGCACGAGATGGCCAAGGACGAAGCCCGTCACGGCAAAGGTTTCGAGGGACTTTACAAACGCTACTTCGGCAAATAATAATTTCCCGATTGCGGAAAGACGGGGCGGATTCGGAAGAGTCCGCTCTTTTTTTACCCGTTTTTGGAGGAGGGTGGGGTATTTTAGCTATCTTTGGACCGGCTACACGTTACAAGACAATTTTAGATGAAAAAGATTTTCCTGCCGCTGTTCCTTGCGGCACTCGTTTCCGGCACGTTCTCATGCTCCGACGACGATAAGGTTCCCGGAGACCCCGAGGGGACCGTTACGCTCAATATGCTCGACGAGCAGAACGGCAAGACCCTGCTGGATGATTCGGGTATCTATATCGACAAGGCCCAGAATTTTGTATGCGGCAACAACTGTGTTCTCTTTGCGCTCGGCAAGGTCGGCGGCCTGGGGGCCGTTGCGCCCAAATCGCTGGAGACGGCAGCGTCGATGGCCGCCGTGCAGGCCGGCCACGGTTATGTGGCGGTGCGTCCGGGGGCGCTGATGTCGTTCCCGTCCGGAAAGCAGGCCATGCCCATCGGTAACCGGGAGGTGAATTACCTCAAAATCTATGTGGTTTCGCCGCTTTCGGAAGGCGACAAGACCATCGGCGCGGCGGTCAAATACGCGGCAGCCGTTCCCGAGACCTACAAACTGCCCGAATACGGGAGCACGGTGCTGCGGATCGACGATTCCAACTACGACCATCTCGAGCAGAAGGTGTCGCTGTCGCTGCCGGGCGGTGATACAGAATACGATTTTATCGACGACGGCTATGGTATCCGCTGCGAGCGGGAGGGCGGCAAGCTGGTGTTCTGGCTCGAAGACTGGTTCTCGCACAAATTCGATCTTTACCTGCGCACGCAGGGGAGCTATACGAAAGTATATGTCGACGTGGATGCGCCGCTGTAACGAGCCGTTCCGTCGCTGAAAAACGCCGGTGCATTGCGTTGCACCGGCGTTTTTCATACGTTACCTGGATTTTCTGAGGAACGAAAGGAACGAAAACTTGTCGGATAACCAGTCATACCCCTCCTTTACCCTCGACGCGACCTCGTAGACCGTATCGATCCGGTCCCGGACGTATTTCACTGCCGAGCGCACGGACAGCAGATAGACCACTGCGGCGAGTACGGCGAAAAAACCTCCGGTGATGAGCGCTGCGACGGCGACGGACCCCGTCAGCGATGCGAGCCACATGACGAACGCGTCGATGAAGAGGATGATTGCTATGGCTGCCGTCACACCGAAGAAGACCAGCGATGCGACGATATTTCCGGTTGGAGCCTGGCTATCTTTCATGGAGCGGTTCCTTTTATTCGTCCTTGTCGCAATCGCAGTTAAGACCGTTGCACTCGCAATGAATTTTGTCAATTTCATTTTTCAGTTTTCGGGTACCTTTGTTAGCCAGTTCGCGGATGTCCTCACGGAATTCGGGACCTGATTTGGGGGTTACGAGCATGGCGACGACGGCTCCGACAAGAGCGCCTCCCAGAAAAGAAGCGAGACAATTTACTGAATGTTTCATAGAGCTTAAAGTTTTGAATTCAGCAGCTACTCTTGCAAAGTCCGGGCCAAACCCTTACCTTTGGACACATGATCGCCGATCCCCGGACCTCCGTAGCTTTCAGCGGCCACCGCACCTATTGCGGCGATGCCGCCGACGCCCTGCATCGCACGGTGGGGGAGCTGTATGCGCGCGGTTTCCGGACTTTCCTGAGCGGTATGGCCGTGGGTTTCGACCTCGCGGCCGCCGAGGCGGTGCTGGAGCTGCGGGAGCGGATGCCCGATGTCCGGCTGATCGCCGCAGTTCCTTTCCAGGGGCAGGAGGCCCGCTTTTCGCAGTCCGACCGTGAACGCTTCTCCCGGGTGCTGTCCACCGCCGATGTTGTCGAAGTGCTCTCCCCGGTATATCACCGGGGGTGCTATGCTGTCCGCAACGATTTTCTGGTCGATCATGCCCGGGTTCTGGTGGCGTGGTACGACGGCTCGCCCGGCGGCACGCACTACACCGTTCGCCGCGCTATGCGCCGCGGGCTCGAAATCCTCGACCTCCATCCGGCGGCTTCCGCATTGCCGGCTTTTGCACCGACGCTGTTCGGATAAAAAAAGGCGGACCCGGAGGCCCGCCCTTTTCGGTCGTGTGAATCTTCTCTATTCGGCCGATTCTGTCAGTTCGATGCCCTGGAGCAGCTCCTCGATGCGTTGGAGCGTCCCCGTTTTGCCGTATTCATTCGCGGGGTAGCTGATCCCGACGGTGATGAGCGACTGCCCCTGTTTCAGATCGTAGGTCGTGAATACGAACCCCGGGTATTCCGTCCGGCGGCCTTCGCTGCGCAGCATGTCGATACCGTTCGACGAGAAGGGGCGCGAAGCCTTGATGATTCCGCCGTCGTAGTAGGCCGAGTCGCGGCTCTGGCAGTAGTCCGAGATGTCGGTGATGCTCTCCGCATCCGGGCTGAGCGCGTTTTGCAGGGCGTCGATGTTGAACTCCCATTCGCCGTCGAGGACATACATCGTGTAACGGGCATAGGTCGAATCGGTTTCGGGTTCAGCCGCCTCTTCGACGGCGGTGTACCCGGCGGGAATTCGGATTCGCAGCCCGAGGTCCGGACAGTCGTAGGTCTGTTCGGTGTCGAGCAGCGGCAGTTCGCCGCCTCCGTTCACCAATTGGGTGGAGAGCACCGTGAGGTATCCGATGAGCAGGGCGGTGCAGACGGCCGCTGCGAGCATGCGCCGGAATGCGGTGTATTCACCCGCGCTGTATTTGATCTTCAGCCAGATGTATAATCCCGTGATCGCCTGCCAGGCGCCCCAGAGGACAGCTCCCGTGGCGATGACGTAACGGCCTCCGGCTTCGGTGAAATAATAGGAGATGAAACTGAATGCCAGTCCGCCGACGCACCACAGCAGGCCGGCAAGGATGTTCTTTTTCGCTTCGGCGAGCGATGCCGCCGGCTGTCCGGCGGATTCGGGGGCCGGGGATTCCGGCTCCGCAGGTGTTTCGGGCATCGGCTCGAACACCGGTTCTTGGGGTTGTTTCATGATGGGGTTTCAGGTTTCGGGAAAGTGTGCGAATGAGTAAAATCCCGGAAAGCACTTGCAAAGGCTTTCCGGGATTTTGTCGGATCGTTACCGGATTATTTCCAGTTCAGAATCTTGTGGAAGTCGTACTCTTCGGGGTTCTCGACATAAGCCTTGGCGGCTTCGTAGTCTGCCGGGGTGATGGCGTTGATGATGTTCTCCACCACCGACGAGAACTTGTCCGACTTGATGTCCACCAGACGGGGCGGAATCTTGCCCGTCGTGGGGTCCTGCAGGTCTTTGAGGTAGAGCGGCGATACGTTGCCCTCCGAATCGACGTAAACCATGCAGCCGGTCTTGCCCTCGGTGAAGAGCTTGTGCACGCCGATACCCAGTTCCGAGCAGTAGGTCAGGTCGTAGGCGATCGGGGTCTGGCAGCGGATCTCGTAGCCCAGTTCCACCGGACGGCTCTTGACCTTGAGACCCAGCTCTTTGAGCTTCATTTCGATCATCTCGTTGAAAATGTGCGCCTTCGACACCTTGCCCAGCTCGGGATGTCCGTGCTCGTCATAGGTGAAGTGGATGCCGCTCTTGCGGATTTCCTCGTCCGACAGCGCATGGAACACGCCCTCGGAGATCACGGCGGCACCGTAGTCCATGCCCATGATCTTACGTTTGATGATCGACGAAATCACCAGGTTGACGATCTTCTCGACGGTGATCTCCGTCTTGTCGAACATCTCGGGAATGACGATCATCGGGTAGTGGCATGCCTCGCCGATGCCGAATGCCAGGTGGCCTGCCGAGCGGCCCATGGCGGCCAGCACGAACCAGTTGCCGCTCGTGCGGGCGTCTACATAGACGGCGCGGGCGATGACGGCGCCCTTGTCCTTGGCCGACTCATAACCGAACGTCGGCGTTCCCTTCGGAAGCGGGAGGTCGTTGTCGATGGTCTTGGGGACGTGAATGTTGGCGATGGGGTATTTCTTGGCCTCGAGGAACTTGGCGATGCGGTTGGCCGTTGAAGCGGTGTCGTCGCCGCCGACGGTGACGAGCAGTTTGATGTTGTTGTCGGTGAAGAACTTGAGGTTGAAGTTGTTCTCGAAATCCGAATCCTTGGGTTTGAACCGGCTCATCTGCAGGAACGAACCGCCCTGATTGAAGATGCCGTCGGCCATCGGGTAGTCGATATCCACGGTGCGGGGCGAGGGGTTGAACAGGCCCGTGTAGCCTTCATGCAGGCCGATCACGCGGTAACCTTTGCGCAGGAACGTTTTGGCGACGCTGCCTACCACGGTGTTCATGCCGGGGGCCGGTCCGCCGCCGGTCAGAATTGCGATTGCTTCTTTCATGGTGTGTTGGGTTTATTATGTTTTGAACCTGATTTCGGTTTTTTGGCCGCCCAAAAGTACGATTTATTTTTCAAACAGGCAAGAACCCGTATAAGAAACGGGGCTGATTTCGAACCTTGCGGACCGTCCACGAAAAAGGAGGCTCCCTGTAAGGAAGCCCCCTTTTGATGCCGGTAATTATAGTTTACTCAACTACATTTACGTTAATGGCCTGCTCGCCCTTGGCACCCGTGCCAATTTCGAACTCGACGGCCTGACCTTCGTTGAGTGACTTGAAACCATCTTTCACGATTCCCGAGAAATGTACGAAAATCTCTTTGCCGTTCTCCGCCGTAATGAATCCGTAGCCTTTTTTGCCATCGAACCATTTTACCTTACCTGTCATAAAATAGAGAATTAAGTGTTAATACGTCAGCAAAGTAAGATAAAAAACATTGGTTTTCAAAACTTTTTGGCATGTTTTTTCGTCTTCGGCAGAAATTTTCTATCTTTGTAACATCAATGTCTAACAGCTTGGCGTTATGAACAGAAAACTGAAAATCGCACTGGCGGCCCTCCTGGGATTCTCCGCGGCCTGCTCGTCGGTGAAGAACGCGCCCAAGGACGACGGTAAACAACGGGATGCCGATACGACTGTCGTGAAGAATCCGTCCAATCCCCGCATCGTGGTGATGTACGGCGTGCGGGTTCCCGACAGCATCCGCATCAAGCGCATGGAGCGCCAGCATCCCGACTCGCTGCCCCCGGTTGCCGAACAGCCCCGCGAGGAGGCTTCAACGCCGTCCGGGGAGTAGGCTATGTCCGGTTGTCGGCTGGGGCTTCGCAAACGGCTGGCCCTCAATATCTTTTCCGATCTGTATGCTTCGACGGTGCGTGAACACCGTCTCGATACGCTTTTCTGGGAGTGTACGCTGCGCTGCAACCTCGCGTGCCGTCATTGCGGCAGCGATTGCCGTGTGGACCCCGGTGTGGCCGACATGCCATTGGCCGATTTCCTGAAAGTTCTCGACGAGGAGGTCACGCCCCACGTAGACCCGGCCGATGTGCTCATCATCTTTTCGGGCGGCGAGGTGCTGGTGCGTGCGGACTTGGAGGAGGCGGGCGCCGAGGTCACGCGCCGCGGTTATCCGTGGGGCATGGTGACCAACGGCATGGCCCTGACTCCCGAACGGTTCGGACGGTTGCTGGATGCCGGCCTGCGGTCGGTGTCGGTGAGCCTCGACGGCTTCGAACGCGAGCACAACTACATCCGGGGCAATGCCCGCAGTTATGACCGGGCGCTGGACGCCGTGCGGATGGTCGTGCGCGAACCGTCGCTGTCGTACGATGTGGTGACCTGCGTCACGGGGGCGATGGTCCCGCAACTGGAGGCTTTCCGTGACATGCTGATTGCCGAGGGGGTGCGCCATTGGCGGCTCTTCTCGATCTTCCCGATGGGCCGGGCCAAGGACGACCCGACGCTGCGGATGACCGATGCGCAGTTCCGCGACATGCTGGATTTCATCCGCAGGACCCGCCGTGAGGGGCGTATCGATGTCAGCTATGCCTGCGAGGGGTTTCTGGGCGGCTACGAAGCCGAGGTCCGCGACCAGTTCTATCAATGTGCGGCGGGCGTTTCGGTGGCTTCGATCCGTGTCGACGGGGCGATTTCGGGCTGCACGTCGATCCGTGCCAACTACCATCAGGGCAATATTTACCGGGATAGATTCTGGGACGTGTGGCAGAACCGTTTCGGGCCGTTCCGCAACCGCGAGTGGGCCCGCAAAGGCCCCTGCGCCGACTGCCGGATGTTCCGCTATTGCCTGGGCGGGGGCATGCACCTGCGCGGCGACGACGGGGAGTTGCTGTACTGCCACTACAAGCGGCTGTAAATGGCGCCCCGCTTCGGTAAAAAGGCAAAATTTTTGCGAATAAATTTTGACTTTTCGGATTTTCGGCTTATCTTTGTGCGCTCTTAAATGATAAGGGTACTTGTTCGGGGTGTAGCGCAGTCCGGTTAGCGCGCCAGCTTCGGGAGTTGGAGGTCGCTGGTTCGAATCCAGTCTCCCCGACAAATCGGCAGACTGCCCATTAAGGTAGTCTGCTTTTTTCTTTTTTTTACGACCATTGTTTCGGAGTGTAGCGCAGTCCGGTAGCGTATCTGGTTTGGGACCAGAGGGTCGCAGGTTCGAATCCTGTCACTCCGACGAACGATGTATGAAAAACCCCTCCGAGATTCCGGAGGGGTTTTGCTTTGCACTATTTCTGTTGTGCGGGTTCCGGGAGTGCCGTACTGTCGGCCGCGGTCGCTGCCGGGACTTCAACTCCGACCGAATCATTCGAATCCACCGGTGTGCCGTCGGCATCCGCCGTATCGTCGCCGATCTCGATGGTCTCGCCGTCGAGACCCAGGGCGATGGTGTAGCGGTCGCGCCCCGTGTAGTTTGTCAGGGCCACCGAGTCCATGGGCTGGAGCCGGAATGCCGGGGCCTGCACGCCGTGTGTAGTGAGCATGTACTCCCCGAGGGCCTTGTCGCGTGAAGCCATCATCCGCCGCAGCAGGCTGAGGGCATCGTCGCGGTAGAGGGCCAGCGCCTTGGCATTGGGCGACATTCCCAGCGGGGAGATGCCGCGCAGGGCGAGCAGCGAATCGGCGAACGCCCCGACGGCCGGGGTGCGGATGTCGACCTGTTGGAGTTTCTCGTATTCGAGCATCGAGAGCCGGGGCCGTTGTCCGGTCGAATCGGCCGCCGCGAGGCTGTTGTGGTAGGCCAGGCGCAGGACGTTGACGCTCTGTGCGGGCAGGGCCCGGGCGAGGTTGATGCGCTGGGTCAGCGCGATCTGTATCTCGGGTTTGTCCCGGAGCATCTGGGCGATTTGGTCGAACGACGCATACTGTTCCGATGTAAAGGCATACTGTGCCGGATCGAGGGTGATGTATTCGAGATCCTTGTTGCCGCCCGAGAGGAACGAGAAGGGTGCCGTCACCACCTTGAGCAACACGTTGCCGATGGCTTTCAGCACGATCTTGCGGTAGGAGAACTCCGGGGAGTCGAGGTTGCCGCCCACCGGGAGGTCCATCTTCACGTGCCCCTTTTTGTCCCGGAGCACGTAGAGCCCCAGTTTGAGCGGAATGTTCATTTCGGGTTTCAGCTCCTTGCGCTTCTTGTCCACCTTGGGCTCGAAGGCGTCGAGGTGGTTCGTGCCGTCGAGATAGCGGTTGCGGATGACGTTCTGACTGCGGAAGGTGAGGTTGCCGCCCGTGATGGGATAGGCCGTGAAGTGTTCGCAGTAGGGCGTGAAATCTTTCAGGCTGAGGTTCGACAGCGAAAGCGTGATGTTCTGGTTGTTCAGGTCGTCGAGCGTTCCCTCCCAGCGGAGTTTTGCCGACCCGGTGCGCTGCATCCGGGCGTCGACCTGCAGGTTGTTGCGCTTCGAGGGGTCGAAATCGCGGCTCCGCATGCGGATATCGCTCACGACGTATTCAAACGGTTTGGCCATCGTCAGGTCGCGGAACGAGACCTTGCCGCCGGTGATCTCCAGATCGGCGATCTGCAACACCGGGGCAGTTCCCGGACCGGTTTCCGAGGCCGTTTCGACGGGCTGTTCCGGACTTTCGGGCGAAGGCTTCATCAGCGCCGAGATGTTGTCGCCCCCGGGCGTCAGCTCGGCATTCAGGGAGAATCCCCCGACGTAGAACCGCTCGAAGCGGAAGCGCATCCGGCCCAGGTCACCCTCGGCGAGTTTCACACCCAGCGTATCGACTCCGGCTACGGGCTGCTGGCGCATGTCCTTCAGTGCGAACTGCGCAAGCGAGGCCGTGCCTTCGGTGCGCAGGGCCAGCAGGTGCTCGGTGTTGCCCTGCAGCCGCACGTCGGCCGAGAGGCGCCCTTCGACGGCCCCGATGTCGAGCCATTGGCGGAAATAGGGAAGCATGCTTGTCAGCATCAGCCCGTCGAGTTTCAGCCCGATGTCGAACTCCGAGGTGTCGATGTCGTAGGCGACGCTCGTGGCCAGCGAACCGCCCTCGGCGAAGTTCAGCACGGCGCCCACGTCGGTCTTCTCGCCGCCGAAGTAGACGCCCGGAATCTGCAGGTTGATGTCGTTGAGACCCCACACGGCGTTGAGTTCCAAATCCTTGTAGAAAAGGTGTCCGTTGCGGATGGCGATGTTGTAGATGCCGATCTCCCACGGATCGGAGGGTTCTGCGGGTTCCGTAACGGCCGTGGTGTCCGATGCGAAGTGCGCGATGATGTCGTCGAAGCTGAACGCGTTGCCCCGCTGGTAGACCTTCACGTCGAGACCTGCGAGGGTGATGTGCTTCACCGTGACGCGATTCGACAGCAGCGGCAGGATGCGCATGCGCATATCGAAACTGTCGAGCGCGAAAAAGGTCGTCGAGTCGTCGCTGCCGCCGATCTTCAGCCCCTCGACGCGCAGGCGCCCCGTGAATATGTTCACGCGCAGCCGTTCCATGCGGATCGAACGGCCCAGCAGTTCGCGGTCGTGCTTTTCGATGTAGCTTTTTGCCACGGGCGACGCGGCGATGGCGATGCCCAGCACCACGACGATCAGGACGGCCAGCGAGATCAGGAGTATCTTATAGATTTTCTTCATAACGGTTCAGATTTTCAAAGATGTGCCCGAAATCCTCTCCGGGAGCGGGCATGTAGACCGAGAATCCCAACTTGCGGGCCGCCTCGACGTTCTTCTGTCCGTCGTCGATAAAGAGCGTCTCTTCGGGGTGTATGCCGCTTGCGGCGATCATCTTGCGGAAAATCGCCTCCGAGGGTTTCAGTTCATGCAGTTCGTAGGAGAGGTACACGACGTCGAAATAGTCCTCCATCGTCTTGCCGTCGGCCGTGAACATTTGCCGGATGTATTCCATCGAAGCGGGGTTGTTGTTCGAGAGGACATAGGTGCGGATGCCCTTTTCGCGCAGGGCGTCGATCTGGCGGAGCTTCTCCACAGGAATCTCCGTGAGGAATGCGCCGTAGGCCCGTGCGATGTCGTCGTCGGTGACCTCCGGAGTGCCGGAGAGGCTGCGCATTTCGTCGCAGGCTTCGTGGAACGAGATGTCGCCGTGTTCGAGGCGTCCGATCATCTCGGCAGGGTAGCAGGGGTTGATGAGCTCCGCCACGGGGTTCATGCCGAGACTGCGGAATGCCGCCGTGCAGCGGTCGAAATCCAGACCTACGAGGACCCCTCCGAGGTCGAAAACTACATTTTTGATCTTTTCCATCCGTATCTTTTGACGACAAAAGTACCTCTAATTTGAGATAAAAACAAGGGCTGACGGCCGGTGTATCCGGGGCGTGCGGGTTGCGAATTGTAGTCCGGGAATCTCTGCCGCCTGTTTTCGTGTGTTGGAGCAGGTTCTTTTCCGGCGTAAAGGAGGGTGCGGATTACAATTTATAATCAAAAAATGCTCGGTGGTATTCGGTGTAATCTATTGATAATTAATGATATGTTGTTTCAGCCAGGCGCCGGATGCTTCAAAAAGTGCCTTTTTGGAATACATTTTCTCACATTTATTTATATATTTGTCCCCAAGCGTCACTTGTCGTATGATTTCCCATTCCTTAGAAAAGCTCTTCAATGCGCATTTCCGAAGCGCCGCGTATGTGGCGGAGGAGATCGTGCATTCGAAGTCCGTGGCGGAAGACATCGTGCAGGAGGTCTTTGTGCGGCTGGCGCGGGTGGACCTTTCGAAAATAGATTCTCCGGTGAAATATCTTTACCGCTGTGTGCGGAATGCGGCCCTGGACTATGCCGGCACGCATACGCTGCGCCGCTGGGAGGAGCTGAACGGCAGTGAACTCATCGCCGACGAGGTCAATTTCGACCTCAGCCGCGACGATGTTGAACGGGCCAACCGGTTGCACCGTCTTTATCAGGCGATTGAACGTCTGCCGGAACAATCCCGCAGGGTGGTCAAACTGATATGCCTGAATAACTATTCTTATGCGGACGCCGCTTCTGAGCTGGGCGTTTCGCTCGCTACCATCAAAACGCATATGTATCGTTCCATCAAATCGTTGCGCAAGATGATGGCTCTCTTCTTTTTCTGAATCCTCATTTTTTTGCCCTGCTCTTTCCATTTTTTTGCGAAAAACTGTAAGGAGTTTTTCCGCCTCTGCCGTCTTTATTATAAAAGCCGGTGTTTATGGACAACGATCAGATCGACAAATTGCTTCATTCCTATATTTCGGGAACGATCACGCCGCAGGAATCGAGGCAGCTCGAAGCTTGGGGCGACGAGTCCGAGGAGAACCGTCAGATTCTCGATTTGATCGAGGGACATTCGGATCTCGGCAGCGAATTGTCGCGGATGTACCGTTACGACAAGGAGCAGGTATGGCGCAAGGTCTGCGAGGAAGACCGCCGTTATATGCGTCGCAGTCGGCTGGTGCGTTTGCTGCGGATCGGCGCGGCGGCCGCCGTGCTCGCCGGCATGTTGGTCAGCGGTGCCCTGCTTTATCAGGCCGGAGAGCGTCTGGACCCTAATCGCAACCGGCTGCTCACGACCGTCGAACCGGGTGCGCGGCGTGCCGTGCTCGAACTCTCGTCGGGAGAACAGGTCTTTTTGGCCGATTCGGTTCGCACGGAACTCAGCGAGCGGAACGTCCGGATCGAGATCAACGGCGACGAGATCGCCTACACCGCATCCAAAAAATCCGGGAAACAGGCCGAGGAGGCTTACCATACGATCCGCGTGCCGCTGGGCGGCGAATACTCGCTGACGCTCGGCGACGGCACGCGCGCCTGGCTCAACGCCGGGTCGAGCATCACCTATCCTCTGCGTTTCGGCTCCCGGCGCTGCGTCGCGGTCACCGGCGAGGTTTTTTTCGAAGTGGCTCCTGACAGCCGGCATCCTTTCGTTGTGTCGGTTTCGGGGGTCGAGCTGACCGTTCTGGGAACTTCGTTCAATGTCATGGCCTACGAAGACGAACCGTGTATCGAAACGACGCTGGTCACAGGATCGCTGCGGGTTGCCGCCGAGGGTGAGGAGACCCTGCTGTCGCCGGGGCTTCAGGCCGGATTCGACAAGTCCGGAGGCGGGCTGACCGTCCGGAAAGCCGATGTCGAAGCCTGTACGATGTGGCGGCGGGGGCTGCTGGTCTTCTATGACGAGCCGCTGCGGTCGATCTGCCGAAAGTTGGAGCGATGGTACGGTGTGCGGATCGACACCTCTTCGCCGACGCTCGATGGCGTGCTCTATACGGGTATGATCAAACGCCATGCGACGCTCAATACGATCGCCGATCTGATGAATCTGACCAATGACGTGGTCTTCACAGAGGACGGCGGCGTGATCCGGGTGGTGCGGAAATCGGAATGACGCTGTGATGCGTCGGGGACTGTCCCCGTGGAACAGGAACCTTTGTTTCAATTAAAATAATTTGCGTATGAAGAAACTTGACTTATTTGCGCCTCTTCTCCGAGGGGGCCGGAGTGCCGTCGTACTGTTTTTGCTGGCGGTCGCGGTCTTTGCGGTCCAGTCCGTGAGGGCGGACGGGCCGGCACAGCCGAAGAAGCGGATGTCGATCGCTCTGACCGGAGCGACGCTCGACGACGTGCTTCAAAACATCAAACGGGAAACGGGTTATCTGCTGCTTTACAACAGCAATTCGATCCGGGCGGTCAAGGGAATTACGCTGCACCGGCAGAACGCCCCCGTCGAGGAGATCCTGCGCGAGGCGCTCCACGGCACCGGACTGGATTTCTCCATCAGCGAGGATACGATCATCATCCGCGTCCGGGAAGCCGACAAGGCGTCGAAGTCCGACGCGCAGGGAACGGCCGCTCCGGCCCCCCCCCAGCGGGTTACGCTGACCGGTAGGGTGACGAACCGCGCCACGAAGGCCCCGATCCCCGGGGCGATGGTCCATATCAAAGGTACGACCGTCGGCACGACGACCGATCCTGACGGCTATTACTCGCTTCGCTTCCCGAACCGTCCCGGGACGGTCGTGACGGTGAGCTTCCTCGGCATGGAGAGCCGCGAAATAGCCTACAACAACCAGACGGAACTGGACGTGCAGCTGCTCGACAAGGTGGAAAGCATCGACGACGTGGTCGTCACGGGTTATGCGCAGGTCCGCAAGGAGAGCTTCACGGGCAACACCACGCGGATCACCCAGAAGGAGATCGTCGAGGTTTCGCCCAAGCGGATGATCGACGCCATCCAGGTGTTCGACCCCTCGTTCCGGCTGGCCGAGAACATTTCGATGGGTTCGAACCCCAATGCGCTGCCCGAATTCTACATCCGCGGCCAGAACAGCATCACCACCGAGCTGAACACCTCGGCCGATATTTCGCGTCAGAACCTCACGAACAACTCCAACCTGCCGATCTTCATCCTCGACGGCTTCGAGGTGGATGTGGAGAAGATCTACGACATGGACCCCATGCGCGTACACTCGATCACGCTGCTGAAAGACGCCGCCGCGACGGTGCTTTACGGATCGCGCGCCGCCAACGGCGTGGTGGTCATCGAGTCGCGCGCCCCGGAGGCCGGCAAACTGCGCGTCTCCTACAACCTGACCGGAAGCGTCGAGATGCCCGACCTCTCGGCCTACAACCTGATGAACGCCCGCGAGAAGTTGCAGGCCGAACTCGATGCAGGGCTCTATGCCTTCGACGCCACCGATTTCAATGAGAATACCTACAATAAGAACGAGACTTATTACAAGAAACTCAACGAAGTGAACCGCGGTGTGGACACCTACTGGCTTTCGAAGAACCTCCGCACCTCGGTGAATCACCAGCACAGTATCTATATCGACGGCGGTGAGAACGATGTCCGCTGGGGGATCGAGCTGAAATACGCCGGCAACAAGGGCGTCATGCGCGATTCCAAGCGCGACACCTACGGCGCAGGTCTTTTCCTCGACTACCGCATCGGCAAATTCCAGTTGATGAACCGTGCGTCCTACGACGCCAACCGTTCGACCGACTCGCCCTATTCCTTCTCGCTGTTCTCCCACATGCTGCCCTACAACGTGCCGATCGACGAGACCACGGGCAACTACCTCCAAAACCTGCGTTTCGGCTATTCGGCGCTCAATCCGCTCTACGAGCGTGAATACCTGAACAATTTCAGCCGCAGCAACTACCGGACGTTGCAAGATAATTTCGCGATCAATTTCTTCGCCACGCCGCATTTCACCGCCAAGGCCTGGATCACCCTGAGCCAGCGCTCCTACGAGTCGCGGGTCTTCGTCGATCCGCTGTCGGCCTCTAACAGCGCTTTCGCGACGCCCCAGGAGTTGGGATCGCTGACCGTGAACGGTTCGGACACGTTCACTTACGACGCTAACCTGCTCTTCATGTACAACCGGAATTTCAACAAGCATTTCCTGAACTTCTCGCTGGGCGGAAACGCCGTCGAGACCAGCTATACGGTCGACAACATCAAGTATATCGGTTTTTCGACCGGTGTGCTCAATTCGCCGAACGACGCTGCGCAGGTCGAGGGCAAACCTACCGAATCGAAGAACAAGACCCGTCTGGTCGGCATGTTCCTTTCGGGCAACTACACTTATGACGACATCTATCTGCTGGATCTTTCGGTGCGTCTGGACGGCTCTTCGGAGTTCGGTTCCGACAACCGTGTGGCTCCTTTCTGGGCCGTGGGCGCTGGTATCAACTTCCACAACTACAAGTTCCTGAAAGGCAACAAGACCCTCAGCCGCCTGAAACTCCGCGGCACGATCGGCACGGTCGGTAAGGTGGGGTACGCCGCCTATTCGGCCCGTTCGACCTATACGACCTCCTCGACGTCGGACTGGTATTCGACGGGTGCCGGGCACGTTCTCTATTATATGGGCAACCCCGATCTGGGCTGGGAGAAGACCCGCGTGGCGGATGTCGGCATCGAACTCGGCTTCTTCAAAGACCGTCTGACCTTCAAGGCCAGCTACTACGACAAGAAGACCATCGACCAGATCACCGACGTGACGATCCCCTCGTCGTCGGGATTCACCAGCTATAAGGACAATCTGGGCGAGGTGAGCAACCGGGGCTTCGAACTGGACCTGCGTTACAATTTCTACCGTTCGAAGAATCTGGAACTGACCGCCTTCGGGAAGATGGCGCACAACAAGAACAGGATCGTCAAGATCAACGATGCGCTGAAAGCCTACAACGAGCTGGTGCAGAAACAATACGACGACTACGACGACAACTCCTCGCAGAGCAAGTATGCGCGTACCTACACGCAGTATGTCGAGGGCGGTTCGATCTACGCCATTTACGGCATGAAGTCGCTCGGCATCAACCCGGCCAACGGCCGCGAGATCTATCGGCGCCCCGACGGCACGATCACCTATGACTGGAATGCAGCCGACCAGGTCGAGATAGGCAACCGGGAGCCGTGGGCGCAGGGCTCCTTCGGTCTGAACGCCCGCTGGAAGAATATTTCGCTTTTTGCCTCGTTCCTTTACGAATTCGGCGGTCAGCGCTACAACTCGACGCTGGTCAGCCAGGTCGAGAATGCGAACCTCGAACGCTACAACGTCGATAAGCGCGTGTCCACGGACCGCTGGAAGAAACCCGGCGACGTCGCTTCGCTGAAAGACATCAGGGACCGTTCGCTGGTCACCCGTCCTACGTCGCGCTTCATTCAGGACTACAATACGCTGCAATTCAATTCGCTTTCGATCAGCTACGATTTCCCCTCCAAACTCGTGAAGCGCTGGGGACTCGGCATGCTGCGCCTGACGGCCAATATGGAAGACCTGGGCTATTTCAGTTCCGTGCTCCAAGAGCGCGGTCTGGACTATCCCTACTCCCGCACGGTCAACTTCACGCTCAATCTCACTTTCTAAATTCGTCCCCTGTATGAAAACATTCGCAAAAATATTCGTTTCGTGCACGCTTCTGCTCTCATCCGCATCCTGCGGCGAGTGGCTCGACGTCATGCCCCAGGGAATGACCACCGAGGAGAACCTTTTCAGCGACTATTCGGGCTACCGTTCGGCTCTGAATGGCATCTATCAGCAGATGGCCTCTCCGTCGCTCTACGGACGCGAACTCTCCTGGGGATTCATGAGCGCCCTGTCGCAGTATTACGATTTCGGTTCGATGGAGACCTCCCAGCTCTATGCCTATACCGAGAAGATGGACTACGGCAATAAGGAGGTGCTTGACTACCTGGAAAACATCTGGCAGACTTCCTATAATACGATCGCCAACTGCAACGCGCTGATCAGCCATGTCGAGAAGGCCGATCCGAACCTCTTCCCCTATGCCGAGAGCGGCGAACGGGAGATGATCCACGGCGAGGCGCTGGCCGCCCGCGCCCTGCTGCACTTCGAGTTGCTGCGGCTCTTCGCTGCGGCCCCGGTCGTGGACCTTACTGCCAAGGCGATTCCCTATTCGACGACCTATCCCGATAAGGTTCCGGCGCGCTATACGACCGGGGAGGTGCTCGGAAAGATCATTGCCGATTTCGAGGCGGCGCTTCCGCTGCTGGCCGTCAACGACCTGAAACTGGATGCGCTCAAAACGGCCTCCACCCGTTTCGCGGCGAACGATTCGCGCGGTCTGTTCTTCGGCTACCGCGGTACGCGGCTCCACTATTGGGCCGTCAAGGCGCTGCTGGCCCGCGTCTACATGTACGCCTGCGATTACGAGAAGGCTTTGGCTGCGGCCGCCGAGGTCTATGACGCCTGTTCGTCGTGGTTCCCGCTGACCGACTATTCGACGGCCGGCAAGGTTCAGGGAGCCGTGAAACTGTACGACGATATCATCTTTGCCGCCTACGACCAGTATTTGGCGAAGAACTACAACGATGTGATGCTCTCGAACCAGACCAATTTCATTCTGGCGCTGCGCAATCCCAAGAAGCGCTTCACGGCTACCGAACAGAAGTACGACGTGCGTTACAAATACTGCGTCAACCAGCCCGACGCCGAGGAGCAGGAGGATGTCTACACGTCGTGCAAGTACGTGAAATATACCGGCACAACTGGTTCTGACTACGATTCCGGCGATACGCAGGGGGCGCTCATTCCGGTGATCCGCATGTCGGAGGTCATTCTGATTATGGCCGAATGCAAGGCCCGCGGAGCGGCCGAGGGTACGGTCGCTGATGCGGTTTCCGATCTGAGCACGCTGGTTTACAAGAAACGGGTTCGTACGGGCTCGGTTTCAGCCTCCGATTTCGACACGTTCATGTCGAAACTCGAACTCGAAGTCTGGAAGGAGAACATCGGCGAAGGACAGTACTTCTTCTACCTGAAACGGATCAACAGTCCCACGCTCGTCAGCACCACGCAGACGATCCAGATGGCGGACAAATACGTATTCCCCATTCCTGACAGTGAAACGACCTTAAAATAATTGCGATCATGAAAAAACTGATATATCTGCTTGCCGTCGCGGCCCTCGGCGCCGGGGCCTGCTCCGAAGAGGGGCTTCCGACCTACGGAGGCGACCGTTACGTCTATTTTGTCCAGAAATCCGACGAGATCGTGCGCTTCTCGTTCAAGACGACGCCCGGGAAGGACGAGCGCACGATCCGCCTGGCGGTGGAGACCGTGAGCCGCACTCCCGGCGAAACGCTCGGTTACAAATTGGAGATCGATCCGGAGAAAACCACCGCTCCGGCCGGGTCTTACGAACTCGATCCCAATCCGGTCATTCCGGCCGGTTCGTTCTCCGGCGAAACCTACGTCCGGGTCCGCAAGACCGATATCATGGACGAGAAGGAGGTGGACATCGCCGTCCGCATCGTCGAGGGCGGCGCCTACCGGCCCGGCCCCACGTCCAACAGCCTGCGTATCATCCGCGTTTCGAACATTATTTCCCGGCCCGATTGGTGGAACGACGATTTCGCCGCCGCCTTCCTGGGCGATTATTCGGACGAGAAGTACGAGGAGTTCATCAAGGCCACCGGCGTGAGCGACCTCTCCGACATGGACAACAGCGAGATTTCCGCCCTCTGCCGCCAGTTCGTCTACTACCTGCGCGAAAAGCGCGACAACGGCAGCGAGGTGCTGGAAAAGGACGGACGTCCGATGCTCGACGGAATCAATATCAACGCTTAATCCGATGCGAATATGAAGTCATTTGGCATATATCTCGCCGCATTGTTCGCAGGTGCGGCCCTGGCAACCGGTTGCTACGAGGACAAGGGAAATTACGATTACACCACGACCGGCGACGACATCGTCGTCTACCGCCTGGATACGATGAAGTCGGTCCGCCTGAGCTGGAGCTACGACGAGGAGATCGTCATCGAGCCCGGTTACAGGATCGTTCACGACCGGGTGTCGGAAGGCAGCCTGCGTTACGAATGGAACATCGACGGGGAGACGGTCTCCACGGAGCGCATCCTGTCGATCGACCCGCTGTCGGTCGGACGGCATTCGGGCAGCTTTACGGTCCTCGATGCCGATCGTCAGGTCCGTTACAGTACGATTTTCACCCTGACGGTCACCTCTTCGTTCGCCGAGGGGTGGTTCATCCTCTCCGACGACGGCGGAAAATCGCTGTTGAGCTACGTCAACCTCGTCGATGCTTCGACGCCGGGCGAACTGGTCCGCGACGTTTACGGCGAGGTGAACGAAGGGGAGCTCGGTTCCGATCCGCGCAGGGTCCGGCTGGTGGCTTACGACGGTCAGAACGTCGCTTATGAATGGGAGGTCCTGCAAGGCAGCGGAAGCGTCAGCCTCGATCAGGCCACGCTGACCAAGACGATCGATATCGACACCGAATTCGTCGGCGGACAGGCTCCCGAAGGCTTCGTTCCGGTCGATGGATTCCAGCGGGACGGAGGTTCGATCGTCCTGTCGGAGGACGGCAAGGTCTACCAGCGCGATTTCAGTTTCTACAACGATTTTCCGGTCGCCCATTCGGGCAAATACGGCACGACGCCCGTCTATTTCGACGGCGGCATGGAGATCGCGCTGATGAACGGTTTCGACCACTTCACCAACAAGTCCTACGGCCATATTCCCTATGCGCTGCTCTACGACCGGCTGAACAACCGCCTGCTGAGCGTCTACGGTTTCAATGTCAAGGGAAACGCCTCCAGCAAGTTCGGTGTGTTCCGCGCGTTGAAAGTGCCCGAGGCCGCGTCCGTGAAGCCCGGGGATACCGACCCGGAGTCGGGACTCGTGTTCCCCGATGTCGCCGGTCTGGGGGACTATACGGTTCAGGCCATGGGAGCCCGCGTCGCCTATGCTACGGTCGGTGTCGCCACCACCTCGACCAATTACCTGCTGCTTCGCTCGAAAACGGACGGTAAATATTACCTGCTGTCGTTCGATTACAAGATGAACAGCGAATCGTCGGTTAACATTACGCTGAATAGTTTCCGGGCTTTCCCCGAAACGCCGGGCTTCGGACCCGAAAGTCTGTTCGAGGTCTGCATCGGCGGCAGCGAGACGATTTTCTATACGGCGGGGACGAACAATGGGACGCTCTACGCATACGATATTCTGAGCGGGGCCTCGGCCCCGGTCTATACGGCTCCGTCGCAGATCACGGCCCTGCGTCCGGGGGTGGTGTCGGTTCCGTCGCAGTTCGCGGCCTATGCCAAGACGGTTTACCTGGACCGCATGCTTCTCGGCACGGCATCGGGAACGCTGGCGCTGCTCGACATCTCGGAGGCGAAGATCGCGGAGGGCGCCGCGCCCGAACTCGCTTCGTTCTCCGGGCTGGGCAAAGTCGTGGATATGGATTTCTATGTGGCGAAAAACCCCTATTGCTATTTTGGATTCTGATCGTTTGAATTACCTTATATGTTGAAGAAAACCGTTTTATCACTGCTTTGCTGCGGTCTGCTGGCCGGGACGCTCGGTGCGTTCCCGGCGGCGGCCGCTTCGAAGAAAAAGAAAAAGGCGAAATCCGAACAACCGGTTTCCGCACCGAAAAAGACGAGCGAATACGAGAAGCTCTTCAAGGAGAAGCACGAGACGGCCGACGGCATGATCCGCCTGCACAAGGTCAAGGGCAAACTCTATTTCGAGTTTCCGGTGGCACTGCTCGGGCGCGACATGCTGCTCGGATCGACCGTCAGCGAGATTTCCGACAACGGCGACGCCGTCATCGGTTCCAAACCGACCGATCCGCTGTGGATACAGTTCACCCGTACGGGCGACAAGGTGCAGGTCCGCAAGCTGGTCCGCGACAACGTGACCGACGCGGCGAGCCCCAATATCGCCCGGTCGCTGGCGAGCAACAACATCGGCGCGATCATCAAGTCGTACGACATTGCGGCGTGGAGTCCCGACAGTTGCGCGGTCGTTTTCAATGCGACGGACCTTTTTCTGAGCGACAACAAGGCCCTGACGCCGTTCGACCCCTACGGGGAAAATCTCTACTATGGGAGGGTGACCCGATCGGCGAATTACCAGTCCGACAAGTCGTTCCTCGGGGAGATCCGCGCTTTCGGGGACAACGTCGTGATCCGCAGCCACCTGAGCTACACCTACACGCTCAAATCCGGGAGTAAGGAGATCGCCTCCGACGTGCCTTTCACGGCCGTCATGACGCGCTCGCTCGTGCTGCTGCCCGAAACGCCTTACGAGCCGCGCTTCGTCGACAGCCGCATGTCGGTTTTCCCCACCGGGAAGATTCTTTTCAGCGAGCGGGAGCAGCAGGCCAAACTGCTTTGCTATGCTAACCGTTGGCGCGTCGAGCCGTCGGATGAGGCGGCCTACCGCCGCGGGGAACCGGTCCGGCCCAAGAAACCGATCGTCTTCTACATCGACCCCGATTTTCCCGAGAGCTGGCGCAAGCCCATTTTCGAAGCCGTCGAGCAGTGGAACGAGCCGTTCGAACGCATCGGATTCAAACAGGCCGTCGAGGCCCGCGAGTTCCCGAAGGACGATCCGGAGTTCGATCCCGACAACATCAAGTATTCGTGCATCCGCTATGCTCCGATCGGCATTTCCAACGCCATGGGGCCCTCGTGGGTCGATCCGCGCAGCGGCGAAATCGTCAACGCCTCGGTCTACGTGTTCCACGACATCGTCAAGCTGGTGAACAACTGGCGCTTCATCCAGACGGCCCAGGCCGACAAGTCGGTACGCAGCGTGAAACTGCCCCGGGAGGTGATGGACGACGCCCTGCGCTACGTGGTGACCCACGAGGTCGGCCACTGCCTGGGATTCATGCACAACATGAGCGCTTCGGCCGTCATTCCGGTCGATTCGCTCCGCTCGCCGTCGTTTACGCAGAAATACGGCACGACCACCTCGATCATGGATTACGCGCGTTTCAACTACGTGGCCCAGCCGGGCGACATGGAGCGGGGCGTGCGGATGACGCCTCCCCGTTTCGGCGTCTACGACTACTACGCCGTCAAATGGCTCTATACGCCGGTCTTCGACGCCGCGTCGCCCGAGGAGGTCTACAAGATCACGTCGCGGTGGATCACCGAAGCCGCCGCCGATCCCGTGCTCCGCTACGGTAAGCAGCAGGGCGCCGTGCTCGATCCCCGTTCGCAGACCGAGGACTTGGGCGACGATGCCGTGAAGGCCTCGGAGTACGGCATCCGTAACCTGCGCTACATTCTCGCCAATCTGAATGACTGGGTGAAGGACGAGGACCGCGATTATTCCTACCGGACTGACATCTACAAGGGCATCGTCAGCCAGTATATCCGCTACATCGGCCACGTGTTCGCCAACGTGGGCGGCATCTATCTCAACGAAAAGCACGTGGGTGACCCGGTCGATGCCTACAAGAGCGTTCCCAGGGAGCGCCAGCGCGCCGCCGTGCTGTTCCTGCTCGGCCAGCTGGGCGATCTGGACTGGATGGACGATGAGGGTCTGATGCGCAACATTCAGTTCATGGGCTCTCCCAAGACCTATATGCAGATCGCCATCATCCGCGCCGTGGTTATGAGCGCCGTGAAGGTCGAGAACTCCGCGCAGCTCTCCGACGATCCCTACACCGTCGAGGCCTGCATGAAGGACATTTACGATTTCGTTTGGAAACCCACCGTGCAGGGCAAGAACCCGACCGAGGAACAGATGATGATTCAGCGCGAATACCTGCTGACCGTCTGCAAGGCCGCCGGACTGAAGTACGCCGGTACGGGCGCCGTGCCGAAAGCCTTTGCCGGCGGGCCGGACGAGGAGATCGGGTTCGATCCCTATGCCATCGCCGTTCCGGAGTGTCTGCGGGGTTATCAGTCCATGACCGACAATCTCTGCTATTGCGGTTCGGAGCACGTGCATTCGCACGCCGGGGCTGATCCGGGGCCGGTTTCGGGCTACAATCCGCCGCGCATCCTCTACGTCGTCAAGCAGTCGCTCGAAGCCGAGAATTACGCCAATCTGCTGCGTGTGCAGCGGTTGCTCAAAAGCCGTGTGAACAGCGGTTCGCAGAAGACGCGGATGCACTATGCGCTGATGCTGCACAATATCGAGAAAACCCTGAAATAAGCGAGACGGCGATGAGAAGATTTTTACCGACAGCCCTGCTGATCCTCCTTTCCGTCCTGCTGACCGGGGGCCTGACGCTGCTTCCCGGAAGTGCTTCGGCGGCCCGCGGCAAAAAGAAGTCCGCGTCCAAGACGACGGAGGCGCCCAAACCGCTCTCCGCCTATGAAAAGCTCTTCAAGGGCAAGCGCGTGGCCACTGTCCGGGGATTCATGACCCTCCACATGTACGAGGGCAACAAACTCTACGTCGAACTGCCCGATTCGCTGCTGGGGCGCGAGATGCTGCTCGGCACGACCATCGAGGAGAGCTCCGACCTCGGCGAGGGCTTCGCCGGACAGCAGCCCCGCGATCCGCTCCACGTGGTTTTCACCCGCAGCGATTCGCTCATCTGCCTGCGGCGCGTGCATGCCGACGTGCTGGTCGAGGGCGACAGCCTGATGGCGCGGGCCGTGCGGCGCAGCAACATCAACCCGGTGATCGCTTCGTTCCCCGTGAAATGCAAGGCGCCCGACGGTTCGTCGGTTTTCGAGGCTACGTCGTTCTTCGTGAACGGCGCTCCGGCGATGCGGCCGCACGATCCCTACGGCATCAACAGTTTCGGAGGATTCCTCTCCACGACGGTCAACTACGTGGCGGGCTGCTCGCTGCTGAGCGGCGTGGAGGCTTTCGCCGACAACGTGTCGGTGCTCAGTTCGCTCTCGTTCACGCTGACGACCCGTTTCGGCGGCTACCTCATCAACAAGGACATGCCTTACACGGCCCTTGCGCGCCGTTCGCTGATGCTGCTGCCGCGCGAGGTGATGATGCCGCGGCTGTGCGACTCCCGCATCGGCACGGTTCCCGTGGCCTTCGTGAAGTTCAGCGACCGGGAGCAGGAGGCCAAGGCGGTCTATTATGCCTGCCGCTGGAACCTCAAACCCTCCGACCCTGCGGCGTTCGCGGCAGGGAAGCTCACGACGCCCGAACGTCCGATCGTGTTCTATGTCGATGACACGTTTCCGGCGGGGTGGTATGATGCGATCCGGCGGGGCCTGCTCAGCTGGAACGCGGCTTTCGAGAAGATCGGTTACCGCGATGCGGTGCAGGTGCGGCCCTATCCGCGCGAAGATGCGTCGTTCGATCCCAACGACATCAAGTTTTCGTGCGTCAAGTACGCCAACACGATGGGGGAGAGTCTTTCGAGTTCCGCGCGCATCGATCCCCGCAGCGGAGAGATTCTCAGCGCGACGATCTGCATTCCGCACAACGTGACCTCGCGGATACGCACCGACCTCTTCGTGCAGCTGGGCGCCGCCGATCCCGACGCGCGCCGGGTGAAGATGTCCCCGGAGCTGTTCGGAAAGGCGCTGGCGGCCGACGTGGCGCGCCATACCGGGGCCTGCCTGGGCCTTGCGGTCAACTACGCCGGTTCGTACTGCGTGCCGGTGGACTCGCTGCGTTCGCCCTCCTTCACGCAGCGCTACGGGATTTCGGCTTCGATCATGGATGAATTGCCCTACAACCTGGTCGCACAGCCGGGCGACAAGGAGCGCGGTGTGGCCCTGATGCAGCAGGGACCGGGCGTCTACGACGAGTACGTCGTCGATTGGCTTTACCGGCCCGTTCCGGGTGCCGTGACGCCCGAGGACGAGGTGGCGGAACTCGACCGTCGCATCGCCGCGCGCCGCAGCGATCCGATGTGCCTCTATACGCCTCCTCCCGTGGCCGTGGCGCTCGATCCCCGGTCGATGCCCTACAACCTGGGCGACGATCCGGTCCGGGCCGCAGCCTACGAGTTCGCCAATTACGCCTATGTGATGAAGCACGCCGACGAATGGATCGGGGCGGAGGATGCCGACTATACGTTTCGGTCGCTCGTGCAGGCCAGCGTGATGAACCAACTCTATTATGCGTTCGTCAGCGTTTCGGCCAACCTCGGGGGCGTCTATCTGAACGAAAAGCACGAGGGCGACGCGCTGCCGACCTATCTCTCCGTTCCCCGCGGCCTGCAACGCCGGGCGTTGCAATTCATGCTCGAACAGCTCGAAGACATGTCGTGGCTCGACAACGAGCGGCTCAACAAGGATGTGGTCGAGGTGGTGTCGCTGGGCGAATATTGCCGCGACATGCTCAGCGACGTGATCTTCAAAAGCCTTTCGACGCTCGACCTGAGCGCCTCCAAATCGGACGACCCCTATACACAGGACGATGCGATGGACGATCTCTATCGCTATATCCTGCGGGACGTTGCCGCAGGCCGGGAGTCCACCGAGGCCAACATCGCCATGCAGCGCCTACTGCTGATTAACGTCATCCGCAACGCAGGCGTGGTGACGCAGACCCGCAGGTCTGCCGCATCGGCTTCCGCGTTCGCCGGAGAGGCGCTGCCCGATGCCGCGGCGCTCTCCCGCCGGGCGAAGATGGCCCGGGTGTTTCCGGAGATGACTTCGGACCCGGTGTCGGGCGTGCTGCCGATGCGGAGCGTCGCCTTCATGGTCCGTCCGGCGGTGGATTACAAGCGTTACGGGATGCTGCTCGACATGAAGAAACTCTACCGCAATGCCCTCGGAACCCCTGCATCGGAGCGCATGAAGAACCACTATCGCTACATGCTTCTGGCGATCGACCGGGCTCTCAAAGTGGACTGACGCACGGAGTAATCGTAAAAAACAATGCGGCCGAAAAGCCGCATTGTTTTTTGCGTATGACTACGCCTGGAATTTCATCGTAAACTTCCGTATCGGCCGCAGCACCCACATCGGCAGTACCTTGCAAAGGGGTATCCATGCGCGGTTCCACCAGTCGGGAACGATGCACCGGCGGCCCCGCCACAGGGCCCTGAGCCCGCGCCGGGCGCACGAGTCGGCGGTGATGAGCACCCCGAGACGGCGGCCGATGCGCTGCCAGCGGGGCGTCAGCCCGTAGAGGTCCGTGGCGACGCCCGCCGGACAGACCGCCGTGACGCAGATCCCGTGCTCCTCGACCTCTTTCGAGAATGCCACCGAGAACGACCGCAGGTAGGCTTTCGACGCGCTGTACAGCGACAGTCCCGGAAAGGGCATCCACAGCGAGTAGGAGGACATGTTGAGAATATACCCCCGGCAGCCTCTCCGCACCATGTCGGCGGCGGCCAGGCGGCACAATTGGGTGTTCGTGAGGGTGTGGAGGAGCAGGATGCGTTCGATGCGCTCGGGCGGCGTGGCGAGGATGTCGCGGAACGAGAAAATCCCGGCGTTGTTTATCAATATGTCTATTGTGACTCCTTCGCGCCGCACGGCTTCCCAGAGCTCCGCGGCGGCCTCCGCCCGTGCCAGGTCGATCTCGACGATACGCACGTCGCAGCGGTCCGCGGCGGCACGTATTTCGGCAGCAACGGCTTCCAGCGGTTCACGGCGGTTGCCCGCCAGCACGAGGTCGTAGCCCAGCGCCGCCAGCCGCAGGGCATAGCAGCGCCCGATGCCCGACCCGGCGCCCGTGACGAGCGCCCGGGCGCTTCCCGGTGTGACTTCTCCGCGTTTCATCAGGGCAGGCGTTTTAATTCTTCGACGATCTTCCGCGGCAGGTCGGGGCACTCCTTGCAGCACTTCATGTCCACGGAGTACATCCGCGCGATGCAGTAGTTGCGGTGGTCGCAGGCGCTACGTGTCGCCGCGTCGCCTTCGCGGAGCTTGTTGACGAACGACGGATCGTTCACCAGCGCCCGGGCCATCTGCACCAGTTCGAACCCGGCGTCCAGCGCCCGGTCGATGCCCTCGCGGCTGACGAGTCCCCCGACATAGATGAGCGGCCCTTTCAGCTCGGCCCGGAACTTCTTGGCGTCTTCCAGGAAGTAGCACTCTTCGAAGGGGAACTGTTTTATCATAAAGGGTCCGCACCAGCGGATGAAGTAGCGCAGCCACAGCGGCGAGTAGTAGCTCATGGTGTAGATGGGGATCAGCCCCCGCATGACGGCCATCGGGGCCTTGGACACGAATCCGCCCGAGAGGACGATGCCGTCCACGCCGAAAGATTCGATTGTCCGTGCGATCTCGATGCTTTCGGGAATTTCGATGCCCCCTTTGAATCCGTCGTACATGTTGTGTTTCACGGTGATGGCCATGCCGCATGCGCGGGCCGCTTCGACAGCCTCCCCGAGACACATCCGCATGAACCGCATGCGGTTTTCCAGCGATCCGCCGTACTCGTCGCGGCGGTGGTTGGTGTAGGGTGATAGGAACTGCGAAATGAGGTATCCGTGCCCGGCGTGCACCTCCACGGAGTCGAACCCGGCGTCGTGGGCCGTGCGGACCGCCGTGCCGAAATCCCGTGCGACCTGCTCGATCTCGCGTTTCTTCATTCCCCGGACGGGCGTATAGGCGTATAGATTGAATCCCGTCGAGGCTCCGATGGGCATCTGCCCGGCGGTGGTCCAGTGGGTCATGTTGCCGCAATGGCCGATCTGGATGGCTGCTGCGGCTCCCTCGCGGTGGACGGCGTCGGTGATGTCGCGCAGCCCCGGGACGATCTCGGGGCGCAGCCACAGCTGCTTGTTGAACGAAAGGCCGCTGCGGCATACGGCGGCATAGGCCAGCGTGGTCATGCCCACGCCTCCGCGGGCTACCGCGACGTGGTAGTCTTTGAGTTGCTGCGTGGGGCCGAAGTCCCGGCCCATTGACTCGAAAGCCGCCGAGCGGATCGTGCGGTTGCGCAGCGTGACGGGGCCTAATTTGTAAGGGGTGAAAAGGGAGGACATTTTATGAATTTGAAAGTTGGTAGCGCAAAACCGGCTGGTGGGCAGGCGGGGTGTCCGTCGCCCCTAAAGCCGGACGGTCAGTAGATGAAAGGGATGATGCGTTTTCGGCGGAGTTTCGTGAACTCCTCGCCGAACTCCTGTTCATAACGTTTACGCAGCGACGCGGCGCGGGGGGCGAGGTTGGCGAAGGTCCACCATGCGAACACCGCGCCCGCCCACGACCACGAGGCGATGGCGAAGCCCGTCCACTCCATCAGTTCGCCGAAATAGTTGGCCGATGAAACGTAGCGGAACATTCCGCCGCGGGGAATGTAGTGGCGCGTGTCGCCGGGTTTGCGCAGGTTGCGGATGATGTGGTCCGAATGGAGGTTTATGGCCATGCCGGCCAGGAACAGCGCCCCGCCGACGTAGATGTAGGGCTGTGAGAACCAGTCGGCGTAGTAATCCGCAGGCGAGACGCAGAAAATCCATCCGCCCTGCATCAGGGCGTTGAGGGTGTTGAACGCCATGCCCATCAGGACGATGCCCAGGGGCATTTTGCCCTTGCCGCGGATCAGCAGCGGGAAGATGAAGGCCCGCTGAAGGTAGTGTGCCTGGAAGAGCAGGAACAGCGCCAGCGGCCCGGTCTGCCACATCCGTTCGGACGAGGCCCACAAGATGCACATCAGCACGAAGACCGGGGCTTCCATTACCACCCAGCCGACTTTGTTCGGCACGGGAGGCCCGTAGCGTCGGTCGAAGAGGTAGCCGTATCCGGCTTCGAAAAAGTGGAGTGCAGCGAAGACCACTCCGGCCAGCAGGGCCATGACGGTCAGGAAGATCGGGAAGGTTTCTGTCATAATCACACGCGTCGGGTAAAAACGCGTTAAAGATACGGATTTTTTTGCTTTCGGCAAGTTCCCGGATGCGCGGATATTGTCCAGTTTGGCATCGGGATTCGTCGTATGGCAGGGCGCAGGAAAACGGCCCCGCTTCATTTTCCAAAGCGGGGCCGTTTGCCGGAGATTTCCAGCATTGATTAATGCGTGTAAACCTTGCCTTTCTGGTGCTCTTTGTTCTCGTATTTGATGCGCGAGGGGGTGGGGTACTGGAGTTTCTCGAACTCGGCGACGGCATTGCGGATGTCGCCCAGCAGCATGTCCGCCATGTCGCGCGACATACCCTGGCGCACGACGATACGCATGACGATCAGATCGTCGATGTTCTTGGGCATGGTGTAGGCCGGGACCATCCAGCCGCTCTGCTGCAGTGCGGCCTGCAGGTCGAAGAGCGTCCACTTGGCCTTCTTGTCGTACTCGGGGTTCATCATCCAGATGAACAGCGGGTTGACGACCTCCTTGGCGTAGTTCCGGAAGCACGGCATCTTGCCGATCTGCTGGTGGCAGTACCGGGCGATGTCCATCGAGTTCTGCTGAATCTCGCGGTAACCCTCGAATCCCAGGCGGATGAAATTGTAGTACTGTCCGAGAATCTGCGCTGCGGGGCGCGAGAAGTTCAGGCCCACCTGCGTGATATTGGCGCCGAGGTAGTTGACCGAGAACGACATTTCATCGGGCAGGTATTTCTTGTCCTTCCATACGACCCATCCGAGTCCCGGGTAAACCAGTCCGTACTTGTGGCCCGACGTAGAGATCGACAGCACCCATTTGAGGCGGAAGTCCCATTTCTTTTCGGGGCGGAGGAACGGCAGGATGAAACCGCCCGACGCTGCGTCGACGTGGATCGGAATTTCATAACCGGTTTTCCGGTTGTAGGCGTCGAGGGCCTTGTCCAGCCCCTCGATGTCGTCGTCGAGACCCGTCCAGGTCACACCGGCGATGGGCACGATGCAGATGGTGTTTTCGTCGCAGACCTTCAGGGCCTCTTCGATGTCGAGCGTGGGCTTGTCGAGCGTCAGGGGCACGGTGCGCATTTCGATCTGCCACAGCTGGCAGAACTTCTCCCACACGACCTGGAATCCGGTGCTCATGACGAGGTTCGGTTTGTCGAAGGGTTTGCCGGCGGCCTTGCGGCGGTTGCGCCAGCGCAGCCATGCGGCCACGCCTCCCAGCATGCAGGCTTCGGACGAACCGATGCCCAGTGCGCCGGTCTTCCACTCGGCCTTTTCGGGGGTGTTCCACAGGTTGGCGACGATATTCAGGCAGCGTCCGCACATCACCGCTACGCGGGGATACTCCGTTTCGTCGATGTAGTTGATGTTGATGGCCTCGTTCATCAGACGGGTGGCGTAGTCGTCCATGTAGGTCGTCACGAAGGTTGCCAGGTTCAGCCGCGGCTGGGTCTGGGGATAGGTCTCGTCTTTGACCAGCTGATAGGCGATTTCGGGTGCGGTCTTGTCCTTGGGGATGAATTCCGTCGGAGCCGGCGAACGCATCTCTTTGGATCCGAAAATGTCTGTCAGGGTGTCCTCGGTGTTGTGCTTTTGCTGATTCATAGTGTGAATTTTTTTGTTTTTGTATACATCGGCTGAATCTTGCATGAACTATGCCATAATTTTCGTACCTTTACCCCTGCGTAACTATCCATGCCATGAAAAAACTCGTAGTCTTTACCGGCGCCGGCGTCAGCGCCGACAGCGGCCTTGCGACGTTCCGCGACTCAGATGGGACGTGGGGAAATTACAAGATCGAGGAGGTCTGCATCCCCGAGGCCCTGGACTTTAACCGCCGGGGCGTGATCCGCTTCTACAACGACCGCCGCCGCGAAATGCTCTCTGCCGAACCTAACCCCGCACACCGGGCCGTCGCTGCTTTGGAGCGCGATTTCGATGTGCAGGTCATCACCCAGAATGTCGACGACCTGCACGAACGCGCCGGCTCGACGCGCATTCTCCACCTCCACGGCGAACTCACCAAACTGCGCTCGTCGGACGATCCGTCGCTCATCGTGCCGTTCGACGGCATCGAGCAGGGCTTCGACGACGTGGCTCCCGACGGTTCGCTGCTGCGTCCGCATATCGTCTTCTTCGGCGAACCGGTTCCCGAGTTCGAACGTGCTTCGGCGCTTGCCGCCGAGGCCGATATCTTTGTGGTGATAGGCACGTCGCTGGCGGTCTATCCTGCGGCGTCGCTGGTGCGGTGCGTGCGTCCCGAAATCCCGGTCTATGTGGTCGATCCGGGCCGCCCTGCCATCCGGGGCATCCGCAATCCGCTGGAGGTGATCCGCAAACGTGCTGCCGAGGGCGTTCCGGAGTTGGCCGGGCGCCTGCGCGAAATCTACGTGAAACATCCCGAGATCGCGTAAGACGTTCCTTCCGCATACGAAAATCCCGCCCCTCATCACGAAGGGCGGGATTTTTGTCCGGTGACGGGACGGCGGAGGGATTATTCCGACTTCCCGGCCGTATCTTTGAAATAGATTGCCAACAACTCTTTGGCGGCGATGAACGATGAAATCCGGTCTTCCAGCACGCGCTTCTCGTACTCCCCGATGCGCCCTTCGACGGCCGGATCGCGGTAGAAACTCTCCTTCAGCGCTTCGTTGATCGTTTCGTACATCCAGTATTTGTTCTGCCGGTTGCGGTTGTGCTGTAAATAGCCGTTTTTCTCGATGTGTTCGAGATACTCCTCGACGCCTTTCCAAACCTCTTCCAGACCTGTCTTGGCCACCGCCGACGAGGTGTAGACCTTGGGCCGCCAGCCCGATTCGGGCACCGGGAACAACCTCAATGCCCCCTGGAACTGCGTCCGGGCCAACTCCGCCTTGTGGATGTTCTCGCCGTCGGCCTTGGTGATGACCATTAGGTCGGCCATCTCCATAATGCCGCGTTTGATGCCCTGCAATTCGTCGCCCGCGCCCGAGATCTGCAATAACATAAAGAGGTCTACCATCGAATGCACGGCGGTTTCCGACTGCCCGACGCCCACCGTCTCGATGAAGATGACATCGAACCCGGCGGCCTCGCACAGCACGATCGTCTCGCGCGTCTTGCGGGCCACGCCTCCGAGCGATCCCGCCGAAGGGGAGGGGCGCACGAAGACCGAAGGGTTGTTGCAGATGCTCTCCATGCGGGTCTTGTCGCCGAGGATCGAGCCTCCGCTGCGTTCCGACGAGGGGTCGATGGCCAGCACCGCGAGTTTGTGGCGCAGCGATACGACCATGTTGCCGATAGCTTCGATGAACGTGGATTTGCCGGCTCCCGGGACGCCCGTGATGCCTATGCGGACCGATTTCCCGGCGTGGGGCAGACACGCCTCGATGATCTCCTGCGCCTGCGCATAGTGCGCCGGGTTGGACGATTCGACCAGCGTGATGGCCTGCGAGAGTGTGGTGATGTTGCCCGCGAGGATGCCCGCGACGTACTCCCCGGTCGAGAGCGCACGCTTCTTGCGGCGTTTGAAGTAAGGGCTTACTATGGGCTGGTCCTCAACGCCTTCCGTGACGTTGAGGGCCGTATCGTGATGCGTGTCCGCATATTCTTTTTCGTAGTGGTCTATCTTGGTGAATGACATGGAGTGTTACCTGGTTGTTTGTTCGATCAGTTTTTCATTGAATTGCAGCGAGTTGCCCATCCATACCGCGCGGTTTCTGGCATCCGTGAGCACCCCGAACGGCACATAGGTCACGCCGAAGGCGGTGAAACCCTTTTCCGAGCCAAGGGCTGCGCCGATCTGCTTCGAGAGGTAGGGCCTGAGCAGCGGCGTGACTTTCGCGGCATCTTCTTTCGTGACGACGATCACGCGCAGTTTGGCCCCGGTTTTGTCGGTGATCTCCTTCAGGCGTTTGAGCGAGGTGATGCAGGCGGGGTTCGAGGAGTGGAAAAACTCGATGTAGGTCGCCGGAGCGGCCGCCGGCTGGTTGTCGTCGAGCCATTTCGAGACTTTGAGCTCGGGGACCCGGTCGCCGAGCACGACGTTCTGGGCCATGGCGCCACCCGAAGCCGCGACGGCTGCGAACGACAGGATAAGGAGCACTTTCTTCATAGAGAGCCTTGTTTTGTAATCCTGAGACACGAAAAATAAAAGTGTCGTTACGACACCAAAGATAACGATTATTTACCAGATGGAACAATTTTTCAGTAACAAGTTATGAAAATAGGACTCGATACGGCCCCGGTCACGTCCCGGGGCAATTACTGCCGGCACCTTGCAGACGTGCTGGCGCATTACGCCCCGGAACATGAATATGTCGTTGATACAAAGCGTCATGGTGACGTCGATCTCTTCCACGGCTTCAGCTTCTCGCTGCCGCTCTCCGTACATTTGGGGCGCGTCCCGGCGGTGATGACCGTCCCCAACCTCAATTTCCTGCGCTATCCGCACCTCTACAGCCTCTCCGAGCGGCTTATCGCCCTGCGCCTCTACCGCCGGGCGTTGCGGCAGGCGCAACGGGTCATCACGGTCAGCACCCCGGCCCGCGAGGAGCTGTCGGAACGCCTGAGTATCGACCCTTCGAAGATCGAGGTCGTGATGCCGCTCGCGGCCCGTGTGCCGCAGGAACCGCCGGCTCGGGCGGAATTGGAACACACGCGGCGCAAATACGGTCTGCCTGAGCAGTTTATCCTGATGTTCGGGACGGTCGAACCGCATCACAACCACGAGGCGGTGCTGGATGCGCTCGCGGCGCTGGATTCGAATGTCGGGGTGGTCGTCTGCGGCCGCCGCACGGTCTATTCGGATTTTCTGCTCCGCTATGCCCGTGAGAGGCACCTTGCCGCGCGCGTGGATTTTATCTATGAACTGACGCCCGCGGACCTTCCGGCATTGTTCCGCATGGCGCGGGTCTTCGCTTACCTGCCCGACGTTCGGTCCGAGGCGTCGATCGTCCCGGTGGTCGAGGCGCTGCGCGCAGGGCTTCCGATGGTGCTGAGCGATACGCGGCTCAACCGCGAGGCCGCCGGCAATGCCGCCGCCTACGTGAATCCCGAGGCGCCGGGCGAGGTCGTCGCGGCGTTGGAGAACGCCCTTTGCGACGAGTCGTGGCGGCAGACGATGCGCCAGCGCGAACGCCGCCGTGCGGAGCTTTTCTCGGAATATGCCGTGGCGGAACGCCTCATGCAGATTTACACGTCGCTCTGACCGGCCGCGGGAGGTTCGGCATCCCCGACGAGGCCCGTCATCAGCCATTCCAGGTCGATCTGCGGATAGCAGGCGTGGATGCGGCGGGCCAGCGCCGGGGTAAGGGGCGCCTGGCCCGTCAGCACTTCGTAGAGCGGTTCACTGTCGGAAAGGCCGATTCGCCGGGCGAAAAGCCCGGTGTAGAGTCCCGATGCACGGATTGCGAACCGGAGGCGTTCGTGGTCGAAACGGTTGTTGTCGCTGCGGCGGCGGTTGTCATGCTTCATGATGCAGTGGATTTTGGAAAACGCCCGTGCCGCGCCCGTAACATAAAATACGAACGCGGACTACTGTTTGCTTACCCAACGGACGGCTCTGGAAAACCTTTGTAGCAGTAAACGCATATAGCCCGCGCCGTAATGACGTAGGAAACCATATTCCATGCCATACGGCGCAGGCTGCACCGCAAGCAGGATATGCACTTGGCTGCTAAGATAAATTTACCAGATTTACGCAGTATATATACAAAATGCAAACAACACCCAATAAAGTGATAATAAATAAGCTATAAATCAGTGTTTTATAAGCCTATTTTTATTTTCAGTTGTTTTCAGTACTTTCAGTGAATTGGCTCTTATTTGGTGCAATTTTGTTTCTTATTTGTTTCTTAATCTCGATACTTATCCGTATATTTGCAATAGGAAAAATGAGAAAGGAATCCCTATGGCACGAGTTAAGAATCATACAAAAGTCAAAGAGCCGATTCGTCTTCGGATGAAGCCGTTGAGCGATGGCAGCAAGAGTCTATATCTGGATATATACCGCGATGGAAAGCGGACGTATGAATACCTCAAGATGTATATTATCCCGGAGACGGATAATAATGCCCGTAGGCAGAATCAGGCGACAATGGATGCCGCCAATGCCATCAAGTCGAAACGTATTATCGAACTGACCAGCAATGAGGCAGGAATCGTATTCCGTAAGGACAAGACTTATCTGTTGGACTGGATGAAGGTTTACATGGAAGCCCAAGAGAGTGCGGGCAAGAAAGACGGCAACCAAATCAAGATTGCCATGCGCATACTGAAAGACTATGCCGGAGAAATGGTCACACTGGATCAGATTGACGGGGACTTCTGCCGGGGCTACATCACTTATCTGTTGACGGAATATCATCCGAAAGGCAAGGACATATCAAACTACACGCTTCACAATTATTACCGTGCGTTGAACGGTGCGTTGAACTCTGCCGTCAGGAAGAAAAAGATGAAGGCCAACCCTTTCAACGAGCTTGAGAAGTCGGAGAAAATCCGTAAGCCGGAGAGTATGCGGTCGTACATGACCATCGAAGAGGTACAGGCGTTGATTGACACTCCTATGCCCCACGAGGAATACGAGATAGTAAAATGCGCGTATCTGTTCTCCTGCTTCTGCGGATTGCGCATCAGCGATATAATCAAGTTGAAATGGAAAGACGTGTTCGTTGACCGGGGACAGTACCGTTTGGCCGTGTCCATGAAAAAGACCAAAGAGCCTATTTACCTGCCCCTCTCTCCTGAAGCGTTGAAGTGGATGCCGGAACGTGGGGGAAAATCATCGGAAGATAATGTGTTCGACCTGCCGTCCGCCAATACAATCAGGATGCAGCTCAAACCTTGGGCGAAAGCAGCCGGAATCTCCAAGCGGTTCTCCTATCACACCAGCCGGCATACATTCGCCACCATGATGCTGACGCTCGGCGCGGATTTATATACCGTCTCGAAGTTGCTCGGTCATGCCGACGTAAAAATGACACAGGTGTATGCCAAGATTATCAACAAGAAGAAGGACGAGGCAGTGAATCTTGTAAACGGTTTGTTTCACTAATTGACGGCACTATGTGGTTCATGTCTAATTTACAAACATCAATTTATGGCATTGCTCCGGTTGTGAACGCAACCGAAGTTAATGCTTTCATCACATATTATAAACTCAAAAAGGTAAATCGACATGAAAAGACCTGAAGACGGCCTTCTCTCTTTTTGGAGGGAGCCAACACCTGCAGCACTTCGCTGCGGAGAAGGATGTGGCGAATGAACTTTTCGCCCTGCTAACCGAAGCAAAAACAGTTTATCTCCACGATGTTGTGTCGGGTGGTAAACAGTACCACCGTTATGTGGACGATTTCGTAAACGGACACCGGTACATAGACTGCGACCATGCGGCCTGCCGGAACTGCCACGAAATGAACATCCACATCGTCAAGGGGCTGCTGACCGAGTACGCCCGTTTCGTCCAGATTTGCTTTGCTACGCCGAATTTCACGTTTGACGAGTGCATGAAGCTGAAACGGATGTATGATACCTCGGAATCGTTGCCTCCGCTCGGTCCGCCCCACATTGACCGACCGGCAGATCTCTCCCTTTCTTTTGGCTGTGATTTTACCCCGGAACAGATGGAAAGTATTGTGGCTTGTGCCAATACTTATCATCTGTTCTGTGTTTCTGTACGCATTGAAGACATGGAGGCTCTTTTCGCCTGTAAGAAAGGCTTTTCCATCCGAGTGAACAATATCCGCCGTGTGGTAATCCTGTTCGACGCGCTTCTTGAAAACTCGCTTATCCAGTCCCGGTGGCAGAATGTTCTCGGCAAGGGTGCATTCCTGCAGTCCAAGGACGGGACACGTTCCGTTTCGGTATCGACCCTGTCTTCCGCGCTGTCATCCATCAAGAACAACATGACATCGGTCGCATACGGCATCCGAAAGACCATTGACCGGCTGAAAGAATGACAGGAAGTGACAAGAAGCGAAGTATGTGAAAGGTAAAAGCATGAGAGTTGCAATGATACGCGCATAGTATCATTCCCCAAATCACGGCATCTTCGTTTACCGGACATACCTTTGACCTCCGTTAGCGCGCTGCATAACGGAGGTTGCATCTCCATTGTCAAAAATCAAACCATGTTATTATGCCGAATAGAATGACATTCATGGAGCGGATGAGCGGACGGCTCGCCGCCATCGAATCGGTACTAAAGAAATTGGAACCGGTCGAAAGTCTCTTGGAGCGTATCACGTTGCTGGAAAATACCATCTTCACGACCAAGAGAGTGTTCACGTTTCAGGAAGCCTGTATGTATATCGGGGTTTCTGAAAGTATGCTGTACAAGCTCACATCGAGCAAGGAGATACCGCACTACAAACCGCGCGGTAAAATGGTCTATTTCGCCAAGGAGGAATTGGACGAATGGCTGTTGCAGAATTATGAACCTACAGTGAACGAGGCCGTGCGCATGGCGACGGAAGCCGCCGCCACAGAACCGTTCCTTAATAAGAGACGCAATGGAAAACGAAAGAAAGACTGACCGCTCAGCCGATATGGGAATGGATGAACACCGCCTGTCGGACATCCTTCTGGCCTCGCAAATCAAGGCAACGGACATTTATGAGACCCCGCCGCAAATCATCTGGATAGACAACTCGACGATTGCCACGCTCGGCAATTTCAGTGCATCGACAGGAAAGGCAAAGTCGAAGAAGACGTTTAATGTCTCTGCGCTTGTCGCCGCTTCATTGGCCGGGAAACAAGTGTTGAACTACCGTGCGCATCTGCCCGAAGGCAAACAGCGGATTCTGTACGTCGATACGGAACAGAGCCGTTTCCATTGCCGCTCGGTATTGGAGCGCATATTGCGGCTGGCCGGGCTGCCCACGACAACCGACCCGGAGAATCTCGACTTCTTCTGCCTGCGTGAATATTCGCCGTCGGTGCGTGTCGAGGTCATCGACTATGCGCTGCGTCAGAACAAAGGCTATGGGCTGGTCATCATTGACGGCATCCGCGACCTGATGCTTGACATCAACAGCACCGGTGAATCGGTGGAAGTCATCAACCGGATGATGGAATGGTCTTCAAGGTACGACCTGCATATCCATTGTGTACTCCATTTGAACAAAGGGGATAATAATGTGCGGGGACACATTGGTACGGAAATGAGCAACAAGGCGGAAACCGTGCTTGTCATCAGCAAGAGCAACGAGAATCCCGGTATCAGCGAAGTCCATGCGCTCCATATCCGGGAAAAGGAGTTCAAGCCGTTTGCGTTCACCATCAACGAGACTGGGCTGCCCGTCATTGCGGAAGGACACTCGTTCGGAGAGCCCCCGAAGCCCAAGGCTCGGACGGGGTTCACGGAGCTGAGCATCGAACAGCACCGGGAAGCCCTCTCCGCCGCTTTCGGGGAAAAGCCTATCCGGGGATTCGACAACCTGTTGCAAAGCCTGATGGTCTCCTATGAGGCAATCGGGTTCAAACGTGGTCGGAGCGTCATGATAAAACTGATGCAATACCTGATAGACAACCTCAAGCTCATCATCAAACGGGACAAGCTGTTCTATTATGACATGACGCCTACCGAGGCCATGCTTTTTGATGAAGAATGATGCCGGGCGCGGGCCTGTATGATTTAGTTTACTTTAGTATTTATATATATAGGAAAAAACTAAACTAAACCATTTTCGTGAAACCAAGTGAAAGAAAAAAGACATGACCATAGCAGAAGCAAAACAAGTGCGTATCGTGGATTTTCTGGCACGTCTCGGTCACCATACGCAGCACATAAAATCGGGACAATACTGGTATCTCTCACCGTTACGGAACGAGCGTACCCCGTCGTTCAAAGTGAATGACCGCATCAATGAATGGTACGATTTCGGCGAGGCGACCGGTGGCGACCTGGTGGAACTGGCAAAATACATTTGCCGGACGGACTGCGTGAGCGAGGCCCTGGCGTATATAGAGAGGCTTGTGAATGGCGCATCACTACCGAGAACCCGTATGCTGACCGCTCCACCCCGACCGGTGGAGGCTGAAATGAAAGACGTGATCGTGATTCCACTCCGTCATCACGCCCTGTTCTCTTACCTCCAATCCCGGCTTATCGACGCGGACATCAGCCGTATGTATTGCAAGGAGGTGCATTACGAACTGCGAGGCCGTCATTACTTCGCTCTCGCATTCGGCAATATATCAGGCGGTTACGAGGTGCGAAACGCCTATTACAAGGGATGCCTGAATAACAAGGACATCTCATTGATAAGACATCTGACAGAAGAGACACAGGAAAACGTCTGTGTCTTCGAGGGATTCATGGATTTTCTTTCTTATATGACACTGAAACTGGCAGGCGACCGGACGGTCTGTCTTGCCATACCATGCGACTACCTCGTGATGAACTCGGTAAACAATTTGAAAAAGACGCTGGCACGTTTACAGGAGTATTCGGACATTCACTGTTATCTCGACAATGACCTTGCCGGGCAGAGAACCACAGAGACCATTGCCGGGATGTATGGCGGACGTGTCAGCGATGAATCTTGCCACTATGCGGAATACAAAGACCTGAACGACTACCTGTGCGGAAAGAAACGCTGATATTCAATGTTCTCTTTTGCCACCTAAAGCTCTCCACCACGAGAGCTTTTTTTATGCCCCGATTTCTCCATTTCCCTCCATAGAGACTGCAATATAGTACGATTTAATAGTTCGATTTTTGAAACTTACACAAATCTCATTAACGAAACAGATGTTTAATGCTCAATTATTTTATGGTTTTATATTTCGTGCGTTTCTTTGCAAAATCATACTAATACGAATTTTTAATATTCATACTAAATACATGAACTCATATTTCATTTTTGCCATTGTCCTGACGGTTGCCTACATCATTTACTACGCCGTCATCATAGCGCATGACCTCTACGGGAAAAAGGGGACGGACAAACCGGACGAGGAAGTTTTCGACCTCGGCGCACCGGAAGAGGAAGAGAGTGTGGCTGTCACGGAAAGCGAGAGCGGCTTCAGTATCGGTAGCGAGAACTACGAGACGGAAAGTACGGCTACCTCTTCCGAAACATCCCCTGAGGAGGACATCAAGGACAAACCGGGAACGGCGCAGGAGAAACTGGAACGGCTGAAGGCCGAGGCGGAGGAACAGATGGAAGAGACCACGCCTTACCTGTCGGACGCACGCACGTCGGAGGAGATGTACAAGGCTATGATTTCCAAGGGACGGTTAGACAACCGACCGGAAATAAAGTGGAACCCAATTCAAGACCGGTTGTGAGATGTCGAAAGCTAAAAAGATTCTATGTGCGCTGTGCCTCCCGTTCCCCTACACGGCTTTTGCCAAAAGCGGCAGCGTGAACTATAGCTGGGGAGCGGACGCGTTGGCCACGATGCACGACTTCGTGGTGACGATGATGCTCTATGTCCAGTATATCTGTTGCACCATAGCCGGGGTTTACGTCATCGTGTCCGTTTGTCAGATATACATCAAGATGAACACGGGCGAGGACGGCATCACCAAGTCGATAATGACGCTTGTCGGCGCGTGCCTGTTCCTGATCGGGGCATTCTATGTTTTCCCGGCTTTCTTCGGCTACCGCATATAACCTTACTTGTATCAGGTCGCAGACAAATAAAGTATTCACTAAAAAAGTAAACGTATGTTTCAGAAAACCAAACAGCTGTGCCGCAAGGCATTCGGATTCGTCAACGGAATCCCTACCAAAGTAATGATGTTCTCCTTCATGCTGCTGTCCGGCATGGTGGCGAAAGCGCAGAACTCCGCAGGCGACTATTCCGCCGGTACGAGCGCATTATCCACTGTCGCCGATGAGATTGCCAAGTATGTGCCTATTATGGTGAAATTGTGCTACGCCATTGCCGGCGTTGTGGCCATCGTGGGTGCAATCTCGGTATATATCGCCATGAACAACGAGGAGCAGGACGTCAAGAAGAAGATTATGATGGTCGTGGGAGCATGTATCTTCCTCATTGCGGCGGC